>Ga0208246_1001724_pt1 | contig 11489 bp, 11 predicted proteins | sample RifOxyD2_FD_184039 | JGI IMG/M metagenome (GOLD analysis project Ga0208246, IMG submission 184039) | Soil microbial communities from Rifle, Colorado - Rifle Oxygen_injection D2 (SPAdes) | ecosystem: Environmental > Terrestrial > Deep subsurface > Rock core/Sediment | place: Rifle, Colorado...
GAAGGGATGGCAAGAACCTTCCAAAGAGGCATAAATGTAACTAGCACGATTGGAGCTATCATCGCATCTGCAGTCACAGCAAAACTGAAAAAATTCCCCCATGAATTAACACAGCAGTCCATTTGTCAAGCCGCAGCTCTAGCGACAGGATTTATTCATGGCGTGCATACTAAAAATGCCTTATCACTTATGTATTGTTTTGGTTGGGCTGTCCATAGTGGTATTTTAGCCGCGAGAGCAGCTGAATCTGGAATGCGAATTGACCCAAGCATTTTTGAAGATGAGCAAGGTTATTTTAATGCCTTTGCTTCAGATCCAAAAAAATCAGTGGCTTCCTTTAGAAAATCCGAAAAACTACATATTAACCAAATTTCTATCAAACGATTTCCTTGCGTAGGTAATATTCAACCCGCCATTAATATAGCCCATGATTTACTTAAGCAAAAAAAAATTACACCCCTAGAAATCAAGTCGATTACGGTGAAGGTAAATCATGCTACTTATATAGAATGCTGCGTACCAAAAAAAGATAAACAAAACCCAAAAAGTAAGAACCAAGGGATGTTAAGCCTCTCTTTTTCATTGGCTTTAATGCTAAAATATGGGCGCTTATCGGTGGATATGTACAATGATCAAAACATTCCTCCTACGCCTGATTTGGTCAAGCTGATGGCAGTTATGCACTTTGTTGACGATGATGAATTGACTAATCATCCTGATTATCAAAATGACTTTCCAGCCCATGTAGCAATTAGTTTGCAAGATGGCACAACAGTTGAAGCGTTTCGCCATTATCATGATGGAGACTATCGAACTGCAATGTCAGATAAGTCGCTCAAAAGTAAGTTTTATGAAACAAACCAACACCACTATGATGATATTACAATTAAAAAGTTGCAAAAGCAGATTGATGATCTACAACAGTGTGAAAATCTGGACCAATTTTGTCAGAATCTCAATCAATTGTTGATCGTTAGTTAGAGCATTGCGCTGATTACTTGAATCCAATGAAAACAACAAACCTTGCAAATGTTAAAATTTATGATAATCAACCTAACGGAATTTGTAAACATGACTGAAGAGCCTGATCTCTGAGTGCATTCTCAAGCATGCGTTTTGCAAAACCTATATTTTTCCCAACTATTGTGTGCAAGAAAAATTGAATTAATTCTTTCTCGATTTATTATCATTGTGTCAGAAATATAACTTCCTGAGCTATGAAATTGCTTATTTGGTGCTAAGAAAATTTTTGTGACAATATCATGATGATATAGCTCTCGGCACGTTGGTTAAAAGACAATGGATTATGCATATGATTAGCTTTTTTACAATGGGGAGGGTGAATGCAGAAATACGGGTTAAATATGCCAAGCTTCATGCCTGCACGCCCGGCGGATATTTTGTTTTCTGCTATACTTTCCTATAGTGTCGTACTTTAAATCAAAAAAAAAGAGGGGCTTAATATGAACAATTTGATGAGAGCTGCATGCCTAGGTACATTGCTAGCACTTACCGGCTTAGCTACAATAGCGGCGGCAGCAAATGCCCCTGCGGCTTGTTCTGCTGACCATAGTCTATTAAGCTATGTTACCACGTACGGTTGCGCATCATCTGGGCGAACATATTCGTGTCCGTGCAAACAATTTGGCGCTTATAACGGACCTTCAACCGTATCAGTTAATTGTCCGTCCGGAGCAAACACTGATACTACACAATTCGGTAACGGCAGCCTATTTAAATATCCAGATAGCGACCTTCGGGTATATTGTACGGATGGAGTAACTTGGAAGGGCGCTGTAACTAAAAATGGAGATGGCAGCAGCACAATTGTTTATAGCATACAAAAATAGAAAACCGGGGTCAGTAGGTATTTAACCGCTGACCCTTTCTTGCATTTCGTTAATGGTGTTGATTGCCTTCTTAGCAGATTCGTTTTTTTTATTTTGCGCTGCTTTCTTTATTAGGTATCATTGAAGCTTTTTTTCATTAACTTTTAAAAACCGATCGACGTCGCTATCGATGATCACCAAGAGAGACTTTTTGAACTTTCATGAGTACCACCTAACAAAGTTAATGACCGGTCAATAATAGACCTCGTCGTTAACGTCGTTAATGGTATTTTTTAGTGCTGATAATAAAGATTATCAGCACTATTGTCTGACTGCTACCAAGGATTGCTCTAGGATTATTATTCTGCTGAAGGATATTTTAAACTACTTTCGCGCGCTCGCTTTTATTCATCAGCTTCCTGCTTAGCCGTTTGCAACCGCGTTATTTGATTACCCTGCTTATCGAAATTATCCGGGTTCAGCCAGCGCACAAATTTTTCCTTTAGTGCAGGCCACTCGCTGTCAATAATAGAATACCAGTTGGTATCACGATTACGCCCTTTGAAGACGTTGGATTGGCGAAAAGTTCCTTCAAATTTAAAGCCTAACCGTAAAGCAGCGGCACAAGAAGCTTGGTTTAAGGAGTTGCATTTCCATTCATAACGTCGATACCCTAGTTCTTCAAATGCATATTGCATCATCAGAAACATGGCTTCGGTAGCCGCGGGTGTTTTTTGCAGCCGCTTAGAAAAATGCAAATGACCGACTTCGATCGTTCCATGCTCGGAATTAATGCGTAAATAGCCACTGATCCCTATTGGGTTGGATTGCTTGTCCAAAATAGCATAAAAAACAACATCAGGTTCAGATTTTGCTTTTTGCAACCAATCGCTGAATTCTTTTTCATTTTCAAAAGGCCCATAAGGTAAGTAAGTCCATGACTCGCCTTTATTATCTATTTTTAGAGCATTAAACAATTTTGCTGCATGTTTGTTTATTTCCAGCATTTCAAGTACGCCGTACTGGCCTTTTAGCGTAATTTTATTTGGCTTGGCTCTTGGTATCCAATTATTTACAGCAAAACCTATATGCTGATTAAATTTGTTTTTATCGCTCATATTTTTTTCCTTTGCAGTATGGCTTTGCGTAATAAAAAATCAAGAGGGTAACCGCAAGGGTTGCCCCTACAAAACACTGGGCTTTACCTAGCAGAAGCAATAATTTCAAATTTCTGTCCGGCAAAGAACCCCGGATATTTTTTCAGCCTAGTTAATATTTATTTAACATTAATAAGGCAGAATAGTATCGTAATACCAATAAGGGATACCCTACCATGTTCAAATTCAAAATGCTAAGCCGCCACAAAATAGACGATTATTCTAAAGCGGGATATATGACACTGCTTAACATCGCCCAAAGTAGCGACGATTTAGTTGAGTTCAATCGAACCTTAGAAATGCTATCCAGTGACTCGACCGTGGCTAGAATAAAAGCAAGAAATGAACATATTCCAATTTTTAATGCTTTTTTAAGGCGAGCCATACAACTTAAGGTTGCCGCTGTCAGAAAAGATGAAATCCCTGTTCGTGCGCTTCAAAAACTTCATGACTTAAATTTTACTTTTTATTTAGTGCAAAAATTTGGATTATGCGATAACGAAGAATCACACGAAATGTGGTTATGGTTAACAGAGGAAACCATGAAATTCATGCCGCGTCCACAGTTCGAGCTAAAACGAGCAATACAGCTCTTGCATAACTTAGCGCTACTCTTATTCGATAAACCAAGCGCCCAAAAAAAATATGCGGAAGTGATCGATGCACTTGTAGAAATGGTTCGCAATAAAGTGTTATTAGATCACGAGCAATTGCTAGAATGTGAGATCGATAGTTTCAAACTCAATTTAATAACTTGGAATCAATTTTATATCGCCTTGCAAAGCTTAGGTAAGCTAACAACGGTAGTAAGTGGCGATAAAAACAAGGAAAACAGGGAAAACAGGGAAAACAGGGAAAACAGGATAATTAGGCGACTATTACTGAAATCTTTCTATCAATTAAAAGACGATACTCTTTTGCTACCATCCAGCCGCATACATCGCAGCACTTACTCATATCTTGAGGCCTTCTTAAAAGAAAAAGCGGCTGTTGCTCAGCTGCCTGCGGGTGTACTCAGCAATGAATTTCTTACTGAAACAGGCTTGCCCGTTGATATATGCCTGCGTTTTAGCTCAGAAAAAAAACCGACATTAAAAATAGCCATTCAAGTTGACGGCCCCTCACATTTTCACCGTGACGTTAGCAACCCAGCAATCTTTGATATCGAACAAAGAACCCGCAGAGACCAGTTGCATACCCACTTATTGCAAAAAGCAGGTTATCATGTCATTAGCATGACACCCAATGATTTTGATGGCCTGGGTAATCTAACTAAAGAAGCGCAGAAACGTTTAATCGCCAATCTTGTGTTTCTAAATTGCCAAGCCTATTGGAGTGCTGACAACACTCAACAAGTTCATTCGCATTGCGGATTTTTTGAAACAGACGATACCTTATTTACCTATGCTCGCGAAATTGATTACGTTGCGTTAAAAATGACTTTCCCACCGAAAAAATTAATACAGGAAGCGCCGAAAGCACAGGCTCTTGCCTCATTTTCAAGCGCCCGTTTTTTTAAACCGGTTACCCCACCTCAAACTAAAGCGACTAAGCCGAAAACCATGGCGGCTCACAAACCAAAAAGTTTTAACACACCCAATCCATTTGCTTGTTTAGGTTAAGCTTAAGCTCGTCGAGTAAAAATAAAGTGAAAAAAAAACCCGCTAAACAGCGGGTTTCTTATATCTGAAAACAGCTCAACTAAAAATAACGATTCAACACTAGATTAACGGTGTTGGAAGCTGTTAAGCCATTAGCAGAAGCACCGATCCAATTGATATAACGGTAATTAACACCGAGAGTCATTTGATGACACAATTGGTAATCAACACCTAAAATACCTTGGAAAGCCAACGAATTTGTCGGCTGCACATTGAACCAGCCCGCACCCAAACCAACATAAGGCGTAAATTTGCTGGAGTTACGGAAATCGTAATAGCCGTTCGTCATTAACGCATTGCCACGAGTTGAAAAATAATAATTGTAGCCTTCTTCAAGACGCCAGTTATTCATGCGATAACCAATTTGCGCGCCTAAGTCGGCATAAGCATCTTGATCAATAGCTTGTACTGGCAGTTCAACGCCACCGTTAATACCCGCATACCAAGCATTATTCGTTGCAGGAGTTGCATACTCTTGATGCCCAGCCAAGGCATTCGCTGCCAAGCCTAAACTTGCCACACTTACAATTAACGCTAATTTCTTCATACTAACCTCTTTAGTAATTAAACAAATGAGGTGGCAATATACACGATAATATCCAAAACTATCGGCAATTTGGCTATGTTTTAGCCAAAAAAACAATAGTCGTGATTTTATGATTAAAATTAGCTTAAATATGCTAAATTTAAGCCTGAAATAAAAAAAGGATCTACGCATGAATAAAATCAACTTTGGTTTTTTATTTACGCTTGGTTTTTGCGTCATCATCACTGGTTGCGCAACAAATGATATTGTGATTTATGGCGCTGATAAAACCGATAACCATCAAAAGCAGCTGAAAAGCTGGCTTGTCGCATCCTGTGATAAGCCGGAGGATTGCCAGCGTTTAACCGACCCTCTAGCAAACTGCCGCGTGAGCGGAAATGAAATAGAATGTGCGAACAAGCACACTTATTATTGCGATCCAAATTCAAGTTGGCATATCATCGATCATGATTACCATAAGGCTTATTTTTGCACGAATCAAAAACCCGTAGAGCCGACAACAGCGGTGCCAGATGCAAATTTTTAAGCTCGGCAAGATTACGCGATCCGGCAATAAAGAGGTTTGATTTCCAATATGCAAAATTCACCGCGTTGATCTGAGGGCTGCCCCCAAAACAAAAGGTCTCCAAAATCGGCACAAACAAATTTTCTTGCGCCATCGGCAATTTCTTCTACAGGATGTTTAGGGGGTGCGAGAAATCGCAGCGTTTGCCCTGTTAATCGGCACTCAGACGTATCCGCCTTAGGCATTAAAAAACAGCTCTCCCCTTCTTGGTTTACGCCAAAAGGTCTTGGGAAATCAAAGCTAATTTGTTTCGCCCCCTGCCGGCAAACAACCGTCACAACCCCCGCCATTGATTCCCGCGCGGCTGTAGGCGCTGCAATAACTGAAGCTAGAGCCGCCCAAGCTTTAAATAATGTCGAATGCATTTTTTATCCTCTTGTTTTTATAATGAGGCGATCTTAGGTTTTTTATCTGTCAGGGTCAACAGCCTTACGATATTACGAGTGATAAAACTGGGGCTATTGTAGGGGCGACCGCAAGGGTCGCCCCTATAAAACAACGGTATTTTTGCCGCCATTACAGAAATCCCAATTTTTTTGAAACCTAATATTATTTTAAGCTTTGGCTTGTAAACTAGGCCTCAGTGTTTTAAACCGCCCTGCTTGGGGCCGAAATAGCGTTTTTTTTAAACCGAAGTGGGGATTTTCAATGAAACTAAAATTATTGATTAGCGTAAGTTTTTTGACTCTGTGTTTTTCGGCTATTGCGGATGATTCCCTTCCTCAGCCGGCGCTAGGGGAAATAACAACAACATCTGTCGCCGATTGCTTTACAACTGCAGATACTATCCATAGCAAGCTAGGGGACTTTATTAGAACAATCCCTTGGAGTAACGAAACGGAAATGGATTTTTATCTCAATTATCAAACCTATCTTGGTACTTTTAGCAGCCATTACGCTGTGCAAGGCCCAAATAGCCAATGCAATGCAACAACCTGCACGAGCAGCTATCCGGTAAATTGCCAACTGTTAGATAGCACAACCTACCCTAGTCAAGCGGGGCAGCTTGTAGCGCGACAGGCTCAACAAGAAATGGCTAATTATTCTCAGGGTGCCTATCCTAATGGGGTTATAGCCAGTTTAAATGCAGGCACCATTACCTGCACGTTCCCGAGCGGCACGCCTTTTCCGTACAGCAGCGCAGCATGCACAGTAAATACGGGTTAAGGTTTTATGCAAATCGGCATCGTAAAACTGAAAGACGTGCCCTTGCCTAGCTCGCTTTCAACAAATATGGTGCCGCCATGCAAATTAACCAAACCTTTAACTACCGATAAACCTAAGCCCAGACCGCTACTGCGCCCTATTTTATTATTCATCACTTGATAAAAAGGATTAAATATTTCTGTTAAATGCTCTTTTGAAATTCCGCAGCCCGTGTCGTTTACATAAAATGACACGAATTTTGAATCTCGTGTGGGTCTTGCGCCAATTTCAATTCCACCCGCTTCAGTAAATTTCAAAGCGTTATTAACAAGATTAGTCATGATTTGATAAAAGCGGCCTTCGTCTACCTTTACCTTGGTATTAGGATGCGGCAGATTTGAAACTAAGGCGATATTTTTCGCAGCACATTTCGCTTTAAATCGAACCAACACTTTTTCAATTAATTCGCCGCAATTAAACGTTTTTTGATCTAGAATTACCTTATGTTTTTCTAAATGGCTCGCATCTAATAAATCCGTAATATAAACATACAACTGCTGGCAGCTGTCCATAATGTAAGCCAATTCTTCTTTAGTATCTAAATCAGGTCTTGCGCCTAATTTATCGGATAAAGCGGAGGAAAACGTATTAATTAAGCCAACAGGCGTCATTAGCTCATGTGAAATAGTATAAAAAATATCAAGGATCTCAGTATTCTTAAGCGACAGTTTTCGATTTGCTTCTTTTAACGCGGCATTTACTTGGCATAATTGATCAGCTAATTCGGCCGCGTCGCGTCGACGAAACAGCTCGCAATATATTTTTACTTTTTCAGCTATTGCGCGCGCATTTATCGGCTTAGTGATGTAATCAATAGCGCCAAGCTCGTAACCTTTTTTTATATCTTCGCGCGACTCACTATGTCCTGTAATAAAAATAATCGGAAAACTAGCCTGTTCTTTGCTGTTTTTTATAATTTTTGCAGTTTCAAAACCATCCATTTCGGGCATTTTGACATCCAGTAATACGCAAGCAAATTTACGATTCAAACACTCAAATAAAGCATCTTGGCCCGAGCAAACTTTGACAATATTGCAATCCAAATTTTCTAAGGCTTTGCTTAATGCCACTAAATTTGCTGGCTTATCATCCACTAGTAACACCGAAGGTCGAGATGTTTCAGCATAATTCATAATTAATCTCCATCATTTATTTCAACCAGGTTCGCAATAAAGAAAACAGCTGCGTAACATCGATCGGTTTTGCAATATAATCTGAAGCGCCCGCTTCTAAACATTTTGCGCGATCACCTTTCATTGCCTTAGCGGTTAACGCAATAATGGGTATCTCTTTAAAATCATCAGATGTTCGGATCCGCTTGATGGCTTCATAACCATTCATATCCGGCATTAAAATATCCATCAAAATCATATTTATTTCTTTATTTTTTTCTAACTGAGTCAGGGCTTCTTTACCATTACGACCTACTAACACCTTAAAACCAACATAATCTAGTGCTTGCTTTAACGAAAAAATATCGCGCATATCATCATCAACCAACAACAAGGTTTTATCGATAAAAATTTCATCGGAGCTAATTTTATTTTCTTCGAACCTACCCGGCATTATTACGCTATTTTGCTTACTGTCGTATTGCTTACCTGGCGTAATTTCCATTTTTTCCGGCAAATATAAAGTAAATGTACTACCCTCGCCTTTTTCACTGCGTAATTGAATCTCGCCTCCTAACAGTGAGGCCAAGCCTTTTGCCACTGAAAGTCCCAGGCCCGTGCCACCCTGAACTTTGCTAATTCCACTGTCTTCTTGTTTAAAGGCTTCAAATATCAGCTTTTGATTTTGTTTTGAAATGCCAAGGCCGCTATCCTGAACGCTAAAGGCAATTGCTTTGGTTCTGTCTAACTTGATTTCAGAAAATTGGGTATTAGCAGCGGGTCGCTTAAAAGTGAGCACAATATTACCTTTTTCGGTAAATTTAAACGCATTTGAAATAAAATTTCTGAGTATTTGCTCCAGACGCGTTCGATCAGAAACAATATTTTCAGGGAAATCGGGCTCAATATGAATTGTGAAATCAAGACCTTTATCATCCATAAAGATCTTAAATGTGTTTCTAATTGAATTCGCCAGTAACACACTAGAAATGCTTTCATAACTCACATCCATTTTCCCCGAGGCTACTTTCGAGAGATCTAAAATTCCATTTATCAAGCCTAATAAATCATTACCAGATTGGTAAATAGTATTTACAGAATCTTTTTGTTTTTGCGTCAAATTTTCTCACTCACTGAGGATTTGCGACAACACCATGATGCTATTAAGCGGTGTTCGAAGCTCATGCGACATATTCGCTAAAAATTCCGATTTATAATGATTCGACTTTTCCAGCTTTTTATTAAGCTCTTTATAAAAATCGGCGAAAGCGGTATTAACAATAGAAGCCTCTAAATTAAGCATTTTAATTAATGCTAGCTCTGAAAATTCCAATTCGTTATTTTCAATATCTAATTTACGAATAAAATTAAGCCACCATTGCGTTGAAAAATTAACAAATGCAACATAAAGGTAGGTCGGCAAACTTATTTCGGTATATGTGCGGCCAAGCGCATACAAGTTTTCTAAGTAGTTAGCGCAAATTTTACCGCTAAAGAAAGTTCGCCAATATTCAAGCTGCTGCAAACGAATCTTATTTAGTGCGGCTATTAATGCTGAAAACTCTTCACGCTCTGGAAGATTGCTTAGCCAATTATAAAAGTCTTCGATAAATTTAGGCAGCTCAAGCTGCGCTTTTTCACCGATGGCGCAAATAAGAGCTTCGTCTTTCGCGGTAATACCGAACAAATACTTCACTTGCTCGGAGTTAATTTTAGAGTTTAGCTTTGGCATCTTACACATCTCCTTGATATGCTAATTTTTTATATTCTAAAGTTAAAAACAATGTCGACTTTTAATTTGACTTATTCTTTGTTACTCATTGAATTTTCTGGGGAAATGAGGCGGGATTGCATTGAGCAAGTCATTGTATGGAGCATTCAAAAGTAAAAGCAAGTGCTAAATTCACATATCGAAAGCATAAAAATTCACTAAATTTGTTGCTGCTAGAGCGCTCTGCCTAATAAAGCACCAATAACAGCTGTTAGCAGCATCGCGGCGGTGCCCCAGAGCATGACACGCCACATACCCCTGAGTATGGACGCATTGCCAATTTTTGCCGCCACAGCACCTAAAAAGGCCAAAAGCAAAATTGACGCAACAAAAATAACAGAACCTAGATGTTGCGAGGGCGCAAATACCGCAACTAAAACCGACAAAAATGAACCGATCGAAAAACTCACAGCAGAAAAAAACGCGGCTTGCAAAGGGCGCGCACTGAAAACTTCGGTAATTCCCAACTCATCGCGCAAGTGAGTCGTTAACGCATCGCGCTCCATTAATTGATTCGCCACTTGTGCAGCTAAGGGGCGATCCAAACCTCGCTTGATATAAATCAAGGTTAATTCTTCAACTTCTGCCGGCAATTGATGCGCAAGCTCGTATTTTTCTTTTTCTATCTCCGCTTTTTCAGTATCCGCCTGAGAACTCACCGAAATATACTCACCAGCCGCCATTGACATCGCACCAGCAATTAACGCCGCTACACCAGCAATTAAAATATCCGTATGTGTTGCATGCGCGGTAGCAATACCCACTAATAAACTGGCGGTTGATATAATTCCGTCATTTGCGCCTAAAACTGCAGCCCGCAACCAGCCAATGCGATCGATGCGATGCGATTCCCTATGTCTTAAATGCCTCATTGCAAAATCTCATTGACTGAAATCCCCAAACCCTTGGCAACACCCTCACCATACGCAGGATCCGCTTGATAAAAATGTTTTAATTGCCGTATTTGAATCGCTTTAGGCACGGGTTTCATGGCTCGCACCAAATTATCAATTAGTCTTGCGCGCGCATCTTTATCCATCAAACGAAACAGATCGCCCGCTTGTGAATAATCTTCGTTATTTATGCGATGATCATAGCGATCCGCACCACCAGAAATTTTCAGCGGCGGTTCTTTAAATTGCGGATCATCAATCGGGCCATTAAAACTATTTGGTTGATAATTCACTTGTCCACCATAATTACCATCAAAACGCATATGACCATCGCGATTATACGTGTTTACCGGACAACGCGGTTTATTTACCGGCAATTGTGAATAATTAATCCCAATGCGATAACGATGCGCATCAGGATAAGATAATAATCGCGCTTGCAGCATTTTATCAGGCGACGCACCAAATCCTTGCGGCATGTTCGCAGGCTCAAAAGCAGCTTGCTCCACTTCGGCAAAATAATTTTCCGGATTGCGATTTAATTCTAAAATCGCGACATCCATCACTGGGTAGTCTTTATGCGGCCACACTTTCGTTAAATCAAAGGGATTTAAGTGATAATTCTCCGCATCGCGTTCCGGCATAATTTGTATTTGCACAATCCATTTTGGGAAATCTTTATTTTCAATGGAATGAAATAAATCGCGACGATGATAATCCAAGTCTTCACCGGCAATTTTTGCGGCTT
>Ga0208246_1001725_pt1 | contig 11488 bp, 10 predicted proteins | sample RifOxyD2_FD_184039 | JGI IMG/M metagenome (GOLD analysis project Ga0208246, IMG submission 184039) | Soil microbial communities from Rifle, Colorado - Rifle Oxygen_injection D2 (SPAdes) | ecosystem: Environmental > Terrestrial > Deep subsurface > Rock core/Sediment | place: Rifle, Colorado...
ATCAGCCGAAGTACCGCGCTTAGCGATCGCCTGCTCTAAAATATGCTTGATGCCTAAAAATAAATCCTTTCGCTCTTTGATGGTTAGAGTTTTGATTACTCTTTCCGGCCGCACCTTACCAAAAAAACAAATTTCATCAGCATAAATATTGCCGATGCCAGCGATTTTCTCTTGTTTCATTAAAAAAGGCTTGATTTTTGGGCGCGAATTTTTCTCCAGCAACTTGACGAATACTTCTCGAGTAAACGCTGGCTCTAGTGGTTCTGGGCCGTACTTAACCAACTCTTCCTGCAAAGTTTGTTGATCGACAATCTTGAGCCAGCCAAATTGGCGCAGATCGTTGTAGAATAAATGACTGCCGTCAGCAAATTCAAAAATTACATGAGTGTACTGATTAGGTAAATCTTTGTCGCCATCTTTAATTGGATGGCCGCCTTTGGCCAAAACTTTTTGGCCGTCATCAAAAATCATTTGCCCGCTCATTTTTAAGTGCGTTAAAATAAAAAAACCGCCGGACAGCCGGAAAATTACGAGCTTGGCGCGGCGACTTACTTCCTCAATCTGTTGGCCGATCAATAATTTTTGAAACGCAGGCGGCGAAGGTTTAACAATTTTAGCTAATTTGACCTCGACAGCTTTAATTTTTTTGCCGCGTAAAAAATGATTCAAATCGCGTCTGATTGTTTCTACTTCCGGCAGTTCGGGCATAAAAAAAATCCAAATATCAAAACAACAAACATTATTGCGTTTCAGCTCTTATATCTCTCTCTTCCTTAACATGCACGAATCCTACGCCTATTTTAGCTTACTTTCTTCTTTTTTTACAATTTAACATACTTTACTGGCCATTTCTGGTCGAATTCAGCTTTTGCATCAATATACTCTTGCTGGTGTTGATCTCTTATCCTCTGTTCTGCTTCGAATTTAATCAGCGACTCTCTTAACGCAACCCCTTCCTTTGAAAGTTGAATGATTGATTCTTCAAAACCTTCATCATCCTTCAAATCAGCAATCTCTAAATCAATAGTACCTATCTCTATTTTTATTTGTAGCTCTCTTTTTTTTATTACTTCTAAGGTTTGTTGTACTGGTTTATCCAATCTTAAAGATTCCGGTTTATAATCAGTTTGCTGTGTTTCTTGTAACGACATCAATTTATCCGCTACCGCATCTCGTTCTTTGCCTTGCACGTTTACGCCTTCTACTACTAGCTCCAACCCCTCTTTTGTGTTAGCTATTTTAACAAATTCTAGGATTACTCTCTGCGAATCTAGAATAATTGCCTCTGCTTCTAATCTCTCTTTCTTCTCGCTAAGTCTGTTTTGTTCTGCTAAGTTCCTCTCGTATGCTTTTTTGCTCCATTCGAGATCAAGCTCATTTCTCTCGAGTTGCTTGCGAACTTTTTCACCCTCACCTTCCCTTCTGGCTTCCGAGTAAAACACCTCCCATTTACGTTTTACAACCTCCTCTTCTGCCGCTCTTTGTTCTTCAGGACTCTTGGCCGTTTCTGCTTGTTGCAACGGCTGCCCTGCCACCACCTCAACCGGCGACACTGCCGCTGTCTCTATTGGTTTAACTTGTTCCTCCGTCGGTTTATTAACCAACGCCTCTGGTGGAATATATGATGGTGTCTCTAGCATAATATACGTCTGGAATAATTACAAAACCGCAAAATTGGTCTTGTAACTGTTCTTTTTTTTAAATTTCTTTGATTTTGTTAATTTTCAAACTTTGACCCTACAGCCTATCTACCTCATCATCCTCCCCCTCCTCTTCATCATACACAAATTTATCCTCTTGATAATCATGATGGGGCGCAAAGGTTTTGCCGCTCGCTTCGCTTTTGGCCATCATCACCTGCCGTGGTTTAGCTCCCTCGCCCGGGCCTACTACGCCCGCGGCTTCCAACAAATCTAAAAGTCGCGCCGCCCGAGAATAACCAACCCGCAAGTGCCGCTGTAAATAAGAGGCCGAGGCCTTGCCGGTGCGAATAATTAAATCGCGCGCTTCCTCAAAAAGCTCATCTCCGCCGCTCTCGCCCTCAGCCGGCCCGCCAATCAACCCGCGCATACTAAAGGCGTCCTTTTTTTCGGTGACAGCATCCAGATAATCCGGCTCAGCCGCGCTCTTTAAAAATTTTACCACCCGCTTGATTTCTTTATCATCCACATACGCGCCTTGCAGACGTTTGGGTTTGGAAAGTTCGGCAGTAGTAAACAACATGTCGCCCCGGCCCAGCAATTTATCGGCGCCAGAGGTATCTAAAATCGTCCGCGAATCGATTTGGCTGGCCACAGCAAAAGCAACCCGGGCAGTGATATTGGCTTTAATTAATCCGGTGATGACGTTAACCGATGGCCGCTGGGTCGCTAAAACAAGGTGGATGCCCACAGCGCGCGCCATCTGCGCCAACCGCACAATCAAAGCTTCCACCTCTTTAGCCGCCACACTCATCAAATCCGCCAACTCGTCAATCATGATGACGATGTACGGCAAATGCGATTCACTACGAGCATTAAAATGTTCAATATCACGCTGTCCGGCTTCAGCCAAAATATCGTACCGCCGATCCATTTCTTCCACTGCCCAACGCAAAGCGTTGATGGTCTTTTTGGCGTCAGTAATCACCGGCGTTAACAAGTGCGGAATGCCGTTGTAAATAGAAAGCTCGACCCGCTTGGGATCAATCAAAATAAATTTTAAATCATCCGGCGAATTTTGGTAAACTAAACTTAAAATGACAGCATTGATGCAAACCGATTTTCCACTGCCAGTGGCGCCAGCAATCAATAAATGCGGCATCTTGCCCAAATCGGCGATATACGGATCCCCGGCCACGTCTTTGCCGATGGCGACCGTTAAATTGGTGTGCCGGGCAGTCCGGAATTTCTCGCTTTGCATAATCTCCCGCAAACCAACCAGCGCGATCACCGCGTTCGGCACCTCGACGCCGACCAAAGATTTGCCGGGAATCGGGGCTTCGATTCTGATCGGATGCGCCGCCAGCGCCAGCGCCAAATCATTGCTTAAACCGGTGATTTGGGCGAGCTTAACGCCTTCTTGCGGCCGCAAAGTATACTGGGTCACGGTCGGCCCGGTCGAGGTCGCGCCCATCTCCACCTCGATGCCGAAATTTTCCAAAGTTTTCTTGATTTTTTCTTTGCTGGCATTGATGTCGCCGGATGACGGCACCCCGCCGCGTTGCGTCAACAAATTAAGTGGAATATCAATTTTCCGCCGGTACTTACTGCGCAAACTTGTCGTCAATTCATCACGGTCTTCGTCGCCTTCTTCGGCGCCAACATGAATTTTATGGAATGATTTTGTTTGGCCATCAACAGCTTCGGCCTTCAACGGCAATTTCTCTTTGACCACCAGCGCGTTGCCGCCGTCGACTGTTGAACCGTTAATATCACCAATATACTGCGGATTGCCTTTAAATTTTTTAGCAACTGTATCTTTGAGATCAGAAAAAACTGAAACAAAGGATAATTTTACCAACAGCCAACGCAAGGCTCGCCCCAGTTTAAACAGTTTGTTTTCTAAAATAACCAACAAAGACACTAGCCCCAAAGCTGTAAGAATTATTAAAGCCGACCAAAAACCAGTTAATTTGATCAGCGGATACGAAAGCGCGAGCCCCAAATATCCGCCGCCCTGGCCGCGATTTAGATATTCGGTGATTTTCCCCAAGGGCAAACGCAAATTTAAAAGGGCTGAATAAACCAAAATAAAAACAAAAATCGCCGAAATTTTAATAATTTGATACTTGCGATCTTTGGACCGAACGATAAAAAGCGAAATGAGTATTAGCATCAGCGGAAACGCCCAAGCGCCCCAACCAAAAACAACTCGCGTGGCTTGATTAAGATAACCGCCCACAGTCCCGCCTTTACCGATTAGCGATAACCCAAAAATCATCGCCAAGGCGAAAAAAAGAACCACAATAATCGCTCTTTTCACGTCCTCGGGCAAAGAAAAAGATTTGTCCTCGCATTGATCTTTACTATGTTTCTTTTTCTTGCTCATAATAATCACATTATAACTCGGCCACTTAATTTAATCAACAATTTTGGCGCTTCGTACCTTGTCAAAGGCCTGTTGCACTGGTATAATTTGATTAGTTTATGATTGTACCTACTTATGACTTTGAGGAACGCTTGGCAAACCGAGGATTTAACTTGATCGCTGGTGTAGACGAGGCTGGACGCGGCGCTTGGGCTGGCCCGATTGTGGCGGCCGCAGTAATTTTACCAAAAAATATCCTTGAGCTAAAAATTCCTTTACGCGACAGCAAACTTTTAAACCCGTCCCAACGCGAAAGAATATTTAGCCAAATCGTGGCTGTTGCCGTCGGCTTTTCGATAAAGGTGATTGGCCACGACTATATTGATCGAAACGGCCTTGGCCCGGCCAATCGCGAAGTGATTTTGCTGGCCGCCCGCACCACTTTCCCAAAGCCCGATTATTTGTTGATTGATAACCTAACCACGCCGATTAATTCAACCATTCCCCATGAATTGATTATCAAGGGCGACGCTAAAATATGTTCAATTGCCGCGGCCTCAATTTTAGCTAAAGTCGCGCGTGATCGGATTATGCACGGTTTCGCCCGCACCTATCCTGCTTATTTTTTTGATCAGCATAAAGGCTACGGAACAACATTGCACCAATCATCCTTGTTAAAATTAGGACCCTCGCCAATTCATCGGCTATCCTACAAACCAATCAAAAATTTAATCTAAACTCTATAATTATCATGAGTTTTTAAAATCTATGGCCACTCAAAAAAAAGAAAAACAAGCCTTAAAATTTTTAGACCCAGCCAAGGTATTGCAGGAAATCGGACTGGAAGAAGGAATGCAGGTGGCTGATTTTGGCGCTGGCAGTGGCTATTTTGCCTTTCAAGCCTCAGAAATGATTGGAAAAAATGGTAATCTTTATGCCATGGATGTTCAAAAAGCAGTCATCGACCACTTGAATAAAGAAATCAAACATCAAGGGCTGACGAACTTTAAAACCGTTTGGACTGATTTAGAAATGGTGGGGCACAATCCGATTCCCGCCGGCAATATTGATTTAGTTTTAATTGTCAATATGTTATTTCAATCAACCAAGCATAATAAAATTCTCCAAGAGGTCTGCCGGGAGTTAAAACCAGGCGGCCGTTTGGCGGTAATCGATTGGAAGCGGGAAGCCGCTCCGTTCGGCCCGCCGCCTGACGACCGCGTAGATCTTGAAAAATTCAAAGAAATAGCTTATACTCTAGGGCTAAATAAAATCAAAGAGTTTGCGGCCGGACCTTATCACTTTGGCATCGTCTTTCGCAAATAGCTTGCCTCCATTTATGTTTGGTAATTTATCTGATTATCTTTTTAACTACCGCCCATTGTCTTTCGCCGTCTGGGGCTACCCCTTTTTGGCTTCGGCAATTTTGGCGCTAATCTATTGGGCAATTGTGCGCTTCTATATAAAACGTCTCGACATTGTCTACCGCGGCCCTGCCCGCAAGCTTAAAACTTTAGCCTTTTATTACGGCTTTATTTCGCTAATTTTTTACTTCGTGCGGTATGAACGCATTCCATACCTTTCAATGCGCTTTTTGCTCTGGCTCTGGATTGTTGGGTACGGCTTACTGACTTTTTTAATTCTCTATCTAGAATTTAAAAAAATTCCCAACAAGCGAGCGCAAATGATTGAGCGCGAAAAAAAGAAACGCTACCTGGAATTTTAAAATAACCCTTGGGGATAAACAGTCGATAATCCGTAATAATGCCCTTAAAAAAAGGTTAATAACCATCTGATAACATCATCGTTTTTTTAGAGTTCTAAATTATCAACTTGTTGCCAGCCGCCTTTCCCATCATAATCCTCCGGCAATCAACAACTGCAAATACGATCAATAAGCGCCGTTTAGTTCTTATCCACAAAATTACTCCTAGCATAAGACTAATAATAAATTAATTAACTATATAATTATGAAATTCACCTGCACTCAAGAAAATTTAAATCGCGGCCTGCTAAAAGTTCAAGGAGTAACCAACCAAGCTACTTCTTTGCCGATATTAAAAAATATATATCTGGAAGCAAAGAACGGCGTCCTTAAACTAAAGGCCACTGATTTGGAAATTGGGATGGTAACGCAGGTGCGCGGCAAAAGCGAAACCGAAGGGCAGTTAACCGTTGACGCCAAATTAATCAATAATTTTGTCGCACTACTTCCGCAAGATAAAGTTTTGCTAAGCACTGAAGGCAAACATTTATTGGTTAAATGCGGCTCTCATAAAACTAAGATCCTCGGCCTTTCGAGTGATGATTTTCCGGTAATTCCGGAAGTTGTCCGCCAGCGCGGGTTTAAAATTAAAGTTGATAAATTTAAAAAATCTTTGTCGCAAGTTTTGACGGCAGTTTCCCCTGATGACACCAGGCCGGAAATCAACGGCGTTTATTTTAAAATTGATGATCAGACTTTGACTCTGGTAGGTACTGACAGCTATCGGTTGGCCGAGAAAAAAATTGATTTGCTCGCTAACCTCAAATTTCAAGGCTCTTTTATTGTGCCGTTAAAAACGGTCAAGGAATTCGTGCGCACAGTTGATGACGCGGACGAGACCGTGGAAATTTTTGTCACTGATAATCAAATTCTGTTTGTTTATGGCTTAACGGAAATGGTTTCGCGCTTGGTTGAAGGTGAATTTCCTGATTATCAACAAATTATCCCCACTTCCCACAAATACCAACTGACTTTAGCTAAAGATGATTTAGTTAAGGCTGTTAAAATTTCCGGCTTATTCGCCGCGTCAGACAGCAACAGCGTCATTTTTGAATTAAAACCAACCAAAAGCGTCTTGGCGATTTCCTCGTCCACCTCTTTAGGCGAGGAATACAGCGAACTTAATGTTAAAATTGACGGCGCCGGGGATCTTAAAATCGTTTTTGATTATCGTTATTTGCTGGACGGCCTAAATAGCTTGGAAGGCGCTGATGTCGTCTTCTGGGCAAGCTCCGAAGCTTCGCCGTCAGTTTTAAAATCACCAGAAGAAAAAGAAGCATGGCTCTATATCGTCATGCCAATTCGCCAGTAATTATTTGAGTACTGCCCAATTATGTTAATTAATTCGCAAACGCTAATCGGCCTGAAGGTCGAGACAGCATCCGGCCAATATTTAGGGCGAGTCCAGTCTTTTGATTTGGAAATTGATTCCCAAAGCATTCGCAATTATTACATTAAACCAAAATTGCTGGAGGCCGGACCTTTTTCCGAGGAATTAATAGTCCATCACCGGCAAGTGGTGCGGATAACCGCCAAAAAAATGGTGGTCGTGGATAATGTGGTAAAGTATAAGAATCCAATTCCGGCGGATACAGTGGTCGTGAACCGGGTGCCGGAAAGCGACGCCCCACAATGTTAGTGCGTATTTTAAAGTCTCCTCCCCTTACGAAGGGGAGGGTCACTCGTGTCCCATTAATATTTGATACATGCCCTAAATTGCTTATCATTTAGCATTTTTAAGCGGAAAAATAATTTTTCGATTTCAATGAAAAAGTGAGAATTTAAAGTCGAAAAATGGCTTAAATAAAGCAATTAATTTTTAGAAATAAAATTTATGGGACACGAGTGCTCCTCAGGCAGGAGGGGAATCAAATGAAGAGCATGTCATCCTTATAAAATCTCCAACAAGCGGTTTTTAAAGGTGGTTACCGCGGTTTTCAATCGGGTACCGGCGCCGTTTATCAGGCGATCTGGAGTCAACTTATCCAACGTTTTTTCTAACGGCCGGAACAAGTCAGCGATTAAATTTTGATTATCAATATGGTCAACTTCATCAGTATCATTCAATGCTGATTTTTTAACCTCTTTGAGGTCGCAACCGAGGATGCTAGTTTTTTCGCGTAAACGGTCAAAATCCTGGGACGCTGGGATATTGCCGTTTTGATATTCGGCATTAATCAAGGTTTGGAGCGGCTTTACAGAAAACTCGTTAACTACTGTTGGCTCTGGCGGACAGATGGTCAAAATTGCGGCGTGGGCGGTAAGTGGCAATGAGCAAATAATCAACATAGCCAAACTCAAAAATATGGTTTTAGTAGTAATGGTATGCATATTTAAATTTCAAATGACAAATTACAAATGTCAAATCAATGACAAACCTCAAATTTCAAATTATTTGTTATTTGGCATTTGATCTTGAATTGACATTTGGATTTTAGAATTTGACATTTTTCGCAAAATCAATTCCCGCGCCTCTACTTCATCCTTTATTTTACCAGCCAACTGGGCTTCGCGCAAGAAATTCAAAGCCTGCCCGACTGCCGGACCTGGAGGCAAATTCAAAAGCGCCATCACCGCATCACCGTTCAAAAGCGGTTTTTGCGGCCGAGATCGCAACAGTTTTATTCTTTGCTTGATGATGCCAAGTTCGCTTGGCCGATGAGTTTTTTTGACTGCCGGAATGGTCGCGCGATCATCATATTCAATCAATTTTAATAGCAGTGGGGAAGGATAGTAATCGTTTAAAAAGTATTTGGCGACCGTGGTATTTTTTAATTTTCGCGGGTCAGAATTAAAAAGAACCATGTGGTTTTGAATCAGCCACTGGATCCATTTTTTGTTGATGCCGGCACTGGCTAATTTTAAACGGGTGATTATCCGGCCGGCCAATTGCGCTCCTTTCTTTTCGTGTTCATAAAAGGTTACGCGTCCAGCGCGCTTCGCGCGTGCAGACGGCTTGCCCAAGTCGTGCCAGAGTATTGCTAGAGCCAAGTGCGGTTCAAATGGGCCTAATTTCGGCGGGCGGTTTGGCCAAGGTAGCGGTTTTTTTTGGTCAATTTGTTTCAACGCGAGCTTAGTGTGTTGCCAGACATTACCCTCAGAGTGCCAGCTTTTCGGCTGGCGAGTGGTTTTTAACACATTCATTTCCGGTACCAAAATTTTCCAGCCGCCTGATTTTTCCAAGAGCTCAGTAGTTTGATTCGGTTGCCAGCTTAAAGCTTTAACCAGTTCAGCGGCGATGATTTCCCGGGCAACGGTTTTAAGGCGGGGCATCATTTTTTTAATCGCCCGCCAAGTTTTTGGTTCGATCATAAAACCCAACTGCGCGCTAAAGCGGATTGCTCGCAATATTCGGGAATAATCTTCGCGAAAACGCGTTTCCGGCAGGCCGACACAGCGGATTATTTTTTTTTGCAAATCAATGCGTCCGCCGAACGGATCGATATATTGTTTTTTTTGCACGTCAAAAGCAATGGCGTTGATGGTAAAATCGCGGCGCGCCAAGTCTTTTTCTATTGGTAGGTTTGGGTTAGTGGTAATTTTAAAATCACGGCGTTGCCCGGTGCCATAAGATTTTTCTTCGCGCGACAGGGCGACGTCGATTTCTAAAATTTGACGTTTTGTTTTGACGTTGATGCTGGCAATTGACTTTGGGCGCCATTTATAAACGCCAAAATTTTTTCCGACAAATTTAACAGAGCCTAAAGATTGCAGGATTTTTTCCAAGTGTTTGGCCGGCACGCCACTTACCACCAAGTCGTAATCAATTCTAGGGCGGCTGAGCAGTTTATCGCGCACGCAACCGCCGACCAAGTATATTTTACTTTCCGGATATAATTGGGAGAGTTTATTTGTAAGGTTAGCTATAAAATGCATATTTACAGTATAGATGAGTTTATTAACAGTTGCAAATTTTAATCTCTAGAATATTTTGAGCGATTTATTCTTATTCACATGTTATGCACAATTATTTTGCGTTCCTTTGGGCTTGTGGATAAATATTAGACGTGCTATTATATTTAGACAAATTTCAAATCTCAAATTTTAAAGTCAAAAAAATTACGGAGGTGTAATTTTAACACATGCTTGACCCACAAAAAATTTGGCAAGCGGTTCTCGGCCAATTAGAGTTGGTGTTGTCCAAAGCGAATTTTACCACTTGGTTTAAAAATACCTTTGTTTTTAAGGTTGATGAAGACCGCGGTGAAATCACGATCGGCGTGCCGAACGCCTTTACCAAGTCCTGGATGGAAAAAAAGTACAATGAATACATTTTGGATGCGGTAAACCAAATTTGCCAAAATCGAATAAAAAAAATTTGTTATCAGATTCAAACTGTCCGAAAGATATCTTTCGCGCCCAGCGATCAGGGGCCAGAGCCGAAAGAGTCGCCAACGTTGATTGTAGAAGGAGAGGCGCCGCGCGCCCTTACGCCTACTGGCGAGATCGCCCTTAACCCCCGTTACGTTTTTACCACTTTTGTCGTCGGCTCCGGCAATCAGCTGGCTTGTTCGGCTAGCCAAGCCGTAGCCGAAGAACCTGGGACGCGTTATAATCCGTTGTTTCTTTACGGTGACGTCGGGTTGGGCAAGACTCATCTTCTGCAGGCCATTGGGCATGTCATCAAAGAGAAATATAAAGATTTCCGAATACTGTATCTTAATTTCGAAAGGTTTACGAACGATTACGTGGCTGCTGCCCGGCGCGGTAGTTTTGATGAATTTCGGCGACTTTATCGGAGCGCCGATGTTTTGCTGGTGGACGATGTGCAATTTATGATTGATAAGGAAAAGACTCAAGATGAATTTTTTCACACCTTCGAAGCTTTGCATCAAAATAACAAACAGATAGTGATTACGTCTGACCGGCCGCCGAAAGCTTTAGTGGAGTTGCAGGATCGGATGATTTCGCGGTTTGAGTGGGGGATGATCGCGGATATCAAAATGTCGGACTTGGAAACCAGAATCGCGATTTTGGAGCAGAAATGCAAGGAGCGCGGTTTTCCCTTGAATGCCGAGTTGATTGATTACGTTGCGCGCAATGTTAAAAACAGCATTCGTGAGTTGGAGGGAGCGCTTAACAAAATTATCGCTTGGTACGATTTGAGCCACAAACCGCCGACGTTAACCTTGGTGCGCGAGGTGTTGGCTAATTTATTTAGTGACCCTTCCAAAAACGCCTTGAACCCAAAGCGGATTATGGAAACAGTGGCTGCTTTTTACGAACTGACTTTAAGCGATTTAGTCGGCGCATGCCGCAAGCGCGAACTGGTGGTGCCGAGGCAGATTGTGATGTATCTAATGCGGCGCGAATTAGATTGCTCTTATCCGGCGATCGGAAAAAATTTGGGCGGGCGCGACCACACAACAGTGATGTATGCTTGCCAGAAGATCGAAGAAAAACTGGAAGCTGAGACGCGGTTACAGCAGGAGATAGAGACGATCAAACAGCGGCTGTACGGTTAAATTCCAAATTTCAAATTTCAATTTTTATGCAACTTATTGCCGATCTGCATGTGCATTCGCGCTATTCACGGGCGACGAGCCGGGATTTAAGTCTGCGAGGATTATATCTGGCGGCCCAAAGGAAAGGGGTGGACTTAATCGGCACCGGCGATTTTACTCACCCCAAATATTTATCCGAGATTAGCGAGCAGTTGGTACCGAACGAGGCGAAGTTCGGTTTTTTTAGTTTAAAGAAACAGAATGCTGTTGG
>Ga0208246_1001728_pt1 | contig 11480 bp, 6 predicted proteins | sample RifOxyD2_FD_184039 | JGI IMG/M metagenome (GOLD analysis project Ga0208246, IMG submission 184039) | Soil microbial communities from Rifle, Colorado - Rifle Oxygen_injection D2 (SPAdes) | ecosystem: Environmental > Terrestrial > Deep subsurface > Rock core/Sediment | place: Rifle, Colorado...
ATAACCCACTTCATATTTATTTTCACTTCTGATAACATTCTTTTGCAGATCTTTCACCTGATTTATTAATTTAAACTCCTTTTCAAGGGAATATTCTTTACCGGGCCTTACTATCCAATAATTTGGTTTTATGTACAGTATTTCCTTGATAGTTCCATCTTTTTGTTCGGTTTTCAAATAATCATATTTTCCACTTGAAACCCATTTTTTTACATTTTGCTTGTTTTGATTTGAAGTAAGCGTACGATTGTAACAGCTTATTGAGTCTCCGTCCTGTGTGACCAAATAAACTGCCTGCCTTTTTTCATTATCTTTATACTTAGCAAACGGTTTTTTATATCTATCTCTGATATCCCATCCGTTTCTCATTACATAAATCCCTGACTTCGGGAATGAAATGCTCGTTTTTTCAGGCTCAAAGCTGTTTTCCATAGAAAGCCCGCCAAAAGCAGTGAATCTAAAATCCTTTCTTTTGGTTATCTTGCTTGTCCAATAGAAGATCTCTCGTATATTTTCCCCGCCGGAATTATCAGCGGCATTTGAGACCGTCCCGTCCGGATTACTCACATACATTAAGAATTCAGTAATATTTTCCAGAGTTTTGATTATTTCTTTAGGGACTCCCTGTTTATTTAATTCACTCAATCTTATTACTTCTATTAATATTCTCGCGGTTCTCACGGTTTCTTTGTTTTTCTCCATTCCTTCTTCATTAATATTTCCCTTCAAATATTGAACAATTTGATTAAAGCCGGTTTCTTTTGCTTCTTTTGATTTTTCCCGAGTTGGGAATAATATTCCGTACCTGATTAATCCTTTTGATTCTTCCAATAAGGCAACGCTGTCTTTTTTAGAAGGATTTTCCAATAAATATTTAACATCTTCTACAAAACGTCTATTTAACAACCTATTTAGTTCGGCATCTTTCTGTATTTCATTTTTTAAACAGCTGTAAAACTTTGTTATTTCATTTAGCCTTAGAGCGGCTTCTGCATTTGTAGTTTTTTCTAGATCCAAATAATATTTAAGTATTTTTAAATATTTCTGCAAATGCTTTTCTGTTACTTTCGGATTTTTCTTATTTTGAGTCTGATACGCCAAAACCCAGTACAGCCAATATTTGTAAACGATATCTTTCATTTTGACATCCACTTTTTTTTCTTCATACGCTTTAAGCCATTTTTCCGCTTCATAATATTCCAACTTATACGTCTTTTCCTGGCTTGGCATCTTATAATATTGCAAATCCTCAGGTTCTTTTAACGGAGCACTTTTCTTAATATCTGTCTGTTCGTAATAATACGGGAATTTTATTTTCTCCGCAATTATTTGAATTTCACCTTCTTTGTTTTTACTATCCTTACTCGTAGCTAAGAAGCATAATCTTGCTCTGTTTTTTACGCTAAACGGTTCTTCATAAGCAAGCATATGAGATATCTCAAAAGGGATTTCTTCATTACCGCAAATAACCTTTGTTATTTGATACCCTTCTTTTATTGCTGACACCTTATTTTCATAGTACATCTCCGTAACATCTATTATACCCATGCAAGAAAAACCTGCAAGGTTTTCAGGATACTTAAATTTTACCTTAAATTCTATTTTGTCATCTTTATTTTGCTTGTTATCTTTTATGTCCAAAACAGGATTTTCACTTGTATCCAGAAGATTAAAACTCATTGCTTTCCCATACCTTGACTTTTCTGCATGGATTTCATACGGAGCGACATACTGGGTATATATATTACATTCTCTTGCTTCTCTTTCTTTTGATTTTTCTCCAAAAGGTATCCTATCTGTAGTATAACCCTGCGGCTCATAGCCATAATAATGCTCTGTTTCAATTTTCTCGGGGTAAAAATCATAAGGAGTTGCCGTCCAATTCGGTATTTTGCCATCCAACAACTCTCCCGTTTCTATTACCCAATCGTCCAAATCCCTGTAATTCTTAGGATTTCCTTTAAAGACATAATACCTTTTGAACACTTTTATGAACTCTTCATCCGTCAATATCTTTTCTTTCCATGCATGATATAACTGGTCAATTAATACCGCATAAGCAGAACCATTTATTCCTTTTCTACCTGGAAGTATTTTTATACCAAGTTCATCGTCAAAATTGTTATCCCAGATATCCTTCCATAATTTCATAAATTTATTTTTAAGCCCTAATTTTCGATATATTTCCAAGAACGGGATCGTTGAATATTCATCAACTATCCCATCAAACATAAACACTGCTTTTTCAGGGGATTTTTCATGAATAGCTTTAAGCTTTGCATATACTTCTTTAGTCAAATCCTGGTTTTTACTTTTCTTATTGAAATATTCAGAGAGCTCCAATACTCTGTCATCCAAATAATCAATTCTAAAATCACTGCTATGCCTATCTCTTTCTGACAGATAGGTTTTTAAAAACAATGTCAAATTTTCGTCATATTTGTCGGTATTTACTCCTAAATTATATAATGTTTTTACTGAATAAATTATATCCGACGCCTGACACCCCCACGATATTTTATCTTTCTGCAAAGTTGGATTTGCAGGCGATATATCCTCTGTTCTATAATAAAGACTATCGTTGATCTTGACTACTATATACTCACTATTCCAAAATTCTACTACGCCTTCCAATATCTCAACAAGCTTCTTTCTGTGATCTTCACTTAAATAATTTGCATTCTCTGAAAGCTGAAGCATTCCTATTCCAAATGCGTCGGGAAAATCCGCCGACTTGATAAAATACTTGCCGCGACTTTGATCATACGGCACGGGATGCGAAGTCCAGCGGGTAAATCTTTTACCTTTTGAATATGGATAAAACTTGCCATCATCCGAAACTAATGATTGTGTAGGCAGCCAGTTTTTGCCGTCTTTTGTTTTTGTGCTCTTATATATCTCAAATAATCTGCCTATTATCTGTTCAGACATATTTTTAAATTCAGGTATTTTTGTTTTAATATAAAATCTTAAATATCCATCTGCCTTGCAAGGCATCTGGGCGGTATGAACGGTCTCACACTGATACAAATCTCCATTGACCTCTGCGCTTTCCGCAAATAGCCACTTAAAATTGTAAATCCCCTTAACATACACTTCCACGCTGCGAAATACTGAAACTTGCCCAGCTAAAATCTGTTTATTCTCATCGGCGCTGACGGGAAAAATACAAATAGAGAGGAGACTTAACAAAAGATGGATTTTGATTTTCTTGAATGACTTCATGATTTCAGACCTGTTTCATTTAGTGCTTGCTGAACTTTTCCTGCATTTTTATCGATTATTGGTAGCAACATGCTTTTTCCTCTTAAATTATTATATTAACTATTTAGATTTTACTGTATTTACCAAGTGTTTTCAAGAGAATAATAGAATTTTTCATCTAACTTGTAAACGAGAGATTATTTTTAGGTCTTTATCACAAATTCATCATAGCTTGGTTTAATCTCTTTACCCGGCGGAACTACCAGAAATCTTTCTGTATCAGACCAATTCCCATCTACTAAATCCTGCAGCAATCTTAGATCGGCTTGGTATTCGACGTATTTCAGGTTTTCTTTCCTGGCGAGTTCTTTTGTCTTTTCTGCATAGCCTAAATGTTTTGTTATTTCTGTTTCTATGTATACAATGCTGTCGTTGTGTTTTTTCGGGTTTAGGGATTCCATTATGAACTTCGCGTTCTCTTCCCCGTACATCTTTACAAAGTCGTCGTAAGTGCCCTGAGTTCCGGCAACTTTCATATCGGACTCACCCTCGCGGAACATCGAGTCCCCCCTTTCCATATAACCGGCAGAGGTAAAGGGCTGGCTTAAATTATCTTTAAAGTGTTCCATGTATCTTTTATTTGAACCGAGAAGAAAACCGGCGCAATCGTGGACCCGGGGTATTACTACCGGGACATTTCCGGCTTTTACACCGGCAGAGGAGTTGCCGCAGAGGCCGTAAGCAAGCGCAATTGCTTCGTATTTAATTTTACCTGAGGAAATTTCATCTATTTTTTCCTGAAGTTTTTTTCGAAGGATATCGGATTTGTCATGAAGCCCTTTTTCAAGGAATTCCACATCTACAATATTTTTTGATTTGCTGATAAAGTGGGATATTTCCCTGTGAAAGACCTCACAGGCAAGGAGTTTGAGTCTCATCAGAGTTTTTTCTTGGCAAACTCAACAGCGTTCCGGAATAATACCAGACCGTCGCCCTCTTCCGGAAGTTTTTCCCTGGTCCACCTCGGATGATTGTAACGGGTTACAAATCTTTCGGGATGAGGCATCATGCCAAGTATATTCCCTCCGGGATTGCAGATACCCGCAATAGCTTCAGTCGAACCGTTTGGATTATCAGGATAACCTGAGATGTTACCGTCTTTATTTACATATTTAAATACTATCATGTCGTTTTTCTTTATATAATCAAGCGTTTTCTTGTCCAGCGTTAAAAACTTTCCTTCCCCGTGGGCAATAGGAAGATAGATCTGTTCTTTAATTCCTTTGGTAAAGACACACCTGTTGGAAGTGCTTTTTAAATAGATCCAGCGGTCTTCGAACTTTCCGGAATCATTATTAAAAAGAGTGGTATATTCTTTTTTATCAATCCCGTCTATACCGGGAAGCAGTCCGGTCTTTACAAGAACCTGAAAACCGTTGCAAATGCCGATTATAAGACGCCTTGCCGATACAAACTTGGAAATTGCCTCCATCAGACGGTACTGTATCTCATTGGCAAGTATTTTTCCGGAAGCAACATCATCCCCGTAAGAGAATCCGCCGGGAATGACAAGTATTTGATAGTTCATAATATCAACTTCTTTGCGCAGAAGCTGATTGATATGAACAAGATCCACCTCCGCCCCGCAAAGTTCAAACGCCGTCACAGTCTCATAGTCGCAATTTGTCCCCGCAGTGCGTATCACTATTACTTTAGCTTTTTTTGACATAATAACTCCATCTTCCGCCTAGGCGGATTTCGCAAAGGGTTTAAGGTTCTATATTTAAACCTTTGCTCAACTTCCTTTGTTGGGGGTCATTTATATATTTTACAAACCCTCAACTCCTTTGCTCAATGCTTTTTTCTCTGTTTGCCGCTCTGCTACGCTTCCGCACATCTGAGCCTCAGCCTTTAAGGGTTTCTTAAAGGCTTCTGCCAAGAATCCTTAAGTCTATTAATATCTTCACTTACAACCACTCTATTATCAAGACCATAGACCATTACTTTAGAACCAAAGGTTTCGCCGATGTTGGAGATTTCAAATCCTTTATAGAGGGTTTCGAACTTCCCCTGATTTTTTTTCTCTACCTCTACAATAAATCTGGAGTTTGATTCAGAAAATAACACATAATCATCCCTGTTTACATCTCCGCTTCTCTCCACTTTATCCAGATAGATGTTTGCGCCGATACCTCCGGCAAACGCCATTTCGGCTATCGCAACACCGAGACCGCCTTCAGAGCAATCATGACAGGACCTGATCATCCCCGCCTTCATCGCTTTATGCATCTTATCAAATATTTTCTTTGCCTTCTTTGCATCGACCCTCGGCACTGTATTTCCTATTGCGTTATTCAGTTTTAAATATATCGATCCGCCCATTTCATTCAACGTCCGGCCAACAATATATATGAGATTGCCTTCTGCTTTGAAATCCATGGTCACGGAATCCCTTACATCCTCAACTACCGCTATGGCAGATATAAGTAAAGTACCCGGTATGGCTATCTTTTTTCCGCTGTTAACATCAACATATTCGTTGTTTAAGCTGTCTTTACCTGAGATAAACGGCGTTCCGTAAGCAACAGCGATATCATAGCAAGCTAAAGAAGCCCTTACCATACCCGCAAGTTCTTCAGGTTTATTCGGACTCCCCCAGCAGAAATTATCAAGTATAGCAATCCTGTCCGGATCCCCTCCGACAGCTACAATATTCCTGACCGCTTCGTCAATATTTGACGCAGCCATCCAATAAGGATCTATCATCCCGTATCTGGGGTTAATTCCGTTTGAAACAGCTACACCCTTCCAGGAAGTAAGTATCGGACGTGTAACTGCCGCGTCTCCCGGTCCATCATTCGTAGCTCCCTGCATAGGCTTAATAATAGAACCACCCTGAACTTCATGATCATACTGCCTGATTATCCATTCTTTGCTGGCAACAGTCAGATCTGAGAGGATCTTATGCAAAGCATCTCCCAAATTAGAGGGAGAAACAAAACTTGGTTCGGCATTTTCTTTTTCTTTCCATTCCGCAATCAGCTCAAACCTAGGACCGCCGTCATGGATAAATTTCATATCCAGGTCCGCAACTCTTTCTTTGCCGTAAAATAATTCAAGCCGTTTTGTGCCGGAAAACTCCCCGATAATAGTTGCTTCCACATTTTCACGTTCGAATATTTTCATTATTTCCGAGAGCTTATTTATCGGAACTGCAAAGACCATCCTCTCCTGGGCTTCAGAAACCCAGATCTCCCAGGGAGTAAGTCCCGGATACTTTAATGGCACTCTGTCAAGATAGACCTTAGCTCCGGTCTCTTCACCCATTTCACCAACGGCGGAAGAATATCCTCCCGCTCCGCAATCCGTAACAAAATTATAAAGCCCTTTATCTCTTGCCTGAATAAGAGCGTCCTGTGTTTTCTTTTCTATTATAGGATTTCCGATCTGGACCGCGCTTACTTCAGTATCCTTATCTAAAGCAATAGAAGAAAAAGTTGCGCCGTGAATTCCGTCCCTCCCGGTCTTACCGCCAAGAGAAACAATAACATCGCCCGGTTTTACTTTTTTAAAGCAGGCACCGTTAGGCATTATACCCACGGTTCCGCAATAAACTAAAGGATTGCAGGTATAACCTTCTTCAAATATAACGGCTCCGTTACTGGTTGGTATTCCCATTCTATTGCCGTAGTCCCGGACTCCGGATACCACGCCTTTAAATATTCTTCTCGGATGTAAAGTACCTTCTAAAAGTTTCTCCTCCGGATAATTAAGAGGCCCAAAGCAGAAGACATCCGTATTCATGATAGGTTTTGCTCCGAGTCCGACCCCGAGTATATCCCTGATAACTCCCCCGATACCCGTTCCTGCTCCGCCGTAAGGTTCAATCGCCGAAGGATGATTGTGGGTTTCCACTTTGAAAGCTACGCAATTTTCCTCGTCGAATTTTATTATTCCCGCATTATCAGTAAACACGGAAACACACCACTCTTTATTTATCTCTTTCGTCGCTTTAATAACCGTCTGTTTTAAAAGATTATCTATCTTCTTGCCGTTATAAGTTATAATTCCCCTGAAAGCTTTATGCTTGCAATGCTCGCTCCACGTCTGGGCAATAGTTTCAAGCTCTACATCAGTGGGATTTCTTTTTTTCTTTTTAAAATAGGCTTGAACCGCCTTCATTTCCGCAAGATTTAAGGAAAGAAGCCCCTTTTTACTTATATCCAGAAGTTTTTCTTCATTTGCTTTGAGAATTTCAAAAGTTTTTACATTTTTCATATAACCTTACGCTTTCTTTATTTTGTAGAACTGAACAATACCATTGGCTAAAAGCCCCGAGCATATTTTATCAATCTGCTTTTTATCAAGCTTTCCTTCTATAATATATACCTGTCCGGTCTTCACAGAAGTCACACCGGAGATACCCAAGTCTCCGACACCTTTCTTAACTGAATCACCCACCGCATCCGTAACACCCGGTTTGTACCAGACTTCAACTTCCCATTTCATAAAATGCCTCCTATTTACTAATGACGAATGACTACTTACTATTTATGGAGGATTATTATATATGCTGTTTACAGCTTCCTTAAATAGTCATTAGTCACTAGTAATTAGTACTTTGCTAGCCTAAAATGTCCAGTGAAATATTCAAACTTTTCGCTGAATGCGTCAACGCGCCGACGGAAATATAATCAACGCCAAGCCTGGCAATTTTTTCAATACTTTTAAAATCCACCCCGCCGGAAACTTCTATCCGGCATTTTTTGTTGATAAGTTTAATTGCTTTCTTCATATCGGGAATACTCATATTATCCAGCATAATAACATCAATATTAGACTTAAGAGCTTCTCCCACTTCTTTCATGTTCTGCGCTTCTACTTCGATTAACTCACCCGGATATTTTGCTTTTATCATATTTACGGCTTTTATGATGGAACCTGCAATTTTAATATGATTATCTTTTATAAGCGTACCGTCATAAAGTCCTACGCGGTGATTTTCACCTCCGCCGGCTTTTACCGCATATTTTTCCAGATTGCGGAGCCCGGGGGTGGTCTTTCTGGTGTCCAGCAAAGTTACACCGTAGGGTTTTGTTTTTTTTACATATTCACCGGTAAGAGTGGAAATACCGGAGAGTCTCTGAATCAAATTAAGCGCAAGCCTTTCACAGGTAAGGATAGTTCTGGCGCTTCCCTTAAGCTTCAAAAGCACCGTGCCATTCTTTACTTTATCTCCCTCGCTCACCTCTGCTTTGACTTCAATATCCGGATCAAAAACCGTAAAGACCTCTCTTGCCACTACAAGACCGGAAATAATACCCGCTTCACGGGCAACTATCTCTGCTTTTACTTTAAGGCCTTCCGGAACAATTGTATCGGTAGTAACATCCCCGCTGCCCACATCTTCGGTAAGAGCGCTTCTTATAATATTTCTAAAATTCACTTTCTCATCCTTTCAAGATTCTCTTCAAGTTTTTGTTTCTTCTCAATATAATCCTGCTGTTTCTTCTTCTCGATCGCTATTACTTCGACCGGAGCTCGCTGCAGAAAGGACTCATTGGAAAGCTTAACTTTTGCTTTTTCAATCTCAAGAGTAATCTTTTCAATTTCCCCGGCAAGACGTTCTTTTTCTTTCCCAAGGTCAATTAACCCTTCTAATATAACAAATATCTCAAGCTTTGGCAATACTGCAGTTACCGAGAGTTCAGGCTTTAGAACGGAAGGTCCGACTTCTATTTTTTCAACTTTTGCCAGGTCCATAATATAATGAAGACTGTTATTAATCGCTTTTATCGATACCTCGTCTTTGGTTTTGATATTCACCCTAATTTTCACTCCGGGATTAACTTTTCCTTCACTTCTAGCATTTCTGATCGCATTTATTATATTCTTAACAAGCTCCATTTCTTCTTCAATATCTTTTTTGATCTCATCTCTGGCGGCTTCCGGCCATTTAGATTTCATTATAGACTCACCTTCGTGCGGTAATGATTGCCATATTTCTTCGGTAACAAAAGGCATGAACGGATGCAAAAGTCTTAAGGTTTTTTCCAGGGTATCAGAAATTATGAATTGAACTGTTTCCCGGGCGGTATGCTTTCCTTCAACGGTTTTCAGTGAATCAAGGTTCTTAACGTTCATTCTCGGTTTTGCCAGCTCTATATACCAGTCGCAGAACTCATGCCAGAGAAAGTCATAAAGTCCTTGTGCCGCTTTATCAAAATTATAGGTACCCAGATTTTTAGTTACTTCCTCCACCAAACGGTTAAACTTACTGAGCATCCATCTGTCTGCCAGGGTAAGCTGAAGTTTTTCCGGTTTAATGACCGACCTGTCAAAACCTTCGAGATTCATAAGGACGAACCTTGAAGCATTCCAGAGTTTATTTACAAAATTACGGTAACCTTCGAACCTCTCATCGGAAAGATAAATATCCCTGCCCTGGGCCGCCTGCACACCAAGGGTAAAACGGAGAGCATCTGTTCCATATTTATCAAGGACCACCAAAGGATCTATTACGTTCCCTTTGGATTTGCTCATCTTCTTCCCTTCCGAATCCCTGATCAAGGCATGAATATAAACCTCTTTAAAGGGTACTTCACCGCGGAACTTTATTCCCATCATTATCATTCTGGCAACCCAGAAAAATATAATATCAAAAGCAGTGGATAACACGCTGGTAGGATAGAATTTTTTTAAGAAATCTGTCTCTTCAGGCCAGCCCATAGTGGAAAAAGGCCAGAGCGCGGAAGAAAACCAGGTATCAAGCACATCCGGATCCTGCTCAACTGCACCCCCGCAAGCAGGGCATTTTTCCGGAGCAGTCATATCTACAATTATTTCTTTACATTTTTTACAGTACCAGACAGGTAGCCGGTGTCCCCACCAGAGCTGACGGCTTATACACCAGTCACGGATGTTTTCCATCCACTGATAATAGGTATCTTCCCAGTGAGCGGGAACAAATTTCACTTTACCATCTTTTACTGCCCTGATAGCCGGCTCCGCCAGAGGTTTCATCTTTACAAACCACTGAAGAGAAATGATCGGTTCTACCACAGTCTCACAACGGGAACAACTCCCGACGGAATGCTGATAGTCCTCTACTTTTAAAAGCAGCCCCAGAGTGTCAAGTTCTGCCACTATTTCTTTTCTTGCGGTAAAACGGTCCTTGCCCTTATATTTTCCGGCATTTTCATTAAGCACCGCGGAATTATCCATAATAATTATCTCTTCCAGACCGTGTTTCTTTCCCATAGTAAAGTCATTCTGGTCATGCGCGGGAGTTACCTTAACAGCTCCGGTCCCGAGCTCCATGTCCACCATTTCATCTCCTATTACTTTTATTTCACGGTTCATGATAGGAAGAAGGATAGACTTTCCGATAAACTTATTCCATCTCTCATCTTTAGGATTTACCGCTACCGCAGTATCCCCAAGCATGGTCTCCGGCCTAGTAGTTGCCACCACTACAAAGGAATTTTCCCCTTTGACGGGATATTTTAAATGCCAGAAATGACCTTTGGTATCCTTGTATTCCACCTCTATATCAGACAGCGCCGTATGACATCTCGGACACCAGTTAACTATATAATTTCCGCGGTATATCAAACCTTCCCTGTAAAGCGCGACAAAAACAGTTTTAACAGCGTTCGAAAGACCCTCATCCATGGTAAAACGTTCACGGGTCCAATCACAGGAGCAACCCATAGTTTTGAGCTGGTTTATAATTGTACTTCCATATTTTTCTTTCCATTCCCAAACTTTTTTTACAAATTCCTCACGGCCCAGGTCGTGACGGGTTTTACCTTCTTTTCTCAGCTCTTTTTCCACTACATTTTGAGTGGCAATCCCTGCATGGTCCGTACCCGGAAGCCAAAGGACATTAAAGCCCTGCATTCTTTTGTATCTGGCAAGGGCATCCTGAATAGTACTGTTAAGCGCATGCCCCATATGTAATGCACCTGTAACATTAGGTGGAGGGATTACCAGGGAGAACTGCGGTTTTTTATCATCAGAAGCATCCGCGGTAAAATAATTTTTAGAAAGCCAGAGGTTGCACCATTTGGCTTCAACTTCTTTAGGCTCATAACGCTTTGATAATTCACGAATTACCATAAGGCTCCTTGTAAGAACAATTACTAATACAGACTGTGTCGCAATTAAATTACTAACATGATATAATATGGCATATTCACTCCAAAGGAGCAAGCCATGTATCGCACTGGTGACAGAAATCAAACAACTTTAATGCCTCCCAGCGTTGAGGATTA
>Ga0208246_1001733_pt1 | contig 11446 bp, 14 predicted proteins | sample RifOxyD2_FD_184039 | JGI IMG/M metagenome (GOLD analysis project Ga0208246, IMG submission 184039) | Soil microbial communities from Rifle, Colorado - Rifle Oxygen_injection D2 (SPAdes) | ecosystem: Environmental > Terrestrial > Deep subsurface > Rock core/Sediment | place: Rifle, Colorado...
GATGCTCTGTTAACGGCTAGCAGGATATACATTTCTACTCATCAATCTACTGGTCGAGGTGGCAACGTCGCAATCAACTCATCAACTCTCCTAAGTATCAGAGGCAATCCGCATCATCGCTGCAATAAGCTCTCAAACTGTTCGATCGGTACTGGTTTGCCAAATAAATACCCTTGGTAGTGTGTACAGCCGTTCATGAAGAGAAGTTGTCGTTGCTCTTCCGTTTCTACACCTTCTGCAATGACATCCAAGTTCAGGCCGTGCGCCATGGCAATGATGGTGCCCACAATCGCCTTGTCGTTTTCATCTATTGCCACGTCGCGCACGAACGATTGATCGATCTTTAGCTGGTTGAGCGGCAGCCGTTTGAGGTATTGCAGTGATGAATAGCCGGTGCCAAAGTCGTCCAATGAAATTTGAACTCCAATTTTTCTCAAAGCGCTCATCCGAGCGATGGTTTCTTCTATTTCCTCCAGCAACATGCTTTCAGTAAGCTCCAGCTTGAGCAGAGCCGGGTTGATGGCGTGATGGCTAACGGCAGCTTGCACTTGTGCGACAAAATCTGTCTGGTGGAATTGCCTGGCACTGACATTTACTGAAAGAATGAGTTCGTGAGTAAGTTCGCTTTGCTTCCACGTTTCGAGTTGGGCGCAAGCAGTTTCCAGCACCCATTGGCCGATAGGCAGGATAAGTCCGGTTTCTTCAGCCAGCGGTATAAATTGGTCAGGTGGCACCAAGCCATGCTCGGGATGCTCCCATCTGATCAGCGCTTCTGCCCCGAATGGTTTATGTGAGCTGTCAGTCTGAATCTGATAGAACAATTTGAATTGGTTGTTTTCAAGGGCATGGCGCAGTTCGCCAATCAGAATTGAGCGGGTATTGATAATGTCCTGCATCTCCGGGTTAAAGAATTTCAGCATATTGCGGCCTGATTTCTTGGCTTGATACATGGCGATATCTGCTTGTTTCAGCAGCTCCTCACCCGACTGCAGGTGATTGCTGAAAAGCGTAGCGCCGATACTGGATGAGCTTTGATACTCGTGCGGGCCAAGCTGATACGGCTGGTTGAGCGTGGCGAGGATCCTTTCACCGAAAGTCTTCACTTTTTTTGCGGCTTCGATAGGTTGCTTGCTCAAGCTCTCCAAAATCACGACGAACTCATCACCCCCTATGCGCGCCACAGTATCGCCCTCGCGCATGCATGATTTCAGGCGTTTCGCGGTCTGTTGCAGCAGTTGATCACCGATGTCATGCCCAAGGGTGTCGTTGATGTCCTTGAAATTATCCAAATCAATGAACAGTAGCGCACCTTCCAGACCGCTACGCGCGCTGAAGGCGAAAGCCTGGTGGATACGATCTACAAGAAGTCGACGATTAGGCAGTCCGGTAAGCGGGTCGTAGGACGCCAGATTGCTGATGGTTTCCTGCGCAACCAATAGTTTGTTCATCTCGTCACGCAACTCGCCGAGCAACGCCAACAGCAATCCAACGATTAGAACTCCGTCGATCAATGGAACAACGATCCCAGCGAATTGCAGTTCGGCATTGAACCGGCCGTCCCATAACAAGTCTATGATTGAAACGAGCACCATCGAAACAAGCACTGCTGTTGTTACCAACAGCGCGCCTACTTGCAAATTTGACAGGTTAAGCAGCCCGCGAATGATCCGATTCAGCACACGTAGAAAAAAGTGATATGACTTTATAGGCATGTTGATCTTTTCATTTATCCGCTGCCAAGCTGGGTTCAGTGGTTTAATTTGGCCGACAAAATACTTGCGATTTATTCTCTACCAGCCGCGAACTACTCATTTCAGAACGAACAATCAGAGCCTCGAATCCCCATTGGGTAGATGTTCATATAAAGCGACCATTCGGGTTGTTGACTGCCGAAACCTACCCCGCCCTTGCAGCGAGGTCAATATGCCGAAATATCTATATACAACCGATATATCGAACTTTTGCATCTGGCCTGAGGCGAAAGTTCGTAAATCGCGGAGCGGTCAGACTACTCTTTCATAGACTCGCCACAGCCCGCTTTGGCCGACCATCGGCCCAAGCCTGTCGACCACGAGAAAAAGTCAGCACGTCGCTGTGCTGGCATGTCTTTTATTGGGGCAACTTAATTACAATTTAGTCGGCTCACTCGCGCTATACACTACTGCATCGTTTATGTTCCCGCGCAGCTGACTCCCAGTTATGTGAAGCGATACGAAAACCATACCTTTGCTCCACTCTGCTTTTTGAATGAGTGCCTTTTGGTCAGCATCCAATTCCATGGGGACGTCAGCTGTAAGTTTCATTCCATCTGAAACGCGCTCTACCTTGATCCGGAAACCAGAGCCCCGAGTAGCATCATTAGCCGTGACTCTGAAAACACCTCTGATATCGACATCTTCAGACACTGCGCGCTCGGTCTGTGCGACTTCTCTTGCTTCCTCACTGCTTAACGTGACACCGGATGTTGTAATGCTGTCTCCGGGCTTCATCACTTTGAGTATCTTGCTCTGTGTAATGAAGCTGTTTTCCCTGATTTCTGCAATCACAGGTTGGCGACTCATTGCCTCAGTAATAACACGAACACGCTCGGTTTCCTGTTTAGATAGATCAATTTGGCTATCAGATTCCTTTTCCTTCAAGCGAGTTGATATCCAGTGTTTTGCAATCGATCCGCCGGTTATGATTAGACCAAGGGATACCACTGTGATAATTATTTCTGTACCGGTCATTTTCCCCACCGCAGCCTTGGCGATTTCGCCCAGTTGATTCCATAGCTCAGCCTCATAATCCGAGGACCCCTCTTTAACTTCTACAACCAGTTCCAGTTTGTCTCGGTCTTCATCGGTCAACTTCTTCAAATTGCTACTGCGATAACAGATGGAAGTGTAAGCTCGATGGAGATCTTTTTGAACTTCAAGCAACGGCCCCATGACGCGAGTCGGTACTGTGCTGTGCCAGTCTTTCCCCTTGATGTTCAGATCATAAGAGGGCCATCCGTCAAAAACGATATCAAAGTCCTCTGGAAAATCGGCTTCGTGTTTAAGTGCGTGTTGTAGGACTCTCCATGCATCATCTTCGTTACGGATGAATAATGCCATCCTGCCAGACTCAGTTTGTTCAACAAAAAGTTCATTTGTCATGTGCTGTCATCGCTCTTTAATCTCCACGTCCAAGTGACACGGATGGGGGGGGCTCCAAGTAAGTCAGGGCGAAACGTAACAGCAAATCCCCCGGAACACCATATGCCAATATATAGGCCTCAGTTTTACTACGCGAGCGAGCGCACCACATTTCCACAAAACAGCCCGTTCCGATTATTGGTCGAATCCTGTCAGCCACAAGAAAAAAGCCAGCACACGAATGTGCTGGCTTGTCTCGTTTTTTCATTACCCATCACCCATCAACCGGCGATGCGTAATGCTTCACGTATCTGCCCTCTCACCTCGGGCGTGATGTCCTGCCCGGATACGAGTGCGTGATACACGTTGCAGGCCAGGCGAAAGTTCTTGCTGGCCACTTTTTCAAAGAACCTCTTCGTTTCGGTAGAAAGCGACATGATGAATCTCCTCACAGACCGAGAACCCGAACAACTGGGCGGCTCAGAACGTAACCAGAAATGCAGCAAGCCAAAATGACTGTCAACATGGTGAATCTCCTTGTGGTTGGTTGGAAAGGAAGCCAGAAAGGGGCTTCCTTAAGCCTGCAGGGGCTCTGTCAGGCTTAAGGAAGCCCCCTAATGGCTATTGCCACCAAGGGGACTCATCGTGTCCCTCTCCGCAAACTTCGCAGATCGAGACCTGTTGCTATCTACCTACATCTATGCGGCCTTACGGCGCCGCTTGGGTTTTTCATTCTCATCGTAGCCAAAGCGTTTCCACGCCTCGGGATCGATGGCCAGAGGGGTCACCCTCCCTGACTTGATGTTGACGAACTGACCATGGTGCGTGAGCCGGCCATAACGAAACAGCTCCCACATCAGGTTGCATGCAGCATTGGCCATCGTGTCATTGATGAACAGCGACTGTTTCTCCAACGCCTCAGCCAAACTGCAGCTTGGCGTTTTGTCTGCCGCATCCAACGACCCGTCGATGATGTCAGGATAGAGATCGGCGATATGAGGCAAGCGATGTTCCCGCTTGAATTGCTCACCAAAGACCTCGCCTAGCACCACCTGTCCGTCATGCTCCCTGTTGCCGATGTCCAAGTAGTATGCGGAGCTGTGATACACGCTGCGCCTAAGCGCTTTGAGTATCGCCCCCCTGCCCTTCCTGTTATCGACACATCCGATCACGATATCCGGATGAGAGTTGAACCGCGAATCATCACTGATCTTCGCGACTTCAGCTTTCCAGTTCGTTTGCATCAGCATATTGCAGCGATTGACTAATAATTCGGCCTTGGGCTGCCCAACATCGGATGGCCAGAAGTTCTGCCGCCCGACGTTTGTTTTCGACACGGTGTCCGGATCGACTACCAGAACATCCAAACCTTCAGGATGCCCTAGCTCTACCATCGCAAGGTGCATATTGGCCAGCCGTCGCAAGACGTGCGAACCAGTGCCCCCTGCGCCGACCAGCACCACCTTCACCGCCCGCGTGAGCAGGCGCGATTCGATGTTATGGATCATTTGATTCCTTCCTGCCCAATCGGGCTTTGAAGAGGAACAAACACCCCATTCGCACAGAGGCGAAAAGATGCTGTCACCTCTGGCTTATTGAGATTTCCAATGACTCCGGCGATTTTGACTTCGCCTCGGCCATCATCATGGTCGTCGGTACTGGAAAAGAACGCATCCAGCCATCCGTGCGAATGCAGATCCATCACCATGTGCTCGCCTTCCTCCAGACTTGGCAGGTTGACGATCACATGGTCGGGGCCGGCAGAACGCTCTTCAAGCATCATCAGCCGCCACTGGTCAGTCTGTTGATTCCAGACCACCCACGCAGCGCACTCATTCGGACAACGCTCCTTGGCCAACTCGATGAATTGAGCGACCAAATTCCTGGGCAGTCTGCCAAACCCGAATCGCACCTCCGTTCGCACCTTCCCATAGGGAACCGGCACGGTTATCGGTGGCGCGATCGGCGTGCGCATATACAGCCACGCACGGCAAACTTCCAGCCAGACACCATTCGAGGCCATCAAGATGCGATTGCCCGGCGTATCCAGCTCTTCCAGCTCGGAAAAACGTGGCACCATCACCGTGGGCATCACGCTTTGCTGCGCAACGTCACGGCTATCCATGCTTCACCGTCCTTTCAAATGCCTGACCCAGCGTCTCGCCGGCGCGCACCAATGATTCAGTCGGAAATGCTCGACCTTTCATCAGCGCACGCCACAGCGAGAAGATCCCGCCGCGATACTTTGTCAGCGCACCCTTCTCGTGCTGGTTGGGATGAGTGAAGTAGCTTCGAAAAAAAGCCTCTTCCCATGCTCCCGTACTGAATCGCATCGTGCCCTTCGGCGTTTCGATGTTGCCAGTACAGATGCGGCCACCTGCCCACACATTGAGGTATGGGGCCACATACAGGGGCGTGCTCGATGTCGGGCGCCTGTTGCCTTTGACGGCGAACACATGCCAATCTTCCTTGCTGATGACGAACACCAGACCGGGTTGATGGGTTGCTGCGCTTACATCGTGGCCAATCTCATCGTTCTTGAACCACACACGACGCTTCTGGGGTTTGCAGTACCACACAAGGTGGTCGCTTCCTTTGGCGAGGATGTGATTCCCCAACAACTCTGCCGGCGCGTAATCTTCCGGCAAGAGGGTTTGCATCATCTTCACGAGGCCGGTCTTGGATACCGGGGTTCCCGCTTCGATTCTTGCGCCACCCTCTTTGCTCATGCTCACATCATGGATCGAAGCAAATACCGTTTGCCCGCCGCGCTCGCTATACAACAGGATCGCATGGGACATTCCGTACACCTTCTGTGAGCCTGACACGCATGCTGCAGGAACTTGCATGATGTCTCCTTTATTGAACTTCGCCGATGCAGCGCATCAGGCGATCAAGTTGTGTATAGAGCGCAAAGCCTTTCTCCATTTCGGACTTCCATTTACAGAAAGCCCTCTTGTTGAAATCGACTTCGGCCACGCCATACATATCGGTGTACTCGCCGCCATCGCTCGTGCTTTGATAGAAATCATCAATCACACGGCCCAGCATGTCGTCCCCAGTCCCCATGTAGCAGGAAAAGTAGACCGGCTCCCCGTAGAACTCCTTGAGGTAAGGCATTTTTGCACCCTGATCGATCAGGTCCATGATGGACAAGATGACCCGTGCTGTTTCGCCTGCCGCTTCATTGCTGGTTGCGATACGTTGAATCACTTCACGCTCAAGACTTTCACCGCTGGTGAGGTAGCTGGGGAATGAGGCAAGGAACTGGCTCGGCAACAATGTTTCGTCGTCAAGCTCGTCCTCGCCACCGTATCCGGCCAACTCTTCCTTGAAGTCCTCATCGTTATCCATCCCATACCAATACAGGTATGAGGCGTGATGAAGTGCAACCTGCGGCGTGAACGCTGTGAATGTCCTATAACTGGCCATCTCCGCGATGCTGACTGCGGTTCGACCAAGCCCAGGATGCACCGACTCCAACATCTCGGCTTTCGCCTTGACGTTGATGTATGGCGTTGTTTGCTGGGATTGAATGCCGATGTACAGACATTCTTTATCCGGCTCACCGCAGTAATCCAGACCGAATGCATCTCGATCCAGACTGGCGATCAGCTCGAACTTATCCAGCACCTGAATATCCGCGCAATGCTTTGAGGCCCACGCGGAAAGTGATTGACCGATGATGTCGCGCGCCGAGGTCCGGTCATTGATAACGAGTTCGTCATCCTCAACCAGCTCGGCGCACAACTTGGCGGTCTGTAGCCACTTCCCTTCATCCTCGTCCACCGCCGATGTGACCGGCAGGTGTTGAGGAATACTTGGAAGCGTCAGAAAACCAGCGGCAAAGCCCCCGGAGGAGGCAGCAACTGGTCTTCCTTCTGCGCACTCTTGGACGAGCGCACGAGCAGAACCAATGCTGTTACGCATAATTGCTCCTCTTGAGATTCAGCCGGGGCGATGACCAGCCCCGTCTGCTTGGTTGAGGAAGCATCCTTGGATAAGGCTTTGAGCCTTGCCTTAAGAGATGCCCCCATGATCAGCCCTTTGTCCCCACGCCCTTTTTGAACGTGTAGACCAAGTTATCCCCCTTCTTTTCCGGCCCCTCGATGGAGGCAGAGATCAGTTCTGGGTATGTGGCTGCGTAGACATCGCGCACCTCTTCGAGTGACAAACCTTTCCCAGGATCAGGAAGGGTCAAGCCGCTGTACGAAAAAGTGCGAGTCAGGACGGTAGTTTGGATAGCCATATCGTCATCCTCCCCTTAATCCCACAGCGACGCAGGTGCCTGCGCTGCGGGAGTGGCTGAAGCGCCGGTTTCAGAAGAAGATGGTGCCGATTTGCCATCACCATCTTCATCATCGTCAGACTGCTCATCATCGTCAGAATCCTGAGTGCTGCCAGATTCCGGTTTCGAAGATTTCGCAATCGTCTTCTTCGCCTTTTCGGAAGCCTCCTTCTTTTGCGCCTCCAGAATTGCTTCTGTGGCGGCCAGTTGGTCTGCCAGGGATTGACGCATGGTTGTGTAGCTGTTCAGGTGAGCGGCGAACCCCTCATCCAACTCAGCGGCCGTGCCAACCAATTGCATCTGACTATCCAGCTTGCTGCCCTTCTTCACCCCAACAGGGAGAACGGTCAGCGTGATGGTGCCGTCAGTGTTTTCGACCATCGAGATGGTCAGGCTGGCAACTGTGGCCAGTAAGGGTTGAAGCTCTTGGAACATGGTGGATCTCCTTTTCGAGTGCTACAAAAAAAGGGGACACCATGCCCTTGCGGGATAGTGTCCCCGCTTGGGTTTTGAAAATGTTAAACGGTACAGATACGACCGTTTAGAAGGTACTCGCTGTACCCGTTATGTTTCGCGAGATCGAGAGCAATCCTAGATGCAGTTGCGTAACTGACCGCCCTGCAAATTGTTTCGCTTGTCTCGTCGTCGTGTTCAATCGACAGGTTGTAAAGCGGTGTCTCATCATCTTCATGAGAACCACCGGACTGTTGAGCTATCGAGTATTTCGGCATGCCGTTCATTGCAAACTCGCTTCCGGCGTGAAGTCGTGAATCGCCTCACCGGATCGCTGGTCATATACGGCCGACCAGTATCCATTGCGGGTCCAGCTTTCCGCTTGGCGTGTTGCTGCCTCGCGGGAATCCGTATTCCACACCATTGCGGGATTTGCGCCCTCATCAGTCCGAGGATCATAAACAGTTGCAACAACACGGTATGTCGCCGAGTCACAACGATAGGAATCATAGTTGCGAATCTTTGAACGTCGATCACAGTGATGCTGTTTCAAGACAGGTTTTTCGCCAGTCTTTTTGATGAATGCCTCAAAGAAGCGGTCTAAATCGGAATCTTCTTCGAGGTATGCAGTGTCACCACGTTGGTAGCTGTACGGCGTAATTTGAGCAGCGATGCCGAGTTCAACAAGCTGCTGCTTCTTAACTGCCATCCAGCCATGGCCGGGGTCTGCATAAAAATTGAAAACCTTTTGCATGTTGTGTCTCCTTAAATGAAAAAGGGGACACAACCCCAGGGGGAAGTATCCCCGCTGGGTGGGTGCTGCATTGGGTGAATCGTTGACACTTGCGTGTCTTCCGTTTGTTTGAATTGGTCGGAGGCCAATCTCAACTCAACGCAATAAGCGTTGGGTGTGAAGTCTGGTTTTCCAAAGCACACCTGCATTGCGCTTTGGGAAACCACCCCCGAAGGGGTGGGTGATACTTAGACAGCACTATACTGCAACACCTTGGGAATCTTACCTTCAAAATCGAAGTTTTTGCATTCCAAAAGCGCCTTGATGAACTCGCCCTTCTTGCCGCCTTTTGCCTTGGCATACTGCTCGCCAAGCGCGGCCTTCAGTCCGAGTTCTTCCGCGATCACCTCGATCTCGCTCTTGGTGAGCAGATCGAGGAAGTCCGCATTCAGCTTCCAATGCTTCGACAGGTCCACTTCCATGAACTTGAGCATCCCGGGCAGGTAATGCTTTTCGATACTGTCCGTGATCGAAATGACGATTCCGGACAACATCTTCAAGCGCACCTCCTCTTCTGCTTGCGCCACCATCTCCGCAGCCTCCCCCACATTACTGGAGGAAGTCTTCAGCGATGTCATCGCCTCGAAACCGGAAGCCAGTTTCGTCGAAGACACATTCGAGCCGCCGCGCGTCATCATTACGCCGATGAGCATGCAAAGGTTCTTGTGTGAATCCGCGTACAACTCCTTCTTCAAAGCCTTGCGCCAGACCTCGATGCGGTAGTCCACGACACGTTGGCTGTCCTGAACAGATGTCGCAGCGCCGCCTTTGGTTGTGGCTTTGGATTTTCCAGCACCACTTCCAGCAGCAGGCTTTGTACCGGCAGCCTTACCCGTAGCAGAGGTCACAGCACCGTTTCCGGCCGCCGCTTTCTCTGCCAACAGGCGTTCGCCCACTTTCTTTGTGTGGCATGCAGGATCAAAGCATTGCGACTCATACACGTTACCAACCTTGCCTGGTATCGCGCTGACAGCCGCCCCGAATGATTTGCAGCTACGACACGCTGATGCCTGTTCTGCACCAACGCCAGTCGCGCCGTCTGCCACCAGCTTGACGACCGTGTTGTTCTCGCCCTGACGCACGATTACAACCTTCGGATAGTTTTCTTCCAAGGACTTCTTCTTGGCCTCCAACACTTCCTCGGTCTTGCCGTCGAAACACGCACCATTGGTGCAGTGCCCCTCGGATACGGCTTCAGCAAACAATGCCTGCTGATTGCCGCTGTTATGGTGACAGTTTGCACAGCCTGCCTTGTCGAAGATCGCCGTGGCCAGAGCCTTGGCGATCTCTTCCAGGCCAGCTTTGAACACTGCAACGGACGGAATCGAAGGTTGTGCCAACAGATTCGCCAGCACCTTCTCCTGCCGATCCTTCGGGACAGCCGCCAACAACTCAGCATGGCCCAACTGGATCTTCCGCTCGTTCAGCGCCGTCATTACTGACGGGCTGCAGTTCATCAGCGCGAGACGCTTATCCAGCGTGGCACGAGACCAACCGAGTCTTTTTGCTGCCTCGTCGCGGTTCCCTTCACAGCGGCCGAGGATCTTGGCTGCTGCAACGGCTTCTTCCGCTGGGCTCATGTTGGCCCGAAACACGTTCTCGATGAGTGCCAGCTCGTCAGCTTCCTCATCGCTGAGGAATTTGACCAGGACTGGAATCTCGTAGTCTTCACCACGAGTCTTCATCGCTGCGCGCCAGCGGCGTTCGCCGGCAACGATTTCATACCAGCCTTCAACGGGACGGATCAGAATCGGTTGTATCACGCCTTTTTCGGCTACCGATGCTTCCATTTCGGCCATTTCGACAGGATCGAAGTACGTGCGTGGGTTTCTTCCTTGGCGGATGTCTCCTGCGCGCATTTGATTGATTGCTTGTTGCATTTGGTATCTCCTTTATGATGAAAAAAATAAAGGGATGACCTACCCCCATCGGGGATAGATACATCCCCGTGGGTGGGTGTTGATTGTTGACTATGCGGAAAGACAGATGAACTGCAAATCCGGCCGATTGATGTAGTGCTTATGGTCCACATCCATTTCAACGTGGAATTGGGCATCTATACCGTCCAACTCGATGAACTCTCTTATGAGGTCTGTCTGTTCATTGATAGCTCCAATATCGGAAACACATCCAGTCTCAATGTTGAGATTGGCCGAAGTCGACGCGGTTGAATCTTTGAAGAAACGAACCAAAGTAACTTTGATTTCTTGAGTATCAGTGGTCATTTGGATTGCTCCTGGTTGTGCTGATTCCGAAAATCGGGCGGCACAACAACCCGAAACTTATGGAAGTCATCTTCTGTAGCAGGACGAATATCCGACTCAAAGAATGAAACCGGACCTCCATTCGGGTGATGGCCGTCTTTGTTGCTGGCCAACACTCCCATGAGCGAGTTCCCCTCTTGGATATAGCCGAGGGTGTGCTCGTTTTTTACAACATACTTGAAGCTCATGATTATCCTCCTTTGGTTGATGTCCTTCGGAGGCGCCCCGCCCCGATGGGGAAGTGCGTCCCCCTTGGGCGGTTAAATCAGTCCTTTCTCTGCAAACGAGACGGACTTGTTGCTGGCAACAATAATGTGGTCCAGCACCTTGACCTCAACCAAGCACAGAGATTGACTTAGCGCAGTTGTCAGTAGTTCATCAGACCTTGAAGGCTCTGGTAAACCTGACGGGTGGTTGTGCGCGAAGATCACCGCTGCGGCGTTATGGTGTAACGCCGACTTCACCACTTCGCGAGGATGGATGCTGGCTTGCGTCAGAGTGCCGCGAAACATTTCACCAGCTGCGATCA
>Ga0208246_1001736_pt1 | contig 11432 bp, 9 predicted proteins | sample RifOxyD2_FD_184039 | JGI IMG/M metagenome (GOLD analysis project Ga0208246, IMG submission 184039) | Soil microbial communities from Rifle, Colorado - Rifle Oxygen_injection D2 (SPAdes) | ecosystem: Environmental > Terrestrial > Deep subsurface > Rock core/Sediment | place: Rifle, Colorado...
GGTACCCCTTGTAGGGCTCCACCCTTCCCCTCCGCAGGACGGAACCTTTCCCCGCGCGTGAAGTATCATAGGAATCTTCGGGAAAGGGGAAGATCATGCGGAAAAGGATCCTGTTCCTGCTGGCGCACCCCGACGACGAGACGTTCGGCACCGGCGGGACGATCGCGCGGTACTCCCGTGCGGGGGTGGAGGTGCACCTGGCGACGGCGACCCGGGGGGAGGCGGGGATGGTCGGCGATCCCCCGGTGACCGACCGGGAACACCTCGGGGAGGTTCGCGCCGCGGAGCTGATGGCGGCGGCGGAGATCCTCGGGATCGCCGACGTCCACTTCCTCGGGTTCCTCGACGGGCAACTGGCGAACGTCCCCCGGGAGCAGCTGGTGGGACACGCCGTCGCGCTGATCCGGCGGGTGCGGCCGCACGTCCTTGCGGGGTTCGGTCCCGAGGGAGTGTCGCGCCACGCCGATCACAAGGTCATGTGCGAAGTGGCCCTTTCCGCCTTCGACCGATCCGCCGATCCGACATGGTACCCCGGCGACGGCCCCCCCTGGGCGCCCCTCAAGCTGTATCAATTCGAGATCGCGCAGGAGATCTTCGCGGGGTGGGACGCGCCCCTTTCCGGGGTTCCGCGCGCGAAGCTCACCACCTTCATCGATACCTCGGAGCAGGTGGAGACGAAGATCCGAGCCTTCCATTGTCACAAGACCCAGGCGAAGGACACCCAACGGCTCCTCGGACGCCCCGGCTACCGGGAGTTCGCGCGGCAGGAGACGTACGTCCTTGCCAGGACGCGGCTTCCCGGGCTACCCTTGCCCGAGGAGGACCTGCTGGCGGGGATTCCGGACGGGTGAAACGCGAAACGAAGGAAGGGGCGAAACGGTGGACGTAGGGATCTTCGGGAACACGGGATCGGGAAAGAGCACGTTGTTCCGTTCCCTTTCCGGCGCAGCGCAGGCGAGCGCCCAGGGGAAGAACGCGGGAGTGTGCGCCATCAAGGTCCCGGACGAGCGGGTCGACCGGATGGCGGAGATCTTCCGCCCGAAGAAGGTCACCTACATCTCGATCGCGTTCCACGATATCGACGCCGGGGAGACGGATTCCCTCTCCCCGCAGGCCCTCACGGAGCTTCGGAGCGTCGAGGTCCTCGCGCTGGTCGTCCGGGCCTTCGCCGACGACTATCACCCCGCGCCTCCCGGCGGCCTGGACCCGGCGGCGGAATTCCGTGAAATCTCCTCCGCCATCGTCCTCTCCGATTACCTCGTCGCGCAGAAGCGGATCGAGCGGATGACGAAGGAGGCGAAGCGGGACGCGGAGTGGACCGCCCTGCACAAGGCGATCGCGGCGTTCGAGCGGGATATTCCCCTTCGAAGCGTCGAGCTGTCGGTCGAGGAGGAGCGGGTCCTCTCGGGGTTCCGGTTCGTAAGTCGCCTCCCGACGCTTCTTATCCTCAACGTCGGTGAAGGGGAGGCGGCGAAGGAGTCGTACCCCGACGTGACGAAGGAGGCGGAGAAGGCGAAGGTTCCCCTGGTGCGCCTGTGCGCGAAGGTGGAGGAGGAGATCGCCCAGTTGTCGCCGGCCGAGCAGGCCGACTTCCTGAAGGAGATGGGGATCGCGCGGTCCGCCCGGGACCAGCTCGTTCGAGGCGCCTTCGAGGCGACGCGGTATATCTCCTTCCTGACGGTGGGGGAGGACGAGGTGCGCGCCTGGAACGTGCGGGAGGGCAGCACCGCGCCGACGGCGGCGGGGAAGATCCACTCCGACCTGGAGAAGGGGTTCATCCGGGCCGAGGTCATCACCTCCGAGGATTTCCTGCGGTGCGGGTCGATGGCGAAGGCCAAGACGGAGGGGAAGCTGCGGCTCGAGGGAAGGGAATATGTCGTCAGGGACGGAGACATCGTGCACGTCCGGTTCAACGTGTGAACCCGTCGGTGGAATATATTTCGGATTCCCCGGCGATTTTTTCAGTAAAGTTTTCGTATTTCGGGGACGATAAGGGAACCATGGGGTATGCCACCCACCCAACGGAAGTCAAGAATGCCCCTCCCGCCATCCGTGTCCTCGTGGTCGATGACGAGGAATTCCTACGTTCTATTGTTAGAGAACGACTTGAAATAGCAGGATATTTTGTAGAAGAAGCGTCCGACGGGGACGAGGCGCTGGCCATGCTCGAGAGCAACGGCCCGTACAACGTCCTTCTCACCGACATCCGGATGCCCGTCATGGATGGGATCACGCTTCTCGGCGAGTGGGGGAAGAGGTCCCCCGCGACCGCGGGCATCGTCATGTCCGCCAACGCCGAGCTCGACACCGCCGTCCACGCGCTCAAGATGGGGGCGTGCGACTACATCACGAAACCCTTCAACTTCGACGTCCTGCTGATCACCATCGAGAACGCGCTGCGCAAGAAGGATCTCGAGCGTCAGCTCGACGATTACCGCGCGAACCTCGAGGAAAAGGTGAAGGAGCAGACCGACGTCATCAACTCGATGTACGTCCGTTCCATCGACGCGATGATCAAGGCGCTCGAGGCGAAGGATTTCTACACCCGCGGCCATTCGCAGCGGGTGACGCTCTACTCCATGGCGATCGCCGCGGAACTGGGGATGAAGGGGCAGGAGTTGGAAGACCTTCACCGGGCGTCGGTGCTGCACGACCTCGGGAAGATCGGCGTCCGGGAGGCGGTCCTGAACAAGCCCGGCAGGCTCACGGAAGAGGAGTTCGGGGAGATCGTCCGCCACCCCGAGACGGCCGTCCGGATCCTCGAGCCGATCCCCTTCTTCCGCCCCCTGCTCCCCGCAATCCTGCACCACCACGAACGGTTCGACGGAAAGGGGTACCCCTCCCGCCTCGCCGGGAGAAGCATCCCCCTCGCGTCCCGCATCATGGCGATCGCCGACACCTTCGACGCCATGACATCCACCCGCGCCTACAGGAAGGCGCTCCCCGTCGCCGACGCCATCGCCGAGATCCGGCGCTGCTCGGGGACCCAGTTCGATCCCGACATCGTTCCCGCTTTCCTCGCCTGCCAGTCGAAGATCGTCATCCCCGGCGACGTGACCTTGCCGGAGGGATTCGAGGAGGCGATTCCCGCGGAATACCGGCCGCAACCCGGCTGAAATCCGGGGGGCGGACCATGGCGGAGGCGGTCGGGACGGGACCCGCGGCGTACCTGGACGAATCGCAGCGAAAAAGCCTGCTTGGGATCGCCCGCAGGGCGCTGGAAGGGTACGTCGGCGCGGGGAAGATTCCTTCCGGGGAAGAGCCGCAAGGGAAACTGGCCGCCCCGGGAGCCGCTTTCGTCACCCTCACGAAGAAAGGTCGGCTGCGCGGCTGCATCGGGTACACCGAGGCGGTGGCGCCGCTCTACAAGGTGGTCCAGGAATGCGCGGTGGCCGCGGCCACCGAGGATCCGCGCTTCCCTCCCGTCTCCCCGATGGAACTCCCTTCCCTGCGCGTAGAGATCTCCGTCCTGACCCCGCTGTTCCCCATCCGGCCCGAAGAGGTCGAGGTCGGCAGGCACGGGCTGATGGTCGCGCAGGGGCGGATGCGGGGTCTGCTGCTCCCCCAGGTTCCCGTCGAGTGGGGGTGGGATCGGGAGACGTTCCTCGACCAGGCGTGCGTGAAGGCCGGCCTTCCGCCGGCGGCGTGGCGGCACGGGGCGACGCTCCGGGCGTTTACCGCGGAAGTCTTCGCCGAGGAGTGATCAGCGGGACCGTCGGGAAGCCTGCCGGTCGCGAAGACGCGCCTTGAGCACCTTCCCCTGGGCGTTCCGCGGAAGGGCGGGGACGAACTCGATCGCCCGCGGCACCTTGAAGGGAGCCATGTTCCGCCGGCAGTGGCCCAGGATCTCCTCCGAATCTTCCTTCGTCCCCTCCCGCAGCACGACCACGGCTACGGGGACTTCCCCCATCGTATAGTCGGGCCGGGGCACCACGGCGGCTTCCTTGACGGAGGGGTGCTCGCAAAGGATGTTCTCGATCTCCCGCGGGGAGATCGAGATCCCCTCCACCGTCAGCGTGTCCCGTTTCCGGTCGACGATGTAGATGTACCCCTCCTCGTCGATGGAGGCCACGTCCCCCGTCCGGAGCCAGCCGTCCCGCAGGACCTTCGAGGTGAGGATCGGGGCGTTCCGGTACCCGTCGAATACGTTCGGCCCGCGGGCCACGATCTCGCCCACCTCGTTCGGAGCGATTTCCCGGCCGTCCTCGTCGACCACCCGGACCTCGACGCCGATCGCCTCTTTTCCGATGGACATGAGCTTCCGCATGTAGGGGGTGCCCTCGTCCAGCGAGTGATCCTCCTCGTGCAGGACCGTCAGGATGCCGGCGGACTCCACCTGGCCGTGGGACTGGACGAGGCCGCACCGGAAGAACCGTATGGCGCGCTTGAGCAGGTCCGTAGGGATCACCGCGCCGCCGTACAGGACGGTCCTCAGGGTCGAAAGGTTGAACTTCCCCGCGGAGGGGAACGCGAGGATCTGCGCCATCATCGTGGGGGTGAGAAGGACCCGGGTGACGGACCGGCGCTCGATCGCGCGCAGCGCCTCCGCCGGGTCGAACTCGGGCTGCAGGACGATCGTCGCCCCCACGTAGAGGAATCGCAGGAGCCGTCCCGTCCCCCCGAGGAAGGGGAGGTAGGCGCACGCAAGGAAGACGTCGTTCCGCGAGAGGGAAAGTTCGAGGGCCGCGGAGGCGGAGGCGGCGATCAGGTTCCGGTGGGAGAGCATCGCTCCTCTCGAACGGCTCGAGATCCCGCCGTCGTAGATCACCAGCGCGATGTCCGTTTCGAGGACGGGCGGGGACGGGTCCGGCGCGTCGTCTCCCCCCCGCGTCGGCAAACCCGGATCGTCGATCCGCACGAAGCAGCCGATCCCCGGCAGGGAAGGACGGATCTCCCCGACCCGGTCGAGGAACTCCTCCGTGAACAGGAGCGCCTTCACATCCGCGTCCTCGAGGATGGCGACCAGTTCCCGGCCGATCAGCAGGTGGTTCAGCGGAACGAGGGCGGCGCCCGCCCGGGTCACCGCGAAAAGGGCCTCCAGGTAGAGGACGGAGTTGTGCGCGAGGATCGCGACGCGGTCCCCCTTCCCGATCCCCCCCGAGCGGAGCACGGCGGCGTAGCCTCGGACCCGGTCGCGCAGTTGCCGGTAGGTCACTTCCTCCTTCGCCGCGACGAGGGCGACCCGGGTGGGATGGGCGCGTGCGTTGTGCTCGAGGATGTCCTGGATGAGCAAGGGATTCCTCCGGTTTCCGCGGAGAGCTGATGCGGCATCGCGACGCCGCCCTGGTGGGTTGAAGGTAGCAGACGGGAAAGGTTCTTTCAATCCCGCATGGTAGACTGGGAAAAACGAATCGCGGGACGAGGCATGGGATGGACATGGACGGATTCGACGTGTACCCGATCTCCCACAACGGGCGCGTCTACAATATCATCACCTCCATGGACCTGACGTTCCGCGAGGTGCGGGGATTGATCGACGCGCTCGGCGCCCAGGGGGCGTTCGCCGCCGGGACCGATGCGTACGAGCCCCGGGACCTCTTCACCTGCGCCGTCGAGGGATTCGTCTTCGAGGTGGACGCCCAGGGATTTGACGTTGTGGTCTACCGCCGCGAGGTCGGGTAATGAGACCGGGAGTCCAATTTCCTTGATCTACGGGGTTCGGCCCGCCTAGAATACCCGTTTATATCCGCACCACCAACCTGCTGAGGGGAGAATCACGGCCATGACGCTTTCACCAAGCGAAAGCTACAGCATCACGATGCGGTTGGAGATCCAGAACAAGGTCGGCATGCTCGGCAAGGTGACCACCGCGATCGGCACCGCGGGCGGCGACATCGGGGCGATCGACCTCTCCGGCCACGGGAAGGGAACGGTCATCCGGGACATCACCGCACGGGCCCGGGGGATCGAGCACGCGCAGGAGATCATCAACACCATGAAGCAGATCCCGGGGGTCAAGGTCATCAACGTCTCCGACCGGACCTTCCTGATGCACCTCGGCGGAAAGATCGAGGTCCACAACAAGATCCCGGTGAAGACCCGGAACGACCTCTCCATGGCGTACACCCCGGGCGTGGCGCGCGTGTGCATGGCGATCCACAAGGACGTGAAGAAGTCGTTCTCCCTGACGATCCGGCGGAACGCGGTGGCGGTGGTATCCGACGGCACGGCGGTTCTCGGGTTGGGAGACATCGGCCCCGAGGCGGCGATGCCGGTCATGGAAGGGAAGGCGATGCTGTTCAAGGAGTTCGCCGGGATCGACGCCTGGCCGATCTGCCTCAACACGAAGGATCCCGAGGAGATCATCCGGGTGGTCAAGTCGCTCGAGCCGACCTTCGGGGGGATCAACCTGGAGGACATCTCCGCGCCGCGCTGCTTCGAGATCGAGGAGCGCCTGAAGGCCGAGATGGGGATCCCCGTGTTCCACGACGATCAGCACGGGACGGCGGTGGTCGTGCTGGCCGCGCTGCTGAACTCCCTGAAGATCGTCAAGAAGCGGATCGAGGACATGAAGATCGTGGTGGCGGGCGTCGGGGCCGCGGGGGTTGCGTGCAGCAAGATCATCATGAACGCCGGCGCCCGCAACATCATCGGGGTGGACCGCGTGGGGGCGATCTACAAGGGCCGCAAGCAGCACATGAACTTCATGAAGGAGTGGTACGCGGAGAACGCGAACCCGTTCAACGAGAAGGGGAAGCTCTCGGACGTGATCGCGGGCGCCGACATGTTCATCGGCCTGGCGGGCCCGGGGCTGATCACGGTGGACGACCTGAAGAAGATGGCGAAGGACCCGCTCGTCTTCGCGATGGCGAACCCCGACCCGGAGATCATGCCCGAGGAGGCGGCGCCGTACGTGCGGATCATGGCGACGGGCCGCTCCGACTACCCGAACCAGATCAACAACGTCCTGTGCTTCCCGGGGATCTTCCGCGGGGCGCTGGATTCGCGGGCGACGAGCATCAACGAGGAGATGAAGCTCGCGGCGGCGTACGCGATCGCCTCGTGCGTCGGCAAGGAGGAGCTCTCCGAGGATTACATCATCCCGTCGGTCTTCAACCGGAAGGTCTCGCCGATCGTCGCCAAGGAGGTCTCCCGCGCCGCGCACCGGACCAAGGTCGCCCGCCGCACCTCGAAGACCTACATGGAAATCCACCTCGACTGAGGGGGACCTATCATGAACTCGGATGCACCCGGGTAGGCGATGGCGCCGATCAATCCGCTGATCTTCCGCGAGTACGACGTCCGCGGCCTGGTGGGGAGGGATCTCCACCGGGACGCGGTCGTTTTGCTCGGGAAGGGGTACGGTACGCTCGTCGCGGAAGACGGCGTCCGGTCGGTGGCGCTCGGACGCGACTGCCGCCTCTCCTCGCCCGGGTTCCGGGACGCGATCGCGGAGGGGCTCCTCTCCACCGGGCTCAAGGTGATCGACGTGGGCGTCTGCCCGACGCCGCTTCTTTATTTCGCCATCCACCATTTCGGCGCCGACGGCGGCGTCATGATCACGGGGAGCCACAACCCCCCCGAGTTCAACGGCTTCAAGCTGTGCGTAGGAACCGGCACGCTTTACGGTGAGCGGATCCAGGATCTGCGCCGCGTCATCGAGCGGGGGGCGTTTCGGGAAGGGAAGGGGGAAATCGTCTCCCGGGAGATCATTTCGGAATACCGGAAGTTCGTCGCGGGGAACCTTTCGATCCCGCGGAAGCTCAAGGTGGTCGTCGACGGGGGGAACGGCACGGCCGGGGCGGTGGCCCCCGACCTGTTCCGGGAGATGGGGATGGAGGTCACCGAGCTGTTCTGCGATCCGGACGGACGCTTTCCCAACCACTTTCCCGATCCCACGGTCCCGGAGAACCTCCGGTTCCTCATCGAAAAAGTGAGGGAGGTCGGGGCGGACGTCGGGGTCGGATTCGACGGCGACGCCGACCGGATCGGGGCGGTCGACGAAAAAGGGAACGTGCTCTACGGGGATTACCTGCTGGTCCTGTTCGCGCGGGAGATCCTGTCGCGCAAGCCGGGAGCGGCGATCATATCGGAAGTGAAGTCTTCGCAGAACCTCTACGACGACATCGCGCGGCACGGCGGGCGCCCGGTGATGTGGAAGGCGGGGCACTCCCTCATCAAGGCGAAGATGAAGGAGGAAAACGCCGAACTGGCGGGGGAGATGAGCGGGCACGTCTTCTTCCGGGACCGCTACCTGGGGTTCGACGACGCCATCTACGCCTCCGCGCGGCTGTTCGAGATCCTCGCGAAGGAGGGGCGCCCGCTGAGCGCGCTCCTGGCGGACCTGCCCCCCGTCGTGTCCACGCCCGAAATCCGCGTCGATTGCCCCGACGAGATCAAGTTCCGGGTGGTGGAAGCGGTGGCGCGGATCGTGGCGCCGAAGGCGAGGGAGGTGATCGGCGTCGACGGGATACGGGCCCTCTTCGACGGCGGGTGGGGGCTGGTACGGGCATCCAATACCCAGCCGGTACTCGTGCTTCGGTTCGAAGGGAGGGACGAGGCGGCCGTGCGGCGGATCCGCGGCGTGATGGAGGAAGCCGTGGAGCGCGCCCGGGCGGCGGTCCGCGCGTGACCTTCTCCACGTGACCTTCCTTCAATCGATCGTCCTCGGGCTGCTCCAGGGCGCGACCGAGTTCCTCCCCGTGAGCAGCTCGGGGCACCTCCTCCTCGCCCAGCGTCTCTTCGGGCTCCGCGAACCCGAGCTGGCGTTCGACCTGCTGCTCCATCTTGGCACGTTGGCCGCCGTCCTCTTCTTCCTGCGAACCGAGATCGCCTCGATCGCGTCGTCCCTGTTTCGCCGGGATCCGTGGGCGGCGCCGTCCGCGTGGGGCCGTCGCGATCTCGGACTGGCCATCGTCGCCTCGATCCCCACCGGCATCATCGGGATCGCCTTCCACGAGACCGTCGAGACGGGGCTCACGTTCGGAGGCGTGGGCGCACGCTACCTCGTCCTGACCACGCTGCTCCTGTTGACGAACCTGCGGTTCCGCCACAAGGCGGACCCCGACCGGATCGACGTGTGGGAGGCGGCGGCGATCGGCGTGATCCAGGGGCTGGCGGTCTTCCCGGGATTGTCCCGCTCCGGTTCCACGATCATACTGGCCCTCCTGCTGGGGATCGCCCCGGTCCGTGCGGCGAAGTTCTCCTTCCTCATCTCCATTCCGGCGATCCTCGGCGGGGCGATCTTCACCCTGAAAAAGGGCGTCTCCCACCTGCCCGGCGTCGCCCCTTCGGTCGCGGGGTTTCTCGTCGCCCTCGTCGTCGGTTACCTTGCGCTACTGTTCGTCCAGCGCCTCGTCGTGAAGGGAAGCTTCCAGCGCTTCGCCCCGTACACCGCCTGCCTCGCGGCCCTCTGCTTCTACCTGCAATACCTCGGCTGATCCCCACGCTATGGAACCGGGCGTCGCCGCGCTTCCGTCAACCTTCTCGCCGATCAAGTGGACAAGGGCTGCACCGACCCGACCTGCTGCAGGAGTTCGGCCGAGATGCCCGTCGGCGTCATGCAGGTACGCTCCTCACAGACGTAGGCGGTGGCCCGGCCGCCGACGGCTACCTTCCCCCGCACCAAAGGAATGATTCGCGCTACTTTCTCCTGATCCTGCCCATCCCGGACAACCGATAGTACCCGGTTTGGGACGAAACTGCTGCGGAACGCGGAGAGAAGGGGAGTCGCTTCGTCCTTTCCCGTCCCCCGTGGGATGACGATAACGATCTGCTTGGGCCTGTCGAGAAGATAATCGAGCCCGAGCAGCATTTCGGAGAGCGAGATAGGGTTGCTCTTCAGTGTGGGCGCGGCGTAACGGAACGCATTCTCCGCCTGCGTACGGTACCGCTGATCCGTCGTGAAATCATGGAGCCGGAAAAGGTTCAGGATTGCCACCGATGTTCCGGCAGGCTCCGCGCCGTCGTACATTGGCTTTTCCCGTACGAGGAGTTCCTCATGCCCGTCCTCCGTCAGGAAGAATCCGCCGCGGGCCTTGTCCTCGAAGCGGCTGGTGAGGATAGCGTTCATCGAAATTGCTTCTTCGAGCCAGGCCAAATCGCCAGTGGCTTCGTACAGGTCCAGGAAGCCTGCGACGAGGAACGCGTGATCCTCCAGCAGGCCGGGGTGTCTTGCCTCTCCATCCTTCCACGTCCGGTGAAGCCGCCCGTCTCGGAATGAGTTTCCCAGCAGGAACCGTGCGGCCCGGCACGCCCGTTCGATGTACCCGGGATCGTCGAGGAAGAGCCCAGCTCGCGCGTACGCAGAGATCGTCAACCCGTTCCAGGCAGTCAGTATCTTTTCATCCCGGATCGGGCCGGGCCGGAAACTTCTTTTGCGGTAGAGGAGATCTTTCGCCTCCGAGAGGATGGCGTCCAGTTCTGCTTCCGAAATCCCAACATCCCGGGCCACGTCGGTCGAAGTGGCCGACACGTGGAGGATCGATCGCCCTTCGAAATTTCCGTCTTCGGCCACGCCGTAATATCGGGTGAAGATCCGCGCGCGCTCCGGGCCCAGCGCATCCTCGATCTCCGCCGGGATCCAGGTGAAAAAAGCCCCCTCTTCCCGACGACCTCCTTCGCCCGGGCTGTCCGCGTCCGTTGCGGAGTAGAAAGCCCCTCCCGGCGCGGTCATGTCCCGCTCGATGAAGCGCAACGTCTCCCGTGCGACCCGGGCGAAATCCTTCTTTCCTGTCGCCTGGTATCCTTCCAAGTACGCGGAGACGAGGAGCGCATTATCGTAGAGCATTTTCTCGAAGTGAGGGACAAGCCACTTTTCGTCCGTGGAATACCGGTGGAATCCTCCCCCCACGTGGTCGTATATCCCCCCGGCGGCCATCGCCTCGAGGGTTCGCCGCGCCATGTCCAGGTATGATCCGTCCCCCGTGCGTCGGTGAAAGCGGAGAAGGAAACGGATCGGAAGTTGGCTGGGGAACTTCGGCACCGCGGACAAGCCTCCGTTCACGGGATCAAAATGATCGAGGTAGAAGCGCGCCGCATCGGTTAGCACCTCGGCAGTGGGAAGGTCGTCCCCGCCCTCCGGCGACAACGCCCGGCGGATAAACTCCGTCGCCTTGGCGCCGACTTCCTCCACTTCTGATGCCATGGAAATGTAGTTGTCCGACAGTGCCTTGAGAATCTCCAGGAAACCGGATCCCTTCCCGAATCGGCCGTTCCGGGGTGGGAAGTACGTCCCGCCGAAGAATGGCTTCCGCTCCGGGGTCAGCCAGACATTCAGCGGCCATCCACCGGTCCCGGAAAAGCCCTGGACGGCCTTCATGTAGATCGCATCCACGTCAGGACGTTCTTCTCGGTCCACCTTCACGGCGATGAAATTTTCGTTCAGGAACCGGGCGATCTCCTCGTCTTCGAACGATTCCTCCTCCATGACATGGCACCAGTGGCAGGTGGAGTAGCCGATGCTCACGAAGACGGGACGGCGGAGTAACCTC
>Ga0208246_1001737_pt1 | contig 11420 bp, 9 predicted proteins | sample RifOxyD2_FD_184039 | JGI IMG/M metagenome (GOLD analysis project Ga0208246, IMG submission 184039) | Soil microbial communities from Rifle, Colorado - Rifle Oxygen_injection D2 (SPAdes) | ecosystem: Environmental > Terrestrial > Deep subsurface > Rock core/Sediment | place: Rifle, Colorado...
AACCCGAAGGTGTAAGCCAAAAAAGCTTTATTTTAGAAGGGTATTTGTTAATGCAAGAGGCTGACGATGGTGCTGGCATAGCCCAGTGGTACCAATATCACTTGACCCCGCCTACCCCTTGCGAAGCAGCATGTTTGAAGCAGGAATTCAAAAAAGCGATTGTGGAATTGCTAACCCACCCCCCAGGGTGGAAGGAAGCAGAATTAGCCACCTTGAATTACCACGAATTTGGCACCACTCCAATTGATTGGAAAGGGCAAGACCTGCGGGAAATCGACCTGCGTGACAGGGAATTGCAAGGATTAGATTTAACCAGCGCAAACCTGGAAGGAAAAGATTTTCGTTATAAAAACCTAGCTAATACCAATTTGAGCAAAGCCAACCTTAACAAGGCGAATTTAACAAATTCAAACTTGCAAGGTGCGAAATTTGTTTCAACTTTCTTAGAGGGAGTTGACCTTACGGATTTTGACCTTAGCGGCGCAGATATGACAAATGCAAACCTTACCAATGCCGACTTATCTGATTCCATTTTGAATAATATTAAATGGGACGGGGCAAATATCTCCAAAACTATAGGAAACCAATTAGCAGTGGTATTAAATGAAAAGGAAATTTGGTCCCCCAAGTTTCATTTGGTTTGGCAGCGACAAGATGATGGAATAAGTAGGGATTTTGAAGAGGCAGCATCATATTGCAATGACTACAGCCTTAATAATGCAACTGATTGGCGGTTACCAACATCGCAGGAACTTTTAACCTTAGTTGCAAAAGAAAAGAAACAGGGGCGGTATATTGCCCCCTTTCCTTTTCCCAATACAAAGGCGTGGTATTGGACTTCAACCTCTAACGAAAAAGGTAAAAGTAGCGGCAAATTGCTTATTGGATTCGCTAGTGGGTTCCTATTTGAAAATACGGGAAGCAGACAAATCAACGTTCGTTGCGTTCGCACAATTGGCAATCCTTAGGGGTAATAAATATGTATTGTTTTAAGCTCTCTAAGTCTGCAAGTTGCGGATGGCTGCTGGTGTTATTTATTATGTTTAGTTTAGAATTGATTGCCCCTATATATGGAGCAACCCAAGGGGACAAAGTGTCAGTATTGTTTTTTGCTCGACCAGAATATTCAGACCTGACATTTTACCTTGATGGGTCGGAATATCAACTCAGTGGCGGTAAAAATGAAATTTTATTAGACAAATATAAGAAAATTGATATTACTGTAAAATGGAAAGGAATTCAACGTATCTCAAAGACTCTTGCCCCCTTAGATGGCGAATTAGAGGTAGATCTTAGCGAGTTGATTGATCAGGAAATTGTTCGTGAAGACGAAGAAAATCTAAATGTGACCAGAATGTTTGGCAATGAGGGGTTTTCCTTGGGAGTGGTGCAAAACTCAACTGTAATCAATTTGGGGTCTATCACATTGGATTATAATGTGTTCAGTCGTATTATTCAGTATGATACGGGGGTGCGCGTAACAGAACAGTCGAAATATTCATTTTATCTTATATCAGGAACCGCGCCAGAAAATAAGGACAATTTTTTTGTGGATTATGGTGGTTTGACTTTTTCGACAAGCGCAAACAAACTCAACTATGCTAAAATTGGTATTATTTCCGATGTGGGGAAATGGTACTCAATTGGTGCAGGATATGAACGAGTTGGGTTCTCTGTGCAGGACCACATTCAAAGGACAACGGATATAACAATGTACTATCCGACACTTGATGCAAGTGTTTTTTATGATTATGGATTTTTAAGAATCCGCTTTTCTTTGGACTACGCACTTAACGCCAACAAGGGAATCATTTCCCGCAAATCCTCGCAATCTGCCGGGCAATTGTTATTTCGGTTTTAGCAAGATGAAAATATATTATAATTTCCTTTTATTGTTGCTGCTATTGAATGCAACTGCTTGCCAATCAGAGGTTTCAGGACCTTTAAGTGACGCGTTGCAAAAAGGCGAAGCATCACAAGAAACTACCAATGATCCCGCCACATCGGTTGATGTCTATGGGGCGTTTACAATCAGCCCTATTGACATAAATACCACTGAATCAGGCGGTACTACTAGTTTCACCATTCGTCTGAACACCGCACCATCTGCAGATGTAGTTGTTGCAGTTTCAAGTTCTGATGAGACCGAAGGTATTGTTGCAGTCGATACAGTCACTTTTACCCCATTAAATTGGAGGCGCGACCAGACTATTAAAGTAACTGGAATAGATGACGATCTTGATGATGGCGATATTGATTTCAGCATCGTGCTGCAATCTGCAATTTCGGATGATGCCCAATATAATGGACAGGATCCCGATGATTTAACCCTATCTAACGAAGACGATGATTCTGTTGGTATTGCCGTAAGCGGAATCAGCACACACGTAACAGAAGCAGGAGGAACTGCCACCTTCACAATCAAACTCAATGCGATCTGTATCAGCGACGTAACGATTTCCTTGGCTACAAGTGATTTATCGGAAGGCACGGTCTCGCCATCTTCGGTCACCTTTACCCCTGAAAACTGGTCCGAACGTCAAACCATAACGGTAACGGGTGTCGATGATTCAATTCGCGATGGTAACAAAAACTTTAGGATACTGACCTCCAAAGCAAACTCAGCAGATACAGCTTACAACGACATGGCCGCATCCGATGTAATTGTTTCAAATCTTGATGACGAGGTCTCTGGAGTAGTGGTAAGTGCTATCAGCGGAAATACCAACGAAGCAGGCGCAAGCGCCACCTTTACAGTGCAATTATCTTCTCAGCCCATCAAGACAGTTTCAATGTCCCTTTCAAGCAGTGACACTACAGAAGGAACTGTATCCCCGAATCGTTTGGCCTTTAGTTCAGCGAATTGGAATATACCACAAACTGTCACAATAACAGGGAAAAATGATTATCGTGATGACGGCGATAAAAACTATTCAATCCGATTTTCAAAAACCTCTTCCAACAGTGATGAATATGACAATTTGGCCGTCAGTAGTGTAGCCCTTAAAAACCTTGATGATGAAACCGCAGGTTTTAATATCAGCGCAATTAGTGGAAATACTTCTGAATCAGGAGTCACAGCTAGTTTTACAATCACCCTAACCTCGCAACCAAAACAAAGTGTTAAGATTAACGTTGCCAGTTCCGATACAAGTGAAGGAACTGTTTCGATTAGCAGTATAACTTTTGTTCCTGCGAGGTGGAACCGAGTTCAAACTGTCACTGTTACGGGTGTAGATGACTCAATTACCGATGGTGACATCACCTATTCAATTGTTCTTGGAAATGCAATTTCAAAGGACTCGACTTATTCGGGCGTGGACGCCGTAGATGTTTCAATCATTAATTCCGACAATGAAGTTGCAACAACAACAACAACAACAACAACTTTAACTTCAGGAACCCAACAGGTCGTTTCAGGGGAAATTTCATATTCAGGTGAGGTTGATATATACAACTTAACACCTACTACTTCTGGATATGTGTATTTCTACACAACAGGATCGACCGATACATATTGTACTGTTGGATATGGTTATGATGATGATAGTGGTATAGGCACAAATTGCAAATACCATTTCAGCGTAACTGCCGGTTCTATCTATACAATATCGATTAGAAGCTATGGATCTGGCACCGGTTCCTATTCACTGTATTATGCCGTACTGTCTACAGCCGATTCCGTTGCAAAAAGCATTATCAGTAACGGTTCATATGAAAAGCCTTATATGTCGTGGAGTAGTTCCTGCAATACCAGCACCGATATTTTGCAAACCTATGCAATGAAATTATGTTGGCAGTCGGGATATACGGACTATACATTTTCCTCTTTATCTGGAACCCTTTGTAATGGATCTAGTATAGTAAACACAACAGGGTACTATTATTTATACGATACTGATTCAATCTATTATGGAAATCTTCAGAATGAGCTGATATTATATGCATATTGTAGGTAATATATATGGAATGATGTTTCATGGAGGCGGCAAAGTCACTGACAACCACACAGGCTTGGTTTGGCAGTAGCAGAATGACAGTAAAAAACGGAATTGGGAGGATGCCAAAGCCTACGCCACAGCCTGCCCCTAGTCGGGGGTGGGTGGCATTTGCCCGAAAAAGACGAATTGGTCGGTTAATTGAAAAAGGAGAAACAAGGATCTCGACCTCAACGAGACCGCCTTTCAACATCAGAGAGATGAATATGGCTTGTACGGGTCAGTTACGCTGATTACAGGCGGTTCATTGCGTAGGTGGCTCGTGCTTTTCGAGCATGGCGACCTAAGCAGTGGCAACCAGCACTTTGAGGTCCATGTGCGCTGTGTCCGAGCAGCAGGAGGGCGTTAGCTCCCCTACTAGATGATCAAGGGCATCATTACACAACCGTGATTGTGCACAAAACAAAAATATGAAAGGCTTTTCATTGCACTAAGCGCCTTTTGCAACCAATGAATTACAGAAACGAGCCATGAATTTAATTGCTAAATCTTTGTTGTTGGCCCTGAGCGGGTTCTTGCTGTTACCCATCCTTTGGGCTGGCGAGTGCAGCTTTCAGGGAGTTTCTGTTGAAGCTGGGGATGAGCAAGACCAAGCCCGTTTGGAAGAAAAATTCAAATCCCCCCCCAAAAGCCCATACAAAACCCTGGAAGAGCTGAAAGATCAAGTTAATGTCTGCAACACCAGCTTGGCAAAGCAAACCAAGGATTTGAAGACCATTATACCGCAATTGCAATCCTTGGAGGCGCTTTACAACAAGCAAACTCTGAAAGGGGTCTTTGGGGTATTGCTGACTACAGAGAAACAAGAAACGGAAACCCAACTGGTGAACAAGGTACGGGCTAAGGGTCTTGACACCTTAGCTATTGAAACTCTTGTGGGGGGATATGTGAAAAGCAGCGCCACCTTTATAGGAGTGGCTCAAAACGCGCAAACGGTTGAGCAAACCCTTGCCGGCAAAATTGCCAAAGCAAAAAGTTTAAAATTCGCTCATCAAGGAGACAACCAAACCTTGTGGATAGGCGCTTTTGATGTTTCCCCTTTAACCAGCCCCCCAAAAGGTTCGGCAGGGGGAGGGCGGAGCGGTAGCATCATTGGGATTTTATTTGATGTTTGTGCATCTAAGCGGCCAACCATGATTCCCGAGGGACAATGGGCAAAGTGGCACAGCGAACCCAAGATCAACCAAGAATGCGTGCTGGCTAAAAAGAACAATGATCAGTTGAAAACCAAGATTGCCGAGCAAGCTAAAAACAAACATCCTGGTTTGGCTGGCTTTTTGGCAGAAGCGAAATTCAGTTGTAAGCAATCGGAATATGCTTGTCTTCAGCCAGCTCGTAAGGCTTTGCAAGACCTTTTAGAACAAAAAAACATTAGTCATTTCGAAATTAGGGCGCAAAAATATAATCCGCCCAGTTCTGGGGATTTGGCAGAAAGCCTTGCCAGTTACAGCAAGGGATTAGTCAAGGCATCTAGAGCGGAATTCGGCACCGAGGAAACCTATAACCGCGCCATGAAGATGTCAGGGGTGCAAGTAACCGCTATGGAAGAAAACCGAAGTATCAGCCGCGTGCGAAACTTTGAAGGCGGATGGGTGGTTCTACTTCCTGCTGAAGAGTCATCTTATGACCTAGCTTTAGTTTCTTTGTGGGGTAAATTGATTGATGCGGGGCAGGCGATTAAAGTTCAGGAATCAAAAAACACCAAGGTAATCGCTGGAATTGAAATGGTACGAATTGCTGCCAGGGATTCGGCCATCGGTCATGATTTCTACTTAGCAAAATATGAAATCACTGAGAATCAATTTAAAAAATATGATGTTCGTTACCGGGGGCAGGGGAGTCAACTGCCGATTACAAAACTTGATGTGAATCAAATAGAAAACTTTATCAGCGCATTGAATGCAAAAGAAAAAACAAACTTTAGAATCCCCCAAGCTGAAGAGTGGACCTTTGTCTGCCAAAATGGGGAAGACCGTCCCTACCCCTGGGGCGATGCAGAGCCATCTTGCAATATAAAACACAAAAATGGGGCACAGTTAGAACATTGCTCAAAAGCGCTGTTGGGTTCTCCTGTGAAAATTGCAACCTTTCAGCCCACTGACCAGGGAATTTTTGACTTGATTGGCAATGCAGGTGAGGTTGTTTTGAATAGCTCCAACGAATATGAGATGCGTGGAGGAAGCTTTCTGACCACTTCTGGGGATTGCGTTGAAGCAACCCCATTAATTCGCCGTATGGATACTGGAATTCGCTTGGCTTTGGACCTTGATTGATCAAAAGGAGGCAGCCAATTCTTTTGCCACTGAATTGCGGATTTCAGACTCTCTGACACGGATGCGAACAAAAAAGGTTTGCCGTTCTTGCCAAAAATATTCATCTACCACCTCAAACCGCTCTGCAGGAAATTGCCCTTGAGTGGTGGCAATGGTTTTTTTGGTTAATTCGGCCATACAGTTTTGCCCTTCTGCTCCGCCCCCTTTGCAAAGAGATTGTTCAACAATATTGCGTTGAATGTCTTCACCCAGCATTGCACTAAAATTAGCTAAGGCCATTGCCTTTGCACCGCGCTTTGCCCATTGCTCGCGTTGGCTTGGTGGGGCTTGGTCAGCTTTGCCCTCGCCTACAAAATAAACAAATTCAGCAGCATCGCCCCGGCACTTGTTCAAGCTGATCCAGCAATTGGGAGTTTGTTCCAATGGCATTTGGGGCAGCACTGCAATGGATGCCGCAGACTGGCAACCCAGCGAGAACACAAACAAAAGTATGGCAAATCTATTTATTTTCATTTTTTTCGAGATTTTTTTATGTTTTTTTCGTCTTTCAAAATTAGTAGCATTTCGTTACACCTAAATCAATCTTTGGGAGATTGTTTTTTGACGGAACTGAAAAAGAACAATGTGTATTCTTTGTGCTTCGCCATTTCAAAACACGAAAAAGTAAAAACCATTTAGCTTTTTAGCAACTTTCCTTTTCCAATTCAGGGATAGGCTTTACTATGACTAACTATGATGAATAAAATAAACATATTCCTTTTTTCCTTCTTGTTGCTGGCAAGCAACGTTCAGGCAGATTACACAAGTACAAAGTTCGAATATCTACCTGGGTGGCGCATTGTTTTTGACAATGGAATGTCATTTGTGCTCGGCCAAGATGGCACCGATCTTCAAATAGACTGGGAAAACCTGGGTTCTTATGATTCTGCCTTGCAACATGAAAATACAAGCAAAATCAAAAAGAACAATTATGCCTTATCTGAGGTGCAAGGTTTGGATGACTTCAAACAAGTGCTTTTAGACCGACAAATCAAAGATTGGGAAACGCGAAAAAGCGGACATGACCAAAATGAGGCCAAACGTTACACAGAAGAACAAGAGAAGGATACCGAAGCCTTGAATGATTATAACGAAGAGAAAGCAGAATTTATTGAAGAAAACAAAACGAAAAAATTTAAAAAAAAGGCTCCAAAGCCTTTGGCCAAAAAGCCAGTTCCTTTTACAGAAAAAAAACCAGTTTTAAACGCTGACCCTGCTTATTCCTACAGTGGACTGGCAGTGCTTCTTACTGGCAATGACTGCGCCCCTGGCTCCTTTATTTTGCAAGTCGCTAAAAACAATTTTGTTTTTGTAAAGACATCCAAAGAAAGCACAAGTTATGAATCTTTTTTCGCCAATTCTGGCGCAGCTACAAAATGTATGGTTCAAAGGCAAGACGGCGGAGCAGTTCAATTGGGACTGTTTATGCAGGCAAAAAAGCTTTTGCAATTGCAAATCATTGATCGCTCACCTGCAATTGTAACCAAAGTAGTTTCACCAAAATTGCTGGAATTTGAGGATGGCTTGGTAACGCGGGCATTCCTTCCGTTCAAAGCATTGGAGTTCAGTGAACCTTTTAAGGCAGAGTATTGGGAATCGGTTAAATCCAAACGTGTTGCTTTAGAGATTTCTAACAAGAAATCGATTATCAACGTGAGTTTGATCGGTGCCAAAGGCCTAACCAACCCATTATATGATGAATACGAAAGCACCCTAAAAAGAGTAACCCTTCTATCTGAAAACACGGTTAAAAACGAGGCTGTTTTGCAGTCCAGACGTAGCTTTTTTGCCCCAGCGGACGCCAAAAATCCAAATGCTGTTTTATATATGGCCGATTACAATCATGCTTTGATTGGAAGTGACTTGAAATGCCAGGTTTCCAAATTCACAGGCAATGAGATGGCAAAGGATAACGCCTATTTTGTTGGCTTGATATATGATTATTCGGCATTGTGGTACCTGCCTTCGTGGTTGGCTAGTAAACAAAAGACCAACCTTCCAATCGCTTATTTCGATGATGAAAAATTTAAATCGTTTGAAATCAATAAGGCTGGTAGTGAAATGATCGAATTCACCCATGCGGACTATCAAGATTTCATCGACCCCATATCCGTGCCCATTGAACAATGGCAAATCAAAAATCTCGCAGATGGCAAAGTATTTATGACTATCGGAATTTCCCGTGAGGGGAATCTGCCCATCAGTGTGCAAATGGAGTCTCCGAAACGTACGTTCACTGTAAACAAATTTGAAAGCGCGGAAGTTACAAAAAACTTAGAGTGGGCGAAGTCTTTTATGCTTAACAACCAATTGGCCAAGATTAAACAATGAAAACAAAAATCATGAAATTAGCAAACACCTTGCTGCTGTTTGGTCTTTTTACCGCTTGTACAGCTGCTAAAGTACAGCAAACGGCAAATGATGAAATGGTTTGTCCTGTAGGGATGAATATCTGCGATTGTTATCCAACACGCTTCGAATGTTTAAATAAAAGTGATGAACGTTCTATTGTGATCAACGGTCAAGCCAGTGTTAACTTGGCGGCTTTGAAGTTTTCTAAAGACAAAGAGCCTTCACCCATCCCTGAATTTCAGGAAATGCGAATCTATGATCGCGTGGTAACCATGGGTATTATGGAAAAAAGCGGAGTTTCGCCCACGGCACCAGCAACCTCCATTTCTTTTAGCGATGCAGACCAGTTTTGCAAAAAATGGATTGGTGGTTATAAAGGCAGTATCCCCAACGTTTACGAATTTGATGCTGCACTTGCAAAAGGGTTAGTCTGGGGCAACAAAAACGCTCCCCAAGAAATGTTACGCATTCCCAATGAAGAAGAAATAGCCGCTTTGCTGCCCGAACAAGCAACTGAAGCTAAAGGCTTTATAAATCAAACCGGTGACAAAAACATCATTTTTGATTGGTCTTCAGGAAGATATTTCTTGTCATCACAAAGTCATACCCAAAGTACACTTACCTTCCGTTGCATGGAGTAAACGTGAATTTAAATCGAAAAATAAGGCTAGTATCATTAACCTTGGCAACCTGTTTAGGTGGGGCTCACTTTTCCTTTGGGGGGGATGTCAACATGATCACTTTGCCCCCCTACACAACAGGGGCAATTCATAAAACTGAAACCGTTAGTTCAGATGAATGTAAACTGTTAAGCCAAAAACAGAGTGATACCTATCAAAAAATTCTGAAGTCTCCGGCGAATGTAAAAGATCTAAAGAAAGCACTTGAAGCTCTTATTGCCCGTTACAACGCAACTTGTATTTTACAGGATGCAGCAGCCATACGCGAGGGCTATCAAAGGCTGAATCGCACCATGCGTATGGATTTTAAACCAAAAGGTATCGATATAAATATTGGTCAATTTCCCAAAGCAGCCTGGATAAATGAAGAGGCATCTCAAGTTATCCAATTGGGCAAAACTGAGTCCACCACGTTAGGAAAGATGCTGAGTGATATTGATGTCGGTATGGATGCCATTCAATCCTTCTATCTCAAGGTAAAAGTTGTTCCCATCGACTTTGAAGAAATTCTGTCTAAAGCAAAATCGGTTACCGATCTTGAAGCCTTGCCCGATGTAGAAGCAATTCAAGTCGTAAATGAAATAGATCGCAAAAACGTGGGTTCTGGTTCAGGTGTAGGGGGGAATTTTGAGCTGCTCGCCATTGAAGTGGTGCATGAGCAAATGAAATATATGATCCAGCAAGTTTTAAGCAACGAAGATGGTGAAATGCCCTTTAACGTGGGGGTCAGGGGAACTGAAATTCAATGGCTGGAAACAGATCTACTGTTTGCACATTACTTTGACATTGAACGAATCTCCAAAGGGACCAAAGCCATCAACCTACACATTTTTTTGATTGATCTTTCAACCACCATCAAAACCAACACCCCTGGGGAGTTCCGGCACCCCATCTATGAGCGTTCGACAGGGTTTCGCCCTTGGAAAGGCAATGGCATGACCTATGTAGCCACCTTGAACCCTGAAGTTTCATATATTTTAGGTGTTTTTTCAAAGAGCAGATAAAAGGGAAGTGCAAATGCGATTAGAGAGTAAATTTTGCAAGCTGGCCACCTTGTTCATGGTTTTGCCGGGGTTTGCCCTGGCTGAACCTGTTTGCAGCAACGATCTAATCACCATTCCTGCAGGGGTGATGATGCTGGGCGTGGGGGATTCATCCTTGGCGGACGAACGCCCCCCCCACCAGGTGCAATTGGATGAGTTTCAAATTGCCAAATATGAAATCACCTTAACCCAGGCTAAAGGTTTTATTACTCTTTTACCCCAGGAGCACCCCATGCGGAATGAGCTTATAAGGGAAATGGAAACCAATCCCTGCAACCCGGTGCATGACCTAACTTGGCAGGAATCCGCCAATTTATGCCAATCTTTGGGGGGGCGCTTGCCCACGGAAGCCGAATGGGTGTCTGCTGCCACTTGGTCCCCCCATGCCCCTGGGCAGTTGCTGTGGCCCACGGGCGATGAACTGCCAAGTGTATTGGTGCAACAAGCAAATCAAGATGCACCAGCGTTGTCCTTAGAAATCATGATTCTGGCAGGCTTCACCGAGGCAGAAATGGAGGTTTTAAAACCCAAACCCCACAAGCAGCTTTCAGACCGCCTGCGCCCCGTGCAAGAGAGCCTGCAAGGGTTAAGCGGTGTGCAAGGAATGACGGGCAATGTGTGGGAATGGGTTGCCGATTGGTATGGTTCCTTTGCCCCTCAAGCCATAAGCAACCCGCATGGCCCGGCCAAGGGGGCATTTAAGGTTATCAAAGGGGGCAGTTACCTAAATGCAGAAAAACCTGAATTGTTGCGCCCGCAACTGCGTAATTTTGTTTCTCCCAAAACCCGCTCCAGCGCCATTGGGGTGCGGTGTGCCTGGGGGCCAACCACCGCCATTGCCAAGCAATGACCCAGCATCCAAGGGAATTATGTTAAAACATACTCGGTTACTGCGCATTTTGTGTTTCTTGGCCCTGCTGCTGTGGTTTGCATTGCCCGCGCAAGCGGATTGGTATGCAGAGCGTTGGCCGGGCACCCTGGGTCGTCCTGGCCAGCCGTTGCTGTGGACCAAAAACCCGGTCAAGGGCACCTGGG
>Ga0208246_1001739_pt1 | contig 11410 bp, 7 predicted proteins | sample RifOxyD2_FD_184039 | JGI IMG/M metagenome (GOLD analysis project Ga0208246, IMG submission 184039) | Soil microbial communities from Rifle, Colorado - Rifle Oxygen_injection D2 (SPAdes) | ecosystem: Environmental > Terrestrial > Deep subsurface > Rock core/Sediment | place: Rifle, Colorado...
GTGGGTGGAATGCATGGCTTGCCTTTACTCAATACCCTCAGAATAATTATTTAGGATATACACTAAAGACAACAGAGTATATAGCTGACAAACAAAATACCCAAGTTCAAAATACCAAAGAAGAATTGCAACAGAACAACGGTTTCCTGTCACAGAAAAAATGTGTTGTTTATGGAACTACAGAAAAAGCTGCTCAGAGAAATTCGGAAAAGGAACAAGCCCAAGCATCACTAGCGAGAAAATTGGAGGTTAGAAATAGTCTACAGAGTGCTATGTATACAGCATGCAAAATTGTGACGAATCCTGAGTGTAAAGGAGCAAATACCAACTTTCAGATAGCAGACAATGATTATGGTGAGGAGTTCGCTCTATATGCTAAAAAGTATAGCGAGACAGATGGAGCCACACAAGGGCAAGATAGTAAGAATTGTACTAAATGGGAAACAGTTACTCCGGGAAGTGTCATAGCAGGGAAAATAAACACATACTTGAACTCAGAAGTAACACAACTAGAACTCGTAAATGGAGTAAATGATTTCTTGTCAGGAATATTTGACTCGTTGATATCAACACTCCGAAACGAAGGTCTTTCAAGTATATCTTCTATCAATAATTCTAAGGGGGGTACTGGTTATAATAGTCCTATATATACCGATCCTAAAACAGGAGAAACATTGACTTCAAGTAATTATACAAATGAGTCTGTGGATTTAACAAAGGATCTAGGAAATACTTACATACATGATAAGTTGGCTTATAAAGGACTTTGGAATGCTAAAACAAATACACCAAAACTATTCATGGATACGGGTATTACAAACTCATATTATACTGTGTCTGTTGCTGGAAATACAGAAATAATTAAAAATGGATACAATGGCTGGGAAGAAGGAGACAGAGCCTTCTTTGATGGAACAAATTGGCAAAATTGGAAAAAGGGAGAATTAAACCCTATAAAGACTCGTGGGACTGTTCAAACTCAACAAGACTATTTGATTGCAGCTAGAGAAGTATTAACCATATTACCAGGAATTATGCCGAAGCTAGGGGAGCTTGACTATTGTATTCCTGGACCAAACCCTGGCTGGCAATTGAACACAAGCGAGACATCTGACGCATTTATGGCTTATGTGGACGGGCTTGATACTGACTATACTCCTTCAGGAGGATTCCTTGGTGCCAGAGATTATACAGAAATAAAATCTCCAGACCAAAACTCAGAAATAGTTAAAACATATCAAAAAATGTTTGAAAGCCCAATAGATAAAACATTTAGTATTGCAAACATCTGGAGTAAGGTATTAAATACTTACCCTTATTCTTCAATCATGTATACAGATACACTAAGAGAGACAGGTCTGGGATGGAAGGGGACATATCGTGAGGGAGGAGCTAAATACTCAAGATCAGAAGAAGCTATAGGGGTGGTAACAGACTTAAAAGATAAAATCTTAAACGATTTAAATTTATTCCAGACAAAATACAATACTGAAATAAACAAAATATATGGACCAAATAGTTTAATGCAAAAAGAATTTTTAGAAAATGAAAGTACCAATGAATTAACCCTAAATCCTGCCTTTTTAGAAGTGTCTAAACCGGGGTTAAACATAACAAAAGATATAACTTCTTATAATGATACAATTAAAGAAGCAACCGATACATACACAGAAGACATAGTTACCGCAAATATAAATATCAAAAAGTTGAACCTAATAAAGGATCGTGTAAGTCAGATAATTGTAGATGCTCAGAAAAGACGAGACGTAAATCGCGAAAGAATAATTAAAGAATACAACGAAACAAATAACACAAATATTACCCGTGCAGAATATGATAAATGTGCAAAAGAAGAAAATGTTTCATTCTATGAAGACACAGAGGTCCTAAAAAGCGGCACGACTGGAACAGAAAGATGTAGTGATGGAATAGACAATGATTTGGATGGATTAGTAGATGCACAAGATCCAGATTGTTGAGCCACAACAACCGTAACAGCCTAAAGAGGGAAGAGTAAAAATAAGTTATCTGATTAAATTATTAAATTAAATTGTATTTTATGGAAAATAACCCTAAAAAAAGTAAAGCATTCATAATAACATTCATACTGATATTGATACTTTTGATAGCAGGTTATTATATATACAAGAATAGAACTCAAATGTTTGATGCGAAGGGGTCTACTTCTATGAGCAAAATATTCTCGCCACTTCTAGGCACTTCTAAGACTAAAGAAGTAAAGGTTATAGAAGATCCAAATACAAAAATAACTACAACTCCAATAGTTCCTAAGAAGACTGGAGTAGTGATCACAGATGTAAACGGCAATAAGATGGTCCTATCCGAAGCAGGTGAAATACTCAAGAAAGGCGACGTACTATATATAGCAGGCTTCAACAAGAACGACCAACCAATAGTCATGAAGGCCATAGCCAATGACAAGAACAAGTCTCTGGTCTTCGGAGTGGCAGGCGAAGACATGAATAAAGGAGCCCTAGGCAACGTAATTATAGAAGGAATACTTACTGGAGTCCCTACCAATAGGAAGGAGGGTACCCTCTGGGTAGCCAAGAATACTCTCTTCCTAAGTGACAAGGTATATGGAGGGATGACGAAGAACTCGCCAAAGGCTCCTTCGTATATAGTACCTGTCGGAAGTGTTATAAAGGTAGATCCAAAGAATGGGTCTATAAGAATAGGAGGCTTGAATGATACTCTAACTGCCAACCTAGAGAAATTAAATCTACTACTTTTAAGTAATTCAAACATGCAACTTATAAATGCTGTTATTAGTGATCTTCGTGACTACTGGAGTTCTATATTTGGTAACGGACTCTTTGGAAATATTGACTATACAAGTGGTGGAAACATAACCCCCGGTACACCCCCTATAAATCCTATCAATATTCCAGCTGGTAATAATATAGGCGGTACTAATGTAGGTGGTGCTAACTATACTACAACTGGTAGTAATACAGAATGTTCAGATAAGATTGATAATGATGGGGATGGTCTGATAGATGAGGCTGATTCAAATTGTCATATCAGTGGAGACCTCGCTAAGGCTTATGTACCACTTCATAATTCGGAGTCAACTTCACCTGTAGACCCAAATGCTGATAAAATAACTGATGACAATTCTTGTAAAATAATAGAACAGAATCCTTTAACCTTCACCTCTGCAGAAAAAAAAGAGCTCGATGATCTATTGCGTAAATATTATTTAATTGCTTCTACTCTAAAAACAAAAAATGATATAAATCTTGTGTATGCTGAGATAGCACAATATAGAGCATTTATTGAACAAATAACTGATCTTACAAATCAATGTTATACTGAATTAAAATCCCCAAATTATACTGGACCAAAGACACAGTACGGAAATCCTTGGTATAAATATGATAGCAGAGGGTCTTATCTTGCAAATAGTTTGAATTCAACTTGTAAGTACGAGAGCTCAACTACGAGTGGAAGTGGGTCCAGAAGAGGTGGAACTACCACTTCCGGATCAGCAAATGATCCTTATTGTGAGCCAACAGTTGGAGCCAATGGTGATACCCGCCCAGAAAGATATAATTTCTGGAATATTCCAGCATTTAATTCACCAGTTGACTTGAGAGATTTCGAAATACTTTTGAATGTGTGGTAAGTAGTGAGTAGTAATAGAAAAAAATAGTAAGTGGTATGTAAAATAATAATGAAAAGAATTTTATCTTCTATTTTAATATCGTTCGTTATCCTCGCAAACTTCCTTGCGCCTTTTAGTGTAGGATGGAGTGACAAAAATAAACTCCCAAACATAGAAATAAAACAACAAAAGGCTGAGGCTGAATATAATTATGGATTAAAAGTAACTCCAACATTAGGAAACACATATATTAATCTTGGAATAGAATTAATTGAGGGAACAGCAACTGGTGATTATGCTACTATTGTTACAACATCTAGTACTGCCAAACTTGAGCTTAGAGCAACAGTATTACTAAATGATGAAAAGATAACTGATGATACTGCTAGTAATTTGGGTTCAGATAACAAAAAAACAGCCCTTAATTTAGATGGGCTAGAATCTGGAAAACCATATAAAACAAAAATTGAATTAGTAGAAGTTTTGAATAGTTTTTCTGCAAGTGGAATGCCGGGTTATGCTGGTAAAACTTCTAAAACATTATATGAAAAAATAATTGACACCCCCACAATAGAAGAAGGGGAACAAGCTGTAGTAAAAGAAGGAATAGACATAAGTGGAAAGAGTGATACACTAAAAACTCCTGTAGATAATCCCGACAACATGCCAGATTGTTCAATAGTACCAGCAAAAATAATGGGGTGTATTGCACAAGGTTTCTATTATGTACTTTTCATGCCAACTTCATATCTTTTTGCATTGGCTGGAACCTTCTTTGATAGTACTTTTGCATATTCAGTCCAAGATACTTCCTATAGATCTGCTTTCGTAGTGCAAGGATGGGGACTTGTAAGAGACTTTTGTAATCTATTCTTCATATTTATACTTTTATATGTTGCATTTTCTACAATATTAAATGTTCACAATTTTAATACAAAACAAATAATAATAAATGTAGTAGTTATAGGATTATTCATAAACTTCAGTCTCTTTGCTACTCAACTTATAATAGACGCATCAAATATAACTGCGAGGGTATTCTACAATTCAGATGCAATAAAAATTACAGAAAATGGGGCAAACGGAGTTACAGAAGCTACCCCCGGCTTGGTGGTAGGTGAAGGTGGAGTTATACCTCTTTCTGCTGCCTTAGTAAACAAAGTTAATCCACAAAATTTAATTCTTCACTCTAAAGAAGTAAATAATATTCCAGACAAAGAAGGAAGAGCTAAATCCAATGCAGATGCAGCTGAAAATCTAGGGGCTGGATCATTTATACTAATAGTAATAATAGCTTCAGCTGTAAATATAGTAGGAATCATTGTTTTCCTGTCTGTAGGGCTTATGTTCATAGCTCGAGTCATAGGACTCTGGCTAGCTATGATAATGGCCCCACTGGCATTCTTCACTTATATACTTCCTGAACAAATGGCAGGAATCAAAATGATTGGATGGAAGAACTGGTGGCCAGAAACTTTCAAGCTGGCATTCCTAGCTCCAGTCTTCATGTTCTTCATGTATATAATACTCAAATTCTTGAGCTTGGACTTGATAGCAGATGTATCAAATAAAACTATTTCAAAAGACGGATTAGGATTCTTTGTGGCCACTCTTATTCCTTTCGCATTCATAATGATACTCATGTTAAAAGCAAAAGGAATTGCAAAAGATATGTCTGGAGAACTCGGACAGCAAATTACCGGAGGTGTAGCAGCCGCAGGCGGAATGCTTCTAGGTGGCGCAGCTTTGAGTACTGCTTTCTTAGGAAGAAAGATAGTTGGTCAAGGTTTAGCTAAGGCCTCAAAAGGAGATACTGCTTCTCAACAATATATGGATCCAGCCAAAAGAGCCAATATGAATATACTTAGAAAAAGTCTTGGTTTTGTTGGTTCTGGTTTTGGTACTGGATATGGAATAAATAAGGTTCATGATTATACTGGTGGACAATTAAACAAAAAACAAAAAACAATCGAAGAAATTGACCATGCAAGACATACTGTTGATTCTGTTAAAGACAAAAGGTATAAAGATATTGAGTGGTCAAGACTTTCTAATACACAGCAACAAAATGTAAGGGGTGATTTCGTGAAAGAAAATAAGAGTAAGTGGGCACAAGATGAAGAAGACGCATATCGAAAATCAAAGAAATATAATGATAAAAAGGCACTAACGCCTACTGAGATAGCAGAACTAAGAGATCGTGTAACAGCTAGAGCAAATAAAGAATTTGATCATGAAATAAAACTGTCTACAACAAAAGTTAAGGGGCTTAACAGGGCAATTTCACAAATTAATACAGGAAGTATGGATATAAGAAAGCTATCTGAAATAAAATCTGATAAAAGGGAAGGATTCTTTACTAAAATGCCAGTTGCTCTTACTGCCGCTATTGCTATGGGGATGCGAACAGGAATAAAAAGTAGTGGTTTAAGTGGGGGATCAATAAAGGTGGAGGGAAATTTTATGAAAGATTTAACAAACACAATCAGCGATTCATTAAAGCAAGCAAAAGTTAATGTTGATATTAGCCATGTTGGAGAAACAAAAAGTAGTGCAGACCCACACGCAGGAGGACATCATTAGTTTTAAGTAATAAGTAGAGTATAGTAAGAAAATTAGAATATAAAAAATATGGACCAAACAGAATTACAAGAAAAAATAGTGTTATACTACCAAAAGCTTCCAGAGGAAACTAAGGTACTTTTTGCTGGAATGTCTTGGCTTGAAACTCTTAAGGAAATAGATACAAAGTACTCTCTAAACGATGCTCAAATAGAAACCCTAGGGACAGAGACAACAATACTCCTCCTTGGAATAATAAGTCTAGAAGATTACGTGCAAACTATAAAGGATGAAATAAAACTTGAAGGCACAGGAACAGATAATATGCTAGATGAAATAGGAGATAAAATATTGAAAGACATAGCGCCTCTTCTGTATGAATCTTATGAAAAGAATGTGATGGAACTAGAAAAAGAGAATGTAAGTACTGATACTGTTCCTCTTCCACCTTATGCAGAAAAGAAACAAGCAGTAGAACCAAAAGTAAATCCTATCATTAATTCTGCATATTCTCACAATAATGAGACAGATATGTACAGGGAGCATGGAATAGATGTGATATCCAACGACTATCCACAGACTACAAAAATGGACATACTTAAAAAGCAGGAAGAATTACAAGAAGAAAAGCATAATGATAATTCAAACATAATAGCCAATAAGCTTTTCAATAATACTGCGAGTCAAAAGGTTGTGACAGATTATTCTATTCCAAAGGTTAATCCTCTTCTCAACAACAATTCCTTGCCACAAGGTGGAATATCTACAAAGCCTCATGATCCATATCATGAGGAAATATAAAAATGCAATTTAAAGTACCACAATTTATAGATATAGAAGATAAGATATTTGGTCCTTTCACCTTTCGCCAATTCGCGTACCTTATAGGTGGAGGGGGGATAGTATACGTCTTGTACAGACTACTGCCATTCTGGATCAGTATCTTCCTCATACTTCCCATCATAGGCCTGACTATATGCCTAGTCTTTGTAAAGATAAATACTAAACCTTTCGAATACTACCTAGAAGCGGCATTTACTTACTTCATATCTAGTAAGCTTTATATCTGGAAGCAAAGATTGGTCAAAAAGAGTGACAAGCTAGAAGAGGTAAGTGCCCTTACAACAATGTCCAACGTACCCATGCTGACAGAGAATAAACTCAAGGATTTATCGTGGAGCTTAGATATTCAAGACAAGAAAGATAATAAAATAATTAATAGTTAAGAATTAATAATTAATAATGAAGGGGAATAATATTATAAGGGAAAAAAGTTATAGTTTTAGTCTTAAAATTATTAAGATATATCAAGAATTAACTCAAGAAAAGAAGGAATTCATACTATCAAAACAATTAATTCGTTCTGGTACATCTATAGGTGCAAATATCGAAGAATCAACAGGTGCCCAGTCTAAAAATGACTTCATCGCTAAATTGAGTATCTCGTACAAAGAAACATGGGAAACTCTTTATTGGTTAAGACTTTTGACCGATAGTGGTTTCCTTAATAAGAAACAGTCTGATATTCTTATTTTTGACTGCGAAGAGTTACTTAAAATACTAGGAGCCATACTAAAAACCTCCAAATCCTAGGGTTTCATTATTAATTATTCAATGTGTGATATAATAAAAAGGTAATTAAAGTGTTTTGATTTATGTTTCTAAATTATTAATTATTAATTCTTAATTATTAATTACTTACCTATGGCAATAGACGCAAAAGCGGCACAAAGTTTCGTACCAATAAAAGAAGTTCGCAATGGAGTCATCGTACTGAAGGATGGGGGGCTTCGAGCCGTCCTTATCGCTTCATCTATCAACCTTTCACTTAAGGCCTCCGATGAGCAAGTCCAAAACTTCCTAAACGGGCTAGATTTCCCCACACAGATAGTCATACAATCTAGACGTCTCGATATACGACCATACCTACTCATGCTTGATGGTCGCCTCAAAGAACAAACAGAACCACTTCTAAAAATTCAAACCAAGGAGTACATAGACTTCATTAAATCTTTCACCGATGAAGTAAATATTATGACCAAGACCTTCTTTGTTGTCGTACCTTATAGTTCAAGTGTCATTAATGCTAAGAGTGGATTAATGGATAGTATTCTAAGTGGTGGCACTCAAAAGAAGCCAGTGGACGACAGCAAGAAGGCTGTGGACTTGGCAACCTTTGAAGAGAAGCGTAGCCAGCTCGAACAGAGAACCAACGTCATTATAAGTGGACTAAGTGGCATAGGAATACGAAGTAGTGTACTGAAGACAGACGAAGTTGTAGAACTTTTCTATAAAACATTCAACCCAGGAGATATTAGTCAGGGAATAAAATTACAATAAAACAAAATGTCATTATTTTCATCAATATTTAAAAAAGGGGATGATAAAAAGCCACAGGGTCAAGTGATGCCTGTCTTGCCTACGGAAATATACAAGGCGGCAAATCTGGAACTCCAAGACGTCATTGCTCCTTCGGCTCTACAAATAACTCCAAAAGGTATTAACCTTGGGGACAAGATAGCACGAACCTTCTTCGTTATTTCCTATCCTCGATACTTAACCGACAACTGGTTCTCACCGATTGTGAACCTCGACAAAGTCTTCGATGTATCTATATTCATCCACCCTATTGAAACTGCAGATATATTGAGATCATTCCAAAAGAAGGTAGCTGAGGTTCAAAGTCAGATATCTGTACGAGAGGCGAAGGGTCTAGTACGTGACCCAATGCTCGATACTGCCTATCAAGACTTAGAAGGACTTCGCGATAACTTGATGCAGGCTCAGGAGAAAATGTTTGACGTAGGACTATATATTACAGTCTATGCCGACAACGAGAACGACATGTTCAAAATAGAAAGTGAGATCAAGTCCCTTCTTGACTCCAAGCTTGTATATATAAAGCCCGCTCTCTTCCAGCAAGACGAAGGGTTCAAGAGCGTCATACCACTTGGTATGGACGTGCTGGGTATACACCAGAAGCTCAACACTGAGCCACTTTCTAGTCTCTTCCCATTTGTGTCTTTCGACCTTACTTCTGATAAGGGAATTCTATATGGGGTAAACAGACACAATAGTAGTCTTATCATCTTTGATAGATTCTCTCTACCAAACTACAACTCCATTACTTTCGCAACAGCTGGAGCTGGTAAGTCGTATGCAACCAAGCTTGAGATTATTCGTACACTCATGTTCGATGCAGAAGTCATAGTCATAGACCCCGAAAGAGAGTATGAATACCTAGCAGAAGCAATAGGGGGTAGATACTTCAATATTTCACTTTCTTCCGATCACCACATCAACCCTTTCGACCTTCCTATCCCTAGACCAGATGAAACTGCGGCTGATGTACTTCGTGCCAATACTATTAATCTTGTAGGACTCTTCCGCATAATGCTAGGAGGACTGACTCCTGAAGAAGATTCTATAATCGACAGAGCTATTACCGAGACTTATGCCTTGAAAGATATAACAGCCGAATCCAACTTTGCCAACATTGAGCCACCACTACTTTCAGACTTTGAAGTCGTACTGGCAGGAATGGATGGAAGTAACTCCCTTATACAACGTCTTACCAAGTATACTCACGGTTCTTGGGCTTCGTTTATAAACAAACCTTCCAATGTAGATATCAATCGCAAATTCGTCGTCTTCTCTGTTCGAGATATGGAGGACGAGCTTAAACCTGTGGCTATGTATATAGTTACTCACTTCATATGGAATGCTGTCCGCAAGACTCTTAAGAAGAGACTCTTAGTCGTTGACGAGGCTTGGTGGATGATGAAGTCAGAAGACACAGCTTCGTTCCTATACTCTATTGCCAAGAGAGGGCGTAAATACTATCTAGGACTTGCCACTATTACTCAGGACGTAGGAGACTTCATGAAGAGTCCTTATGGAGTGCCTATTGTGACCAACTCTTCTATTCAACTTCTACTTAAACAGTCGCCGGCCACTATCGACGTCCTTCAGAAGACTTTCAACCTGACAGATGAGGAGAAGTACTTGCTTCTGGAAGCCAATGTGGGAGAGGGTATCTTCTTCGCAGGACTAAAGCACGTCGCAGTGAAGACTATTGCCTCGTATACAGAAGACCAGATCATTACCTCTGATCCTTCGCAAATCTTGGCCATTAGAAAAGCCAAGGATGATCTTGAAATGGCGGGAGGAAAGTAAGTTGTGGATATAGTATCTCTATCGTATAATATAAAGAGATAATGATGAATAATAAATTCATAAAAATTTTAGGAATAATTATGGTAATAAGCATACTTTCTATGCCATCTTTTTCTTTGGCTGAATCTGAAATATCTATACGTGAAAGTGACATAGATGTACAAATGTGGCCAGAAATTCCAGAGCCTTATCAAGATGTAAACATAAAGCTAGTAAGTTATGCTACAGACTTAAACAAGGCAATCATTGAATGGAGAGTGGGCTCAAATATAGTACTTTCTGGATATGGAAAAATAAACTATTCAATGAAAGCTCCGGGCCCAAATATAACTACAAATATTATATTATCTATAACTCCAGTAAATTCTATTAGTAAAATAATAAAACAAATTGTAGTACAACCCTCAGATATAGAGGTACTATGGGAAGCAGTTGATGGGTATACGCCACCTTTCTATAAGGGTAAGTCTTTAATATCAAAGGAGGGAACTATAAAATTGGTAGCAATACCAAACTCTTCAACTATTAAAAGCGGTAGGGGAAATATTTCATACAAATGGATGAGGGACGACGCAACAGTAGAAGAGGTATCGGGATATAACAAAGATTCATATATATTTGAAAATAATGTCCTCAAATCAAATGAGACTATAAACTTAACTGCTTCTTCTGTAGACGGATCATATAATGCAAATAAAAATTTAGATATACCTATATACTCTCCTAAGGTATTATTCTACAAAAAGTCTCCTACAGAGGGAGTGCAGTATAATAAAGTACTAGATAGTAATACAATCTTTACAGGAGACGAAATGACTATAGTGGCAGAGCCCTACTTCTTGGCAATAAAAGGGAATGAAAATTTGTTTAATTATACTTGGAATATAAATGGCGATCCTATAAAAACTCCCTCAAAGAAAACAGAGCTTACTATTCGCCCAACAGCAAGAGGAGGGTATGCCAATATTGACGTGACTTTGGAAAATGTTAACAAGATTTTCCAAAAAGTTTCTGGGGCATTAAAATTAACACTATAATACTTGT
>Ga0208246_1001747_pt1 | contig 11390 bp, 13 predicted proteins | sample RifOxyD2_FD_184039 | JGI IMG/M metagenome (GOLD analysis project Ga0208246, IMG submission 184039) | Soil microbial communities from Rifle, Colorado - Rifle Oxygen_injection D2 (SPAdes) | ecosystem: Environmental > Terrestrial > Deep subsurface > Rock core/Sediment | place: Rifle, Colorado...
GTTAAAAGTTGAGGATGCTACCGGTAGGATCAAGTCGGTCATGGATAGTCTTTCGGGATTGCTCTCATCGATCACGGGGTCAACACAGGAACCAGCAGAAGAAGAACTTGTTGATACAGACTCGCTTCTCACACTTGAAGCAGATCCGGATTGGGGTGAGTATCCCTTACTCGTCGACGATGTCCGCACAACCGTACGTGTGGTTGAGGCAAAAAATGCGTTTGCGAGTTACAAGATCCTTGCCAACATGGACAATCCGCTCATCCTTGAGATTCAGCTCACGCCGCTCTCGCAGGGGAACCTGGAATTACTCAGTAAGGATGGAATCTCGGAAGGGTTTGGTGGATACGAGATCACACAGATTAATAAAAAAGCAGCCCCGTGAGGCTGCTTTTTTTTACTCAAATCGCATCATCCAATGCGGGTCCACTTCGACGTTGAGGTCGAGATAGACCTTCGATCCCATAACCCCTTCGAGTTCCTTGCGTGTGGACTGCCCGATTTCGCGGATGCCCCGGCCGCCCTGGCCGATGATCATGCTTTTGTAGCGATCGTCCGTGGTGAAGATGGTTCCTGCAATGTACATCATGCCGTTCTCACGCTCCTCGACCTCTGTAACGACAACGTGTGTGGAGTAGGGAACCTCCTGTCGGAGTCTTAAAAAGAGTTTCTCTCGAATAAGCTCAGCAAGCCAGATTTTATTTGGCATGTCCGTGAGCTGATGTTCTGGATAGTAGAACTCTCCCTCAGGGAGAAGTTCAAAGAGCGTTTCGATGAGTGTGTCGACATGGGTTCCCCGTAATGCCGAGACCTCTACCGTTTTCGTGTAGTTTTCTGAAAGGTCGCGATAGAAGTCGAGATAGGGTTTGTTCTGTAGGTCGATTTTGTTGATGACAAGAACTTTAGGCTTATCGAGGGTCTCGATCATTCGCATGACCTCGCGCTCTTCCTGACCGATTTCCCGTGTTGGATCGACGATGTAGGCCACCGCATCAACATCCTGGAGGGACGAACCAACCGATTGGGCGAGTCGCTTTGAAAGCGGGTCCTTAGCTCCACGCAGGATTCCTGGCGTATCAACAAAAACAATCTGACCCTCCGGTCGGGTGATAATACCCTGAATAGGCAAGCGAGTGGTTTGGGGTTTGGGGGTCGTGATGGCGATCTTTGAACCCACGATAGCGTTCAACAGCGTCGACTTACCAACGTTTGACCGCCCAATCATGACAACGAATCCGGATTTTGCCATAAGACATGTGTCATCCCGAGCGACCGAAGGGAGCCGAGGGATCTCGAATTCGAGATCCCTCCACTCAGCCGTAGAACGGCTTCGGTCGGGATGACAAAGGGTTAGTTTCTTACGAGACGAGTAACAAGTTCAACGTGCGGGGTGTGGGGGAACAGATCGATCGCCCGCATGCCGTCGACTCGGTAGATGTTTTGCAATTGTACCATTTCGCGCGCGAAGTTTTTGAAATTGCACGAGACGTACACGATTTCCTTGGGTGGGTTGGCAAGGATATCCGCGAGCGCCTTATCGTGCATTCCACTGCGAGGAGGATCAAGAATCACGACATCTGTGCCAAATTGCGTCCAGTCGAATTCTTCCGTTTTGGCGTCGTGGAACTCGATGTTCACATTGTTAAGCCGAGCATTCACACGTGCATCGTCTATGGCCTCTTGAACCATCTCTACTCCGATTGTACGTGTAGCTCGGTTGGCGAGCGCAACGGAGAAAAACCCGGAACCACAATAGAGGTCGAGCAATGTTTTTCCAGAGAGATCGCCACAGAATTCTTCAACGGTTTGGAGGAGGAGCGCTGCCCCATGTGGGTTGGTTTGGAAGAAAGCGTTGGGGCTGATGCGATAGCGAGACCCAAGAACCTCTTCTTCGATGTACCCAGGTCCGGAAATAGTTTCAAGCTTGTCGCCAAAACTTACATCCGTGATCGTCGAATTCTGGGACCAGATGAACGTCGTTGGGTGAAAGGGGGTTGATACGATTTTGTCCGATCGGACAAAATTGATTGCCTCGTCATCAGGCATGGCTGAGGTCACGAGATTCACCATCGTCTGTCCGAGGGTCGTCGATCGGATGACGGCGTAGCGCAGAAGACCTGTGTGGGCTTTTCGATCGTAGTACGACAACCCGCTCTGCTTGACCCAGTCGCGTACTTGCATGAACAAAGTATCAATCTGTTCATCGGCAAGGAAGCAACTATTCCCATCGACAACCCTCCACCATTTCCCTTTCTCGCGCATGCCCACCCGTCCTTCAAAGTCGATCACGAAGTCCATGCGGTTACGGTAATGCTCGGTGACGGGAGATGGTAGAATGGTTTCGCACCATGGTGGGAGTTTTTTTAACCCAAAGGAGCCGTTAATGTCGGAGAGTTTCTGCTTGAGTTGTTTCTCATACGGAATGTGCGCCCAAGAACAGGAACCGCACACATCCTCATGAGGGCAAGGAGTGGACATATCGACGCAAGACTACGTGTTTATCGCCATAAAATCAAGACATGATCGTTATCGCTCACAATATACGTTCGCTTCATAACGTCGGATCGATCTTTCGATCGTGTGATGTGTTTGGCGTAGAGAAGGTGTATCTGAGTGGAATTACGGGGGTGCCACCGCGCAAAGAGATCGCAAAAGTGGCGCTGGGAAGTGAGCACCGAGTTGCTTGGGAGCACGTCGATGAGATTCTTGAGCTGATAGGTCGATTGAAAAAAGAGGGTTATCAGATCGTGGCGCTTGAGAATGGGGTGGGGGCACAGCCCATTGACGCATTTGTCCCGACCCCACTTCGCCCGACTCAGCCGGGCTTCGAGGGGCAGGCCGGACCACTTGTGCTTATTCTTGGAAATGAAGTCGATGGGATTGATCCCGCGATTCTCGATCAGTGTGACGCACGCGTTGAGATTGCCATGCCTGGACGTAAGCAATCCCTCAATGTCTCTGTGGCAACGGGGATTGCGTTGTTTGCTCTTACACGTCGACCAGGCTAAAATGGAGCTATGTTAACGATCGTCATTCCAACAAAAAATGAGGAAGCGTATCTTCCTCGTCTTCTTGAATCCATTGCCAAGCAGACGATGCGTCCGGCAGAGATTATTGTTGCGGATGCACAATCAATGGATCGTACACGAGAAATTGCGGAGTCCTATGGCGCAAAGGTGGTTGAGGGGGGACTTATTTCTTTTGGTCGCAATGCCGGAGCTCGTGAAGTTCAGACAGACTTCATCCTTTTTTTGGATGCCGACGTTGAGCTTCGTGATCCTGAGTTTTTAGAGAAGGCTGTTGGAGAGATGTTGGAGCGAAAACTTAGCCTCGCTACCTGTAATGTCTTTCCACTTTCGGATCAGTTCATCGATCACTTTTTACACAAGGCGTACAATACGTATGCGCGAGCTTGGGGGTCACTGTATCCGCACGCTCCTGGATTTTGTATGCTTGCACGCCGTAACCTACACGAAAAGATCGGTGGGTTCGATGAGAGTATTTTATTCTGCGAGGATCACGATTACGCCCGTCGTGCCACAGAGCATGGTCAGTTTGGTTTTTTGAAGTCAACCAAGATTCCCGTTTCCATTCGTCGACTTGATCGAGATGGACGCATGAAGATCGCGGTCAAGTACATGCTTGCGGAGCTTCATCTCGCTCTCTTGGGACCCATTCGTCACAACAAATTTAACTATACATTCGGACACACGGCGAAAGCGCGTAAAGATCGTGAGAAACAATAACTATGGGGGGGGACATTTTTGAGGCAAAGGGAGTTCAGCTCCATCATATCCGCGAAGTCACAGAGGAAGATCTTGATGCCCTTCAAGGGAAGTTTAAGTTTCATCATCTTGATTACGAGGATATTCGATCGCAGACGCCCATTTCGAAAATGGACGCGTACAAACATTACATTTTTTTCGTCTTTCATGTTCCGGCGGTGAATGCGGAAACAGGGTATCTTTACGGAGAGGAACTGTACGTTTTTTTAAGCAAGGAGGGACTCGTGACCGTTACGCAGAAGCCGATCCCTGCGCTGGAGGAGGTTATTTCCCGTATAGAAAAGAGTACGAAGTTTCGTTCTCTTCTTTTGGGGAAGGGAACGGCCTTTTGTCTGCAACGCATTTTGGGGGAGGTGTTTCGGAACTCCTTGGCGATTGTCGCGGATCTTACGCTTGAAGTGCGTCGCCTTGAGGAGGCTATTGAGATGCGACATGATAAGCGACTTACGGTGGATCTTGGCCATGCCCGTCGAAATATTCTGTTTCTCCGACAGGTCATTGACCCACAGCGATCCATCCTCGCCAGCCTCTCACATGTGAAGAGAAGTTTCGTCTCAGAAGAGATGAGTGTCTATTTCGATGATGTTCATGACATCCTGGATACGATTTGGCTCTCGACAGATAATTTGAAACTCATTGTGGACGGACTCTTTGATGTGAATGAGGCTCTTCTTTCACATCGAACGAATGAGGTTGTGACCCTGCTTACGTTTCTTTCGGCTGCGCTCATGGTTCCAACATTGATCGCGGGGTTTTATGGAATGAATGTGCCTTGGCTCCCATTTGCAACGGATCCGAGGTTTGTCTCACTCGTGTACCTTGTGGGTCTTATTGGAATGGTGCTTGTGGTTGTGGCAATTATTCGTCGATCAAGATAGACGTATGGAAGTTCCTGTCGTGGTCCAACATCGCCATGTCCATGTGTCTGCTCAAGACGCTCGAGCGTTATTTGGTGATGAAGCGCTCACACAGGACAGATCAATCGAACACCGAGGACAATTCGTCGCAAGCCAGACCGTGGCGATCCACGGACCCAATGGGTCATTCCCTGAGGTGTGTGTTCTTGGTCCTGTGCGAGGAGAGACTCAGGTTGAACTCTCCTCGAGTGACGCCTTTGCGATTGGGGTGAAGGCTCCATTACGACTCTCGGGGGATCTTGATCGATCGGCAACCGTTCTTTTGAAGACAGCCTTTGGTGAGATTCAGGCAAAGATGAGCACCATCATTCCCATTCGTCACATGCATCTTCCTCCCGCCTTGGCAGAGTCGCTGGGAGTCGCCCATCATGATGTTGTGTGCGTGCGAGTAAAGGAACGTGAAGATGTGGTGTTTGATCATGTGGTGGTCCGGGTTCATCCAACATTTAGCCCATCGTTCCATCTCACAAAGGATGAGGCGGCACCTCGGTGGATACAAACTGGTGACATCGTCACTCTACCGATAAACACCGTCAAACGCTGAAACGTTGGGAATCTGTTATGCTGTGAATAACGTTCATTGAAGAATGCGATGCTCCTTCAATCTAAATCCTGCGGCAGTGGCAACTGCCAACAATGCAGTTCAAAGATCTTGTCCATCATTTACCGATTCGTGACCATGTCACATTCTGGTAGTGGGAGACTCAAGGTCTTGCAATTATGAAAGGCGTCCTAGGTTGAGAGAACCTCAACCGGTGACGATAGTTTAGTGGCAAGCGTCCTTGACGCCGTCGCTGTGATGGGCGACGACTTCCCAAAATGGCGATCTGGTGGCTCAACAGAAAACGGTCTGTTGTCTGTGAGCATCCGCCAGATCACTGCCAGGAGTTTCCTGGCAGTTGCCACGGTCGCAGGATTGGTTCCTTTTCTTTTCTTGAGCTTGAGGTAGTAGCTTCCAAACCCGGGCGTCTTTTTACAGAGCTGCTGGTGTTGAGCCACCTCAATCATGACGTATCTAAGCCACTTGCTTCCGGTCTTGGTGATTCTTCCATGAGCGGTCTTTCCTCCTGAGGAGTAGGTCGATGGCACAATTCCCGCATATCCACACAGCTTCTTGGCGTTGGGGAAACGATGAATGTCTCCAATCTCGGAGATGATCGTCAACGCCGAGACGTACGAGATTCCCGGGATGGTGGTTAAGAGTTCTGCTTGTGGATGATGTTCGACCAGTATTTGCACCCGCTTCTCTGCTGCCTTCACCTTCTCGTCCAGATACTCCACGCAGTTGAGCAGGTCTGTGAGGTTGGTCGCAAAGGGTTCCGGCAGAGTGAGATGTTTAAGCCAGCGAGTTCCCGAGACACCAAAGAGGTTACTGTAGGGATGTTCCAACGCTTGCTTGTGCAAGATGGCATGCACCTTGTTCTTGGTCTGACGCCTGAGGTTTAAGACAGACGCACGGTGACGCACGACCTCCTTCCATGACCTCACCTCTTTTGAAGAGAAGTAAGCCTCAGGTAGTAGGTTGCCTCGCAGAAGGTCACACAAGACAGAGGCGTCGATCTCATCGGTCTTAATCCGAGCGCTGGCAATGGCTTTCACTTTCATTGGGTGAGCCAGGTGGACGTCGCAACCAAGATTTTGCAGAAGGTCTGCATACACATACCACTGGCTCACAGGCTCCAGGACGATGGACAGCTCTTCTTCAAAAGAACGAATGAACTGAGTCACTTGAGAACGGTCGGTCAGGATCTTTGCCTCACGCACGAGTTCTCCTTCCTTGGTCTTAACGCAGAAGGTACTCGTGGACTTGTGCAGATCCATCCCGACAAATAATTGTGTGCTCATACATTGAGATGAATGGTTGAATGAATTAACAGTTCGACCTTTCTCTCAGCGTACAGCGATCTAACGTGTTTATACCATTATGAAAAAGAACCTATTTATTGGATCCATTGCGTTCTTGATAGTTGTCGCTGGTGCGGCGTTTTTTTTAACAAACACAGACAAGCAGAGTGACTTAGATGATGTTACTTTACGTCTGAAGTGGCTACATCAGTCACAATTCGCCGGATATTATGCGGCCGAACAGGAGGGATTCTATGCAGAAGAAGGAATAAACATAGAGTTAGTGCCCGGTGGAGCAGAAACTCCCTCAATTCAGATCGTTGCAGGAGGAGCAGAACAATTTGGAGTTTCGGGTATGTCACAACTCATGGAGGCAAGAGCGGAAGGGATTCCGGTTGTTGCCCTTGCTACGACGTATAGGAAAAATCCATTAGTGTGGTTCGGGATAGATGAAAGTATACAAACGCCACAGGATCTCATTGGCAAAAAAGTTGGTCTGACCGAAGGAAGTAACTCAGACCTACTCTTCAGAGCGATGATCCAAAGTGCTGGCTTGAATATTGAGGATATTGATACCGTCCCCGTAAAGTACAATCTCCCCTTACTTCTTGAGGGTGAAGTTGATGTGTATGAGGGGTATCTCACAGACCAACCTATCTCGGTTGAGCTAGCTGGGTATGATACGTACATCATCAATCCCTCGGATTATGGCATCTATTTTTATGGAGATACCCTTTTTACCACCGAAAAGGTTATCCAAGAGGATCCTGATTTAGTAGAACGATTTATCCGAGCATCAATAAAAGGTTGGGAGTTTGCTTACAATAATCCAGAAAAGACGGTGGATTATGTTCTGATGTATTCCGATCAACTCAACAAAGAGCAGGAGCTGCGAGGAATGGAAGCAAGCCTTGAACTTATCCAACCAGATGATAAGCCCATTGGAACAATCGAAATGGAAGTTGTACAGCAAATGCAAGATTTACTTGTAGGGTTTGGCATCATAGAATCACCAATCGATTTAAGCGAACTGATATACGAAGCCCTTTAGCGGATAAGGGCTTCCGTCACTTCTGAACATGGGACATGATCTGCATTTAAATGAGACCGAGGTTCAGTATAATAGAATAAAGGTTTCTAACATCTTAATAGAGCTTTATTGTATCCCTTCTTCTGCCAACGGTACTGTTCTTGTATTTTGTTACGGCATACCAAGCCATCCTTTTGATAGATTTCCTTTTGGTCTTGAATCCTATTTGAAGCAAGGTTACCTCCTGGCTTACCCACACTACGAAGGAACATTCGGGAGCGATGGTGTTTGTACGATAGAAAATGCCGTTGACTCAACTATACTAGCAGCACAAGCCGTGCTTCAGGGAAACGTCCTCGATTTGTTCTCAGGAGAACAGGTGCGTATTAAATCGCAACGAGTTATTCTGGTAGGAGGGAGTTTTGGAGGATCGGTCGCTTTGCTCGCAGCTGCAAAATCAAGTGAACTCAACACGGTTATCTCTGTTGCCGGACCAACTGATTATAGAGGGAGAAATTTCTCAATATTAGAAACGAAATTGAAAAGAGCTTATAAGAAGGAGTGGAATATTGATTCTTCGGTGTGGGAAGCATTTGCACAAGAAAGAATTGATATTAATCCCATAGATTACGTAGACGCCTTGAAACAAAAGAACACGTATCTCATTCATGGTGCAGATGATCCCATTGTTTCCGCTGATCATTCAACAAAACTACATGAATTATTGAGAGACGACTTCGGGAAACATCAAATACTGATAGAACCAAACGTTAGGCATATCGGATCACATTACATTGGAATTGAGCGAGTTCATCACTTAGTTGAAAATTGGCTGAGGTCTTTAACATCTTTATGAATACAGCTGTTTCTCTTGACCATGTAGGGAAGCAGTTTGCTGACTTACACGTATTGCAAGACATTACATTTGATGTGAAAGAAGGAGAGTTTGTTTCCATTATTGGGCCGAGTGGGTGTGGAAAGACAACCCTTCTGAAGATTATTGGAGGACTTTCCGATTTTTCCACAGGCGCAATTACTGTCAAAAACAAGACAGCAAAAATGGCTCAACAGCAGAGAGAGTTCGGCTTCGTTTTTCAATCGCCGGTGCTTCTTCCTTGGAGAGATGTCATGGCCAATACGATGTTGTCATTGGAACTAGTAGGGGACCATGAGAATACCGAGACTGCGAATGATTTGCTAAAGTTAGTTGGCCTAGAAAAATTCAAGAACTTCTACCCAAGTGAATTAAGTGGTGGTATGCAACAGAGAGTTTCCATCGCGAGAGCGCTCTCTTTAGAGCCATCAATTTTATTGATGGACGAACCATTTGGATCGTTAGATGAAATTTCAAGAGATCGATTGAATTCGGAACTACTCCGAATATGGAAGGAAGAGAAATCCGCAATTTCTTCTATTATTTTTGTGACTCATTCTGTGCCTGAATCTGTTTTTATGTCTGACAAGATTGTCGTCTTGTCTCCTAGGCCAGGAAAGGTACGACAGGTTATAGAGGTCAATCTAGCAAGACCACGAACAACCGACATGAAATATTCAGAAGAATATCTTAGACTAGTAAAATGGATACGAGAAATATTAAAAGAGTGTTAAGACGATCCTTGATTCCTGTCCTGATGTTTATCGGGGTTCTTTCTTTTTGGGAGTTTATCATATTCGCGACTCAGTATCCTGAATATTTAGTTCCACGACCTAGCGTTGTCTTCAGTGAGTTAGCTGCGAACATTACCCCCCTTGTATATCACACGGGGATTACGTTGTTTGAGGCTGTTATTGGCTTTGCTATCGCAAATACCGTAGCTTTTTTTATTGCTGTTTTATTTGTGCACTCTCAAAAAATAGAGTCTGGTTTGAAGCCGTTTGTTCTAGCTCTTCAAACAACACCTATTATAGCTATGGCCCCCCTACTCGTCTTATGGTTTGGGACCGATATAGGTTCTAAAATTGCGGCAGCAGCGGTGGTGTCATTTTTCCCTACCATTGTGAGTGCGACAAAAGGGTTGAAGTCTGTAGAAGATGACGCATTAAATTTGTTCAAGTCTTTATCAGCTAGCACTTGGCAAATTTTCGTAAAACTAAGACTTCCTCACTCATTGCCTTATCTTTTTCCTGCATTAAAAACATCCGCGGCACTTTCTGTTGTTGGGGCTATCGTGGGAGAATTCGTTGGAGCAAACAAAGGTATTGGGTACATTATTTTAGTTTCGACATACCATATGGAAACGGTAAAGATGTTCACAGGAATCATTATGAGTGCCGCAGCCGGGATGCTTTTTTTTGGAATTGTTCGTCTCATAGAAAAGAGAGTTGTTTTTTGGCAGAAGTCTTGATTTCTCATAACAACAAAACCGCCATCTCTGGCGGTTTTGTAATGGGGACAGATCCCTATGGGTCGCCCCGCGCGGCATGAGGCCTACGGGTCGCTCCGATAAGAAGTTGTCCTGGCGGACCGGAAGGGATTCGAACCCTCGATCTTCTCCGTGACAGGGAGACGTGTTAACCGGGCTACACCACCGGTCCATCGGGGACTGTTCTGAAATTTACGATCTTGCCTTTCACGGGCACCCAGGCTCTTCTTCAATGTACATTTTAGTACATTTTCAGATGAGCCAGCCCGTTCAAGTCAATATCATCAAATTTCAGGACAGTCCCAATTAACAGCGACGGCATAATAACATAGCCATTTGAGCCATGCAACCCTGTAACCCACAGGGTTATCGTTTCTTTTTTTCTTGTAATTGCGAGACGAAGCGAGAGAACAATAATGTCCGATCGGACATTATTGTTCCGAGCAAGGCGAAGCAAACAAGGGTTCATCCCCTTGATCCAACGAGTTTCTGTAGATCGCGCACCTCTTTTTCTGTCAGATGTCGGGCGTTGCCTTCTGGGTAGGTGGTCGGCATCTTGAGGCTGCCAAGGCGGGTACGCATGAGATTGAGGATTTGGTAGCCGAGCTCCTCGCACATCCCGATGACCTCTCGTTGTCGACCTTCCCCTAGGATGATTGCGAATCGCGTTGGGGAGAGCAGGCGCGTTTTGCCGAGCTTCTGGAAGCGTCCAAGATCGATGGTTCGAATCGTTTGCTCAACGTCGACGACATATTCCTGCTCGATTTCGTAGCGTGGGTTCATCAGTCGATTCGAGAGGGTTCCATCATTGGTAAGCAGGAGAAGTCCCGTGGTCTGAGGACTGAGTCGACCCACAGGGAACACGCGTTCAGGCGAATCGATGAGCTCCATAACATTATAGGCTTCTCCCGCCTTGGTCGTGTATCCGATCGGTTTGTGCAAAAGGATATAGATGTTTTCTTTTCGCACCAGTCTGTCGCGGCCGAGCACACGAACTGTATCGCTGGGACTCACCGGATCACCAAGTTCCGCCCGCACGTCATTAATAAAAACATTGCCGCCCTTGATCAGTCGATCCGCTTCTCGTCGCGAGCAGTAGCCGCTCTCGGAGAGATATTTATTGATGCGTATAGCTTCAGACATATCGAGGGGATTGTAGCACAGGGGGAGGTGGTTAGGGACCACAGGCAATTTGGGTGGGATCTGATCTTGTCGAGTTAACCCCCTCCTTTTTAAGGAGGGGTCTGGGGTGGTTAAAGTCTGTGTCATACCGACGACCCTATCTCCCGCCCTCAGGCCGGACTTTCTCGACTGTCGAAACTCGTCAGGATGACAGAGATTCATAAACAGCAATTCCTTACAATCATAACCACCCCTAGCCCCTCCTTAAAAAGGAGGGGGACCGGATGCACATCATACAAATATAAAACGGTCATCTGCGGGAGATAAC
>Ga0208246_1001748_pt1 | contig 11387 bp, 5 predicted proteins | sample RifOxyD2_FD_184039 | JGI IMG/M metagenome (GOLD analysis project Ga0208246, IMG submission 184039) | Soil microbial communities from Rifle, Colorado - Rifle Oxygen_injection D2 (SPAdes) | ecosystem: Environmental > Terrestrial > Deep subsurface > Rock core/Sediment | place: Rifle, Colorado...
TCCGCGCACGGCACGGTGATGTTACTCAGGCTGGTGTAATCGTCGCCGGCTCCATCGCCAGGCGAGGAATCAGGGTCAGACGCGCCGGAGACCGTGACTTCGGCCCAGTTGGACTTTTGGGCGCAAGAGGTAACGGTGCCGGTGATGATTAAGGTCGCTTGATTTCCGACGCCAACCCCGATGGTCCCGACTTGCCATTTGTTTAAGGTTGCATCATAAGTTCCGCGGCTGGGAGTGGTGTCCTGCACGGTAAAACCGCTCGGCAGATGTTCTTGCACCACGACGCTCGCGGCTTGGTCTGGCCCGCGGTTCACTAAAGTTAAAGTATAAGTAATCACTCCGCCAAGTAGGGCCGTTGCCCGATCAGCCGTGCCAGAAAGTTCCAAATCAGCGCTCGCCGTGTCAACAATAAAATTCACGCTGGTCGTGTTGTTGCTACTATTATAATCATAACCGCTGGCCCGCACTGACACTTGCCCGGTCAATGTCGTACCGCTGGTGCCGGGGTCAGCTGTCGCCGTAATCGTTAAAACTTGGCTGGTGGAAGCAGACAAGGTGTGCGCGTTCCAAGTTAAAACATTGCCGACTAAATAAGTACTTGTTGAACCAGTAATCCCTGTAACCGTAATATTTTCCGGCAAAACATTAGTCACCATCACGCTCCCCATACTGCTGGGACCCGCATTCTCCACGGTTAGCGTATAAGTCATCAGCGTACTTTCGACGCCGTGGGTCGGAGTAACCGTCTCTGACACTCTTAAATCCCCGGCTGTGGGCACGACTTGGGTTAGCGTCACGGTATTATTGCTCTCGACAGAATCAGTCTGATCAAATCCCAAAATACTGGCAGTGTTTCTAATCATTCCAATGGCGTTGATTTGACCACCGACTACTAAAGTCGCCACAGCCTGCGGAAGAAGCTCAGCTACCTGCCATAAACCGGTTAGGGTATCATAACTGCCGGTACTTATTTGCGCCGCTTGCCAATTAACGCCGATTGGCAATAAATCAGAAACGCGAATATTGGTCGCGCGATACAATGTTGAATTATTCGTCAGGGTAACCGTATACTGCAAATTACCCAAATACTGGATCAAAATCGGTTGGCCGGTTTTAGTAATTCGCAAATCGATGTCCGGAATTTCCACGGCTGTGTTGAGCGTCTGCTCACCGGACAGAACGGTGCTATTTTGAAAAATGCGGGCATTGTTAATTAAAGTTGTACTTATTGGTACCGTATTATCAACTTTAACTACAAAAATGATACCACCACTAGCTCCGGCAGGGAGTGTTCCAATTGTATAAACACATTCACTCCCAGGGGTACTCCCACCACATATCCAGTCAGTATCAGCCACCCAGGTAGTGTTATTGGGAACTATTTCTTTGATCAGAACATTTGTGGCGTCAGAAACATCGGTATTGGCATAGTCGATGGTGTATGTATAGTCTTGACCAGTGTAAGCGGTAGCGCTGTTGCCGGTTTGATTAATGGAAAGAGTCGCCTCAGCTTGCGCTATGCCCGAATAAAATAACAACGCCAATAATCCCAGACCAACGGCTAAGTTCCCGCTGAGTAACAAGCGCAAATAATTTTTCATAAACAAAAAATTGAGAACTTGCCCTCCCCTTAAATTTCTACAAAATCATATCATTATATAACAATATAATCCAACGTGCAAAAAATAAAGACACACCGCATGAGTAATCACACCGTGTGCCTTTATTTTATTTTTGATCTATATTCCTTAAATTATTTAGCTTTAGTCATTCGGCTAAAATTTTCTTCGGAAACGCCTAAACCGACTTGCTTCATCACTTGCAAAGCATCAGCCGGACGCCCCAAAAAGTAACGTAAAGCATCAGCCGGGTTAATATACCAAGCTTCGCCCTTGTGCTCTACTTGAAGATAAATTCGGCCAGCCAGCTTTTGCGCTAATTTTTTATCCAAGACCAGTTTTTCCGGGCCAGTTGGCGAGTAGCCGGTTTCCAGCTCTTGGCGATCTGAATGGCTGTCAGCATCACTATCAGCCAAATTTTTATCAGAGCCGATGGCTTCTTCCAACAGATCCGGCAAGCCGTCACCGTCGCTGTCCCGGCCAGTAACTGCCTTTAGCCCGACTGGTAGTTTACTTAAATTAACATTGGTAATTCCAATTCCCTGCTCCCTCATCACCGCAAAGGCCTGTGACGGACGGCCTAAATAATACATTAGCTGTCTTGTGGGATCGATATAATAAGCTTCGCCGCTTTTTTCGACGCGCAAAATAATCCGTCCTTTTAAACGTTCATATAACTTTTTATCAATAATCAGCAAAGGTTGATTTGCCGAGGCAGACAACTCAGCCGTCTCGCTTGGCAGGCCGCCACCTACCCCAGCAGGCGGAGTTTCGTTTTTTGGTTCTTGAGCAGAAACGGGTTGTATTTGATAGCCAGTCTCTTGCTTATTGGCACTATTGCCGTAACTATCGCGAGCACTGATCGCTAAATCACCAGCGGTATTGATCGCCACTGTACACGTTACTTTTTTAGAATCAACTTGCTGACAAACTAGCGTTCCACCAGTAGCACTAACAGCGCTGGCACTCAAACCCAAATCATCAGTAATCTCTAAAGTAGTATCAGTGATAGTTGCTTGGCTGGTTTTTGTTGGCGCTTTAATGGTGATAACCGGCGGATTAAGATCACGGGAACCGCCACCACCACCACCGCCACCTCCCCCACCGCCGCCCGAGGCAATAACCGGTGCCGCTGAATTAATTATTACTGCGGCAGTTGCATAATCATCTTCTGAAGTTGCTTGATTATTAGGTGTGGAATCAGGGTCTGCTTGATCTTGGGCGATTATCTCACCAGTTGCAGTAAGCGTCATACCGCGCGCTTGTTCAGCGCCGTGCACTTGTAAAGTTAAATCGGCACTAGCGCCGCTGGCTAATTCACCGACATTCCAAACGCCGGTTGCGGTATTGTAAGTTTGGCTACTAGCTGAGTCCAGCACTATATATAAAGGATTCGGCAAAGTAACTTTCACTTGCACGCCAGTCGCTTTATCCGGACCTTTGTTAGTAATGGTTAGCTTATAATTAAAAACTTTATTGGCAACTGGAGTAGACTCCGAGGCTACGACCGCCAGTTCCAAATCTGCTTTGGGCTCTGGCACAATAGGCGCCGTGGCCGTGACGCTAATTTGAATTTCGTCATCTTCTTCCAGGTTACTATTGCCTGGTGTGGAATCAGGATCTTTTTCGCTGGCAGTTTCGATGCCGGCAGTATTAATGATTGCTCCGGTCTGCTCAACTTTTACTGTAAGCTCTAAACTGGCACTGCCGCCATTTGCGATGGTACCCACAGTCCAAATACCGGTAGTTGAGTTATAAGAACCACTGCCGTTATCAGACAGATAACTTGTTCCGACCGGCAAAACATCTTTGACTGTCACTCCGCCCGCGGCATCAGACCCTTTATTAGAGACGGAAATTGTATATTTAATTTGATCACCGACAAGCGGTGTCGTACTGCTGACTGATTGCGTCAGTTCTAAATCTGCTTGTCGCTCGGCAATTACCACCGCCACTCCAGCCTGATTATTCGTTGTATCCGGATCGCTTTGATCAGCTGTCGCCGCAGAAGTGGTGTTAGTAATAGTCGTCCCGCCAGTGCCAAGGCCAACCGTCGCCGTCAGGCGCAAGGTTGAGGTTTCGCCAAGAGCGAGTTGGGCGATCGTCCAATTGTCGGTTGTTGGATCATAAGTACCGCTAACGCCAGTTATTTCGGACGAAACATAAGTTAACCCAGCTGGCAACAAATCAATCACCTTGATATTGGTCGCCATATCTGGACCAAGATTAGTTAACACTAAAGCATATTGCACACTGCCGCCTTCGGCCGACGTTTCCGCGCTTAAAAGTTGTTTAGTCACCACCAAGTCCGCGCAAGGAACTGCGATGCTTAAAGAAGTGTAATCATCGCCAACTCCATCAAGCACTAGAGAGTCAGGATCATTAATATTAGAAGTTGCTACTTCTGCGCTGGTTGTTTTTTGACCGCACGCTGTAACCGTACCGGTCAAGATTAAAGTTGCCTGATTTTCTTGGCCAACTACGATCGTCCCAACTTGCCAGCGAGCCAGGTCTGAATCATAAGTCCCAGTGCTAGGAGTCACACTTTGCACAGTCACGCCGCTCGGCAGAGTAACTTGCACTGCCGCATCACTTGCTGGATCAGTGCCTTGATTAATTAATGTTAAAGTATAAGTTATGGTATCGCCGAGTTTGGCACTCGCGACGTTACCCGCGCTGGTTAATTCCAAATCAGCGGCCAGCGGATCAACGGTAAAACTCACGCTGGTATTATTGTTGCTACTATTATAATCATAACCGCTCGCGCGCACCGAAACTTGCGCGGTAAGCGTACTTTCGGCAGTTCCAGCATTAACTTGCGCGGTAATCAAAAGCGTTTGCTGGGCTAAGGCGGCCAAGGTGCCGACATTCCAGGTGATAACATTACCGACTAAACTGGCTTTGGTGGGATCACTGATTGTACTGACCGTGATACCAGTGGGCAAAGTATCAGTAACAATAATACTCCCCATGCTACTCGGCCCTAAATTTTCCGCCACTATTGTATAAGTGATAATCGCTCCTTCTTTACCATTGATCTGGTCAACGCTGGCTAAAACGCGAACGTCGCCGGCTGTAGGTACGGATAAAGTTTTCGTCGACGTATTATTAGTGGTAACCGGATCGTTCTGGTCTAATCCGGCAATGCTGGCAACGTTAGAAATCACTCCCACGGCGTTGATTTTACCGCTGACGGTTAAAATCACTGCTCCGGACGGCAAAATCGTTGGAATCTGCCATAAGCCGGTTGCCGGGTCATAAGTACCGCTCCCTGGTTCGATTGATTGCCAGAGAATGCTTGTTGGCAGTAAATCATTTACCCGGACATTAGTCGCGGTGTTAGTTGTCGAAAGGTTGGTAACGGTAATCTTTAAGGTTACATTACCGGCATATTGAAAGCCAAAAGACGGCACGCTCGTTTGCGTTACTTTTAAATCAACATTCGGCACTTCTTGCGCCAGTACTGGGGTTAAAAATAATAAACTTAGGACAGTCGCTAAACTGCCAATCAAAAGCACTTTTAAATAATTTTTCATAAAACAAAGGTTGAGATTTGATACCTCCTTGGTTGATTTTAATTGATTATTAGGCAAAAATGAGGCATAAAGTCTCAATGTAATTACCGCTGGTTTTTGAAACTATCAAAAACAGCAAATAGTACCACAACTTAACTTTTTTGTCAAGAATTGACACAAACTCAAATATTTGATCTCACGCACTATAAGTAAAGTCTTTAAAAAACCTTCTCTTACTCCCCACCACTGCTATCACTCAACAATTCTCGACGATAGCAGTGTTCTTTTTTTTATCAACCAAAAAAAAGCTGGGAGTCAGACCAGCCTTAAAGTTAAGAAGAGTGCCCTTGCCAATCACAGAGGCTCTTTCTTATCCACTTGATATATTGGATACTATCGTGTATTATTGGATATAGTTATAGTATAACCAATTAATATGAACAAAAACAGATTCAACAACCGCATAAAGCTGAGCCAAGATATCCTAGCAAAAATCGCTAAAATCGACCAATTTCAGGGTCTTTGGCAGGGGAGTTTGCGCTTAAGCCCGCAAATTTTGGGACGTCTCAAATCTTGGATAATCATCACTTCGACCGGCGCTTCAACTCGCATCGAGGGCTCAAAAATGACTGACGAGGAAATCGCCCGTTTCTTGCGCGGCCTCAAAGCCAGACGCCCAAAGAGCCGCGACGAGCAGGAGGTAGCTGGCTATGCTGATCTCATTGGCAGAATTTTCGACAACTGGAAAACAATCAAGCTCTCTGAAAGTTGGATACTGCAATTTCACAGCATCCTCTTGAATTTCTCGGACAAGGATCAGTCCCACAAAGGCAAGTATAAAAATTCTCCCAACACAGTGGTGATGATGAATAAGCAAGGAGAAAAGGTGGTGCTTTTCGATCCAACACCTCCGTACCTCGTAAAGCCGGAAATGCAAGCTGCCATTGAATGGGCAAACGAGCAGTTTGAAACCGGCGAGATACACCCAATTCTCGTCATAGCAAACTTCATATTCGAATTTCTCACAATTCACCCTTTCAAGGATGGCAACGGAAGAATAAGTCGGGCGCTCACCAATCTGCTTCTTCTGAAATCGGGCTATGGCTATGCGTCTTACGTCTCGCTTGATGAGATTATTGAACAAACTAAAGCCGAATATTACCTCGCACTTCGGTCAACGCAAAAACATCACAAGACCGATAACGAAGACATTACTGCGTGGGCCGATTACCTTCTTACGGCTCTCACCGAACAAGTCGAGCGAGCACGCAAGCTACTGGAAAACGATAAACCGGAAAAGCTTCTTTCTGAAAAGCAGATGGAGGTATACGGCTTGTTCGATGGAGAAAAGGAAATAGGAGTCGCGGAAGTTGTTGCGCTTCTCAAGGGGGCAATGCAACGAGATACAATCAAACAAGCGCTCTCACGCCTCGTAAAGTTAAAATTACTTGAGCGGATCGGCCAGGCGCGTAGCACCAGATACAAAAAGTCGAGTGCGGTTTCTTAGTGTGAGGTCTATAGCTTGGTATATTGCCCCATTACTTCCAGTAAATCTGGCCCATCCGACGGCAAATACCAATTTACGCCGCCCCGAGTACTCGGGGCACCCCAACCGAAAAATCCAATATTGCTGATGCCCTTGATCTTTAAAGCCGCTTTAATGTCGAAAGCTAGAGCTTCTGCACTGGGTCGGGTAAACTCCGGCGAATCCGCGAAAGCACCCAAAGCGATCCAAACTTTAACTTTCGGATCAACAGCTTTAACCTTGTCGGTTAATTCCTGCCCAGCCACTGCCACCATTTCTGGCATGTAAGGAGCGGTCTTGCCACCTGCGGCATCCACCCAGTTACTGTAAAGATTCAGCATCACCACGTCCGCAATGCCAGCCGCAAAAGGATTGCTCTTGCCAAACAAACCTAAGTTTTCTTCGTCCTCCTCGTCCCAATAATGCATGCGCATAATGATTGGCCGACCCGGATCAAGACTCCGCACTTGCGCGGACGCGATTTTTAATTGTTCTAGACTGATACGGTAATCTTGACCGTTAGGCAAATTCTCCCCGGCTTCATTGGAAATATCATAGCCGTAAATCGCCGGATGATTTTTTATTGCCTGCACGTATTCTTGAACGCGCTCGGCCTGCCAGCGCGGCGGTGTAGTAGCGGTAAATGATTCTCCAACATAGCCCCAAGCCGCTTCCTCGGATAAATTGATTATCAATTTTAGGTGATATTGTTGAATTCTATCTAACAGTTCCAGCAACTCTCGCGGCGTCAAATCAGCCATCCCCCATTCATAACTTAAAATCGTAAAACCTTTTTCCTGCAAAGTCTTTAATTCCTGATCACTCAACTCAGCCGGAATTAACTTCATCGACCAAGTTAAAGAATTAACCGCCGGCGCCGGTTTAGGCGTGATTATTTTTGGTTGCTCAACAGGAGGCAAATCCAGCGGTTTGCCGGCTGGCAGTGAATCAGTCCCAGTAGCTGGTTTCGGCGTAACCTCATTGATCGCTGAAGACGTCGCCGTCTCTGTTGTGGCCGGCTCCGACGGTTTTACCGGCAAATCAAAAGTAGGCTCAGCTTTTGTATTAAGTTGAACGGGAATTAGCTCTTTCATAGTAGAAACTGGTTCTGATTTAAAAAAATAAACTAAAAAAAATAAACTTAATAAAATTACTCCCCCGATTAATCCAATATTAATGTTTCGTTTCATATAATTTTAGGGTGTAGAACAATGCTTTTGTCATTGCGAGCCCTGTACTCGGGGCGTGGCAATCTTTGATATTTAATTACAAAACTAGATTGCTTCGTCGCTCCTTAGGGTCGCTTCTCGCAATGACAGAGTTCTGCTATCTATTTTTCTACAGTCTAAATTTATATTAGCATTTTGCTATAATTTTAAATAGATGCTATATTTCCTTGATAACGTTTTTTTAATCGCGCGCCCTTCTCATGAGAATCTACTTATGAAGTTTAGGGTAACTGCCCATGAAAAAATTACCACTAAGGAGGGAAATTATCAATGGGATTTTCGGAGCAAGCCTAATCATCTTTTCCTTGCTCATAGTTGGAGTATCTAAGACGCAAGCAGTAGATACTATTAATAGCCCCGGCTTTGAGGAAAAATGGCAGACCGAAAACAAGGCCTATGATTGGCAAGACTTCCAAAGCGGTTACCAAAGAGTTCCCACGGCGCATACCGGTGCCTGGGGAATCACAATGGCCAACAATTCACAGACGCAATTGTCCGGGGCTTATCAGCGGATTGATCTGCAACAAACAGCAATCAAACCGGTATTCATCGGCGGTTACGTGTCAGGAGCATCTGTACTGATGGCTCCAGGCAGTTGGCTCGGCGCGAGCATTTACGCGGAAATTCATCTTAAAGACGGGAAGGTGGTTTACTGGAACTCACTGCCCAACAGCGGCACCTTTAGCTGGCGGTGGATAGGATTTAACACTGGCACTTTAGCATCGGTTGATCAACCTATAGATTATATCTATCTTGTTCCGCTTTTAGGCCAAGCTACTGGTCGAGCTAATTTTGACGATATGTGCCTTAATGAATTTGAATCTACCGGCCCGGCAGTTACCATCATGTTTGATGACAACGAAATTTCTACTTTCACGGAAGGCAAACCAGTTTTAGATGGATATCAGATGCCAGCTTCGGTCGCAGTGCCGACCTCCTTGATTGGTAAAGTCGGTTTTATGAATGTCAAACAATTGAATGAATTAAAAAACAAAAACTGGGAAATCGTCTCTCACGGCATAAAGCACGTTGATTTAACTACCTTAGGTCCAGCCGCTCTCTTGAATGAACTATCCGGCTCCAAACTAAGATTGCAAAACTTGGGCTTTCCGGTGAAAAATTTTGCCTTACCTTTCGGAGCATATAACGCCAACATTATGTCACTGGGCAGTACCCTATATACCTCGATCCGCGCTTTCGAGCTGGGTGATAATCCTCAAGGATTATTTCCCTATGATGTAAAGGTGCAAGCAGTTATGGATACTACTACCCCGGAGATGGTTAAAACATGGCTGGAGCAGGCACAAGCAAAAAATAGATGGCTGGTACTGGTTTTTCATCAAATCGGCCCAGGCGATGATACAAGCCATACCACTCCAGAAACCTTTAAACAAATTATGAAAGAAGTTAAGGACAGCGGGCTTAATGTTATTACCTATGATCAAGGAATTCAACGTTATGCCGTAAAAAAAGAACAGTGCCAAACGACTCTTCCGACACCACCACCAGTTGCATCACCCACTCAAACGACTATCATCACCACGACGCTTTCCCAATAAAATACATTTGTAACAAAAACTGCTCTGGATATCCAGGGCAGTTTTATTTTTGGCGAAAAAAATTATTTTTGCCTTAAAGGACTGCGCCATTTGCCTTTTGACTTTATGATAAATGATGCCGGCAAAGCGGCTAAAAATAACAAAGCATCCACATAACGCAGGCCAACAAAGCCCAGCCCATAAACTAAAAGTAATGGTTTTTTATCAATAATAGCGGCCAAAATTGTCGTCAAATAATCTGCCACCAATATACCAATCACTAAATCACTCAAACTGATGCTGACAGCTGATAGGGGTGACAGCGCCAACAGATGCACGCTATAATAATAAACGCCAAGCAACGCTAATAATAACAAGACTAAATCAATAAAACCGATATATCTAAAACGGTCTTTGATCTTAAGGCGGATAATTGTTTTTACGTAATCATTTAAAAAAACACTGGCGATAACAATTAAGCCACCAAGCATTAAAGACACAGAAATAAAATATAAGACCGGTAGCGGTAAAATTAGCGGCTCTCCGGTTATCAGTATCCAGCTGATTATTAATGGAAGCGACACGAAGAATGTACTATAAAGCAAAAGTTCCATCAGCATCATTCCGGTAGTTAAACTAAACATGCTGGGCCAAAAACCATGTCGCCGGACAGTTTGCCAAAAACCAAGATTCCACCGCCAAACCTGTCGCCGGTAATCGCGAAAACTATGGGGGTCGTCAGTCGTGCCGGAAACCTTGGGGTTATAAGCGATCCGTCCCAATTTTTTATGATGAACTTCAAAGGTCATGTTGTAATCTTCGATAATCAATCCCGGAGCGTCAATATTAATTTTTCTAAGTGCTTGCGTTCGATACATGCTTACAAATCCAGGCGCGATAGTGGTAACATTGGCGTATTTCCAGGTTTGGCCATAACGCACGATGATTTGTAAAATACGATACAAGCGAATGCGATAAGCGCTAAAAAAATGGTTCCAGCGCGGCAGAGAATGCGCGGACCACTTGGATAAAACATGGCCGGCAATAGCCACCGTTTTAGGATCGTTAAAAAGCGGCAACGCATATTTTAGATAATTAACATCTATCTGGGAATCCGCGTCCACGATTAATATCGCTTGATAACAATTTAAAAGACCAAAATGATTAATTGTATAACGAATAGCGCCGGCCTTGCCGCGGTTAGGCTGAATGTTAATCACTTTGACGCCGGTATTTGTAGCAACCCTGCAAGTTCTATCAGAAGAGCCATCACTGCCGACATAGATATTTTCCCTGGGCAAAATTCTTTTTAGACTTTTAATTGTTTGCCTGATGGTCAATTCCTCGTTATGAGCCGGCACAACGGCCGCCACTTGCTCTTTATTAAGACTAAAAAAATCAGCTTGGGCTGACTTGCTTGAATTAAATTTCTCACTGATAAAACGCATCAGCCCGATTACGGCCCAAACGCTAAAGTTAAAACCAGTAACAGTTATAAAGCCGATTAACCATTTCATAGAGATTGTAAACTATCCTTCATTTTGATGAGCCCTTCTTCTAAATTTACAAGCGGTTGCCAACCCAAGGATTTTAACTTAAGAGTGGATGGACAGCGGCTGTGATGATCCTCTATAAAGTGAGGCGCAAATTTTATACCGTTTTTTTGACGACAAATTGTTTTTATCAAATCAGCCAAATCACGAATGGAAATCTCTTTTTCTGAACCGACATTATAAACCTCGCCGACCGCTCCTTTTGCCAAAACTGTCAGCAAACCGCTGGTGGCATCATCGACGTATAAAAAACTGCGTGATTGCCTGCCGTCACCATAAATCGTCAATTCTTGTTTGTTTAGAATACTGTTTATGAATTGCGGAATAACGCGCTGATCGCCCAAAGACATACCAGGCCCATAAACATTAAAAAAACGAACAATCACCGCCTTAGCTCCATACTTCCTG
>Ga0208246_1001750_pt1 | contig 11382 bp, 9 predicted proteins | sample RifOxyD2_FD_184039 | JGI IMG/M metagenome (GOLD analysis project Ga0208246, IMG submission 184039) | Soil microbial communities from Rifle, Colorado - Rifle Oxygen_injection D2 (SPAdes) | ecosystem: Environmental > Terrestrial > Deep subsurface > Rock core/Sediment | place: Rifle, Colorado...
ATACTCCAGAAACTGGTTGGAGTACCGCTGACAAACGTTTCAGTTTTGCTTGTAATGTCAATTCTTTGGCTTATCGCTATTTTGCAACTTCATCAAATTATTCTGTTAAATTGCGCCTAGAGGACTCTGGTTTGATAGTTGATAATTTGTCTAAATTAGTAGATGATTTTGGAATCGATAAAACGCGTTTCAATATTTTGGACAATAATATAAATGGTATCTGTAGCCAGAGCAACGAAATCACTACGATGAGTCAAGGAAAATGTGGTGATGGTCAAGTAAATTTAAATAAAGGTGAATTGTGCGATCCTCCTGGTAGTGTCGTTTGGAATCAAGCGAGTTGTGGTGCGGGTGCTACATCCGCTTCCATAATGACTGGTAAAATATGTGCCAACGATTGTAAATGGTCGCCTACTGCTACCACGACAAACTGTGGTATTTTGGCAAAATGTGGAAATGGTAAAGTGGAAATTGGTGAATTTTGCGATGAAGGTTCATTAAACAATCAATACAATCATTGTAATTCTACCTGCACGAAATTGACTTCGAGTTGTGGAGACAAAATAGCAGACAAAACTAACGAGTTTTGTGATATTGCGAAAGATTATTATCCTGATTTATTTTATACTAATCCAAACATTCACGACGGTTGGTGTGTTGGTGGTATTGCCGGATCGCGTCCTTGTGGTATGCCAAATGATTGTAGAATACTTCCTGAAAATCCGAGTATTCCGAACAGTCCTGCTTTAATTGGAACAACTGGAAAATGTGTACCGATTTCAATTGATGGTAATTTGTATGGCGCGCAATCGGACAAATCTTGTAATTCTGATTGTCAAAAAAGCGGTCCATATTGTGGAGATAATGTTGTTCAAGCGGAATTTGGTGAAGAGTGTGACGGTAGTGCGATATGTTCGATCGCTGGTCTTCCTGGATCTTCTGGAGTAGGAAAACAATTGTGTGGAAACGATTGTCGTTGGTCATATAATTCTTCATTAACTTCACCAATTTTATATTTTAGTTTTGATGATGTGGTGAACAAACAAACTGGATGGAATCCGATTTCCAATAACGTTTTTGGAGGATTCAGTTATATTCTGAATAAAGGATCAATCAAAAAATCTTCCGATCTTCTTTATAGCTCCGCATATTGCGTGGGTGAGCATATGAATAATGGGGAATGTCCTGCTCCAACTCCAACCTACGATGTCGCAAAATATAAAGATGCCATGTCTTTTAATGGTATTAAAAATTATTTTGTTGTTGATTACAATACTGGTCTAGACTTAAATGAAATTACTTTCGCAACTTGGATTAATGTTGACCCAACTTCAAATGATGATTGGAATCCGATTTTAAATAAAAATTCACATAAGACTGGGGCAGGTGCAGATAATAGAAATGACAATCACGATCGTGATTTTGCTTTCTATTTTGATTATGACAAAGCAACAGGAAAAATCGTCAAATTACATATGTATTCTTCGCATCATCAGGAGCCATATGTGACTGGCGGGCCAAATTATCCAATTTTTGGTATTAGCGACGTTGCTACCAATTTTTCAGCTGGTGAGTGGCATTTTATTGCTGTGACCGTCAACGCCGCAAGAGAAACTAGGTATTATCTTGATAATATCTTACTCAATGCAGGTGGACAACCAATTGTGAATGGCAGTACCACTTTAAAAGCAAATAATACATTCCCAATTTGGATTGGACGTGGTGATGATACATATTTCAAAGGTGCAATGGACGAATTAAAACTTTTTGGTCGCGCACTTTCACCAGAAGAAATAACTGATCTCTACAAAAATTCAAAAAATTTCTGTCAGTTAAATAATCTTGTTGGTGCTTCGTCAGCTTCTGCAACGGACGCTACGGCTTCGTGTGGAAATGGTAAAGTAGACGCAAATGAAGCATGTGATGCTGGTACAAAAAATGGTATTCCATGTGTTCCAGCATACAATAAAACATGCTCCTATTGTTTGGAGGGGTGCAAATCTACCAAAGTGGTAAATTCACTTGAATATTGTGGCGATGGAAAAATAAATGGAACTGAAACTTGTGATAGTTCTAGTGATTTGATTTTTTCTAAATCGACCAGCACGTATGCTGTTTGTGAAGCATTGAACCCATTTAATACTTTCTTTCCAGATTACAATGGTTATAATGTTCCAAATTGTTCGGCTGAATATAATCTTACTTTTAATAATAATAGTGAAAGCATTTTTAATGCTAATAAAAATAATTGTAGTGCACTTGCGACAAGTTTAATTAAAAAAATTGGCACGAAAAGTTGTTCAAATAACTGTACTTCTATCGTAGATAAATGTGTGGCGTGTGGTCTTCAAGCTGGCGGTGTAGAAGTGTCTGGTGCTGTGATAAATGTTTTACAGCCAAAATCAAACAATCCATTGTTGGCTGATGTTGCCGCAGGTGATCAAGGGACTATCAATTTGATGTATAACAAAAATGGTCAGTCTGCCAATTTGAATCAAGAGAGAGTAGCGTTCCATTACTATGATGAATCATTGACAAATAACGAATTTAGCTTAAAGGCTAATTCAGTAAATCCCGCTCTTCCCGATAATAATGCGGAAATAAACAGTGATCCAACTTGTTCCTCGTCTACTGAAAGAACCTATAAAATAGCGTTAAATAATGATTGGGCTAGCAATCACTTGATTGATTTTCCAGTTTCCAGTGCGGCGGCCGCAATTCTAAATCCAGAAAAATATAATCTGATATTGTCACCGGTAATAAATCAATCAGTTCAACCACAAAATATACGTGTGGTGGTGAGTTGGGTGGGAGATGGGATGTTTCATGGTGGTTTCCTTGTGCCGGGTGGATATTCTTACAATACTGGTGGAGTTAGTGGTAATACGGAAAAATTAGGTATTCCAAATGTAAGAGAAAATGGAATGCCTTCTGGTGAAATTGCAACTGGAACTTATTATTACAAAAATAGTCTCGCTCCGTCCGCATATGTTTGGAACCACGGTGATGCTAAATTAAATAATTCTAGTGTTGAATCGTTCACCATAAACAACTCTACTTATATGGCGACTTCCGCCTACGCATTCTATGTTCGTGCTCCAAGTGGTCAATTAAATGATTTGAAAAATTCTTCTAAATTAAAAGTTGAAATTTATACCCCTAAAACCGATACCAATATACGTTACTTTGACCGTCCAGTTGCCACTTATTATTTAAATGTAGCCATTCCATCCAGTAATCAGGATGCAGAATTCTGGCATGTTTTTAATGTAAATTCAGTTCAACCAAATGTCATTTCTACATTAGAAAACAGTATAAAATATATCGGTCGTATTAGTACCCAGGTTAAAATGAACTATTAAGTGTCAGAGCCTTTATGAATATCAAAAAATATATTATAATTACAGTAATGGTGGCGATAGTGTTGATTGCACTGGGTAGTTCATATTTTATTTTTAGAAAAAAAGAGATAGGGCCGCCACAAAAAATAATTTCTCCAGTAGAGCAAGCGGCGATAAAAATGGAAGAGGAAAATAAATATGTTCAGCAGATGAAATCGCTGGATGTCGCGCTGGATAAAGCGAGAGAATTGGATGCGGATCTAGACGGTCTTACAAATACAGAAGAAAAAAAATTGGGTACTGACCAAAATAAAGTGGATACAGACAGCGACGGGTTAATTGATAGTTCGGAAATAAATGTCTACCACACCAATCCGCTAAATGCCGATACAGATGGTGATGGTTTTAAAGATGGAGTTGAGGTTAGAAGTGAATACAATCCATTGGGTCCAGGAAAATTAATAAAATAATTTTTTATAAAAATATATGTTTGATGACCAAATCAGTAAATCTAATCCACCTTCAAATTTGCCAACCGAACCAGCCGATATGTTCGCTGGGGTTGAGAAAGACGAATCTTCTTTGGACGTTCCTCCAAAAACTCCAGACGCACTTGGGGCAGGTTTGTTAAAGAAAAAGGATTATTCCGCACCGTCTATTACGACTGCTCCAATGTCTGCACCTTCGCTTTATGAAGTGAAACAACCGATATTAGGAAAAATTTTAATGTTTGTCATTGTAGCTGTATTATTGGGAGCGATTGGATTTGGTGGTTGGTATGCTTATGATAAATTTATTAAAAATAATGTTGTCGACAACAATATTCCATCAACCGAAGAGCAGACACAGCCGGTTGTGGAAACACCTGAATTACCAGTTGTAGAAAAAGTTGTTCCTTTTGTTCCAACTTCGACTTTTACTCCTACATCCAGTGATGTTACAACCAAAATGAATAATGATAAAATCCTTTTTGGTGAAGCTGTCGATAGTGATAAAGACGGCTTGGATGATGTGCGAGAAAGAGAATTGGGTACAGATCCATTCAATGCTGACACCGATAAAGATGGTTTGAGTGATGGTGACGAAGTTATTATTTGGAAAACCAACCCTATCAATCCGGATACTGATAGTGACACGTATAAAGATGGAGAAGAGGTACGAAATGGCTACAATCCATTAGGTGCCGGTAAACTTTTTAATGTTCCAGCGGGAGCTAGCACATCTACACTTTCATCTACTTCATCCAAAACTACTGTCGACACAAAAAATAAAAAATAAATTATGTTCGGTAAGCCAGAGAAAAAACAACAAACTCTACCGAATTTAAATATTACCAAGATGCCAGATGATTTTTATGCTGGCGCTAACCCGATAATTAAATTTTTGACTGTAGAGAAAGTGGTAAAACCGGCTAAAATTGAAACGCCGGTTTTGTCGCCAGCAGAAAAAAAACTTTTGGACAAAAAGACCGCTGTTGGTGCTGGCAATAAATTGCATCCCATTAATCTGATTACCAACTGGAAATTTTTAATTTTTTCCAGCATTGTTATTTTATTAATTGGTGGTTTGGTTTCGGGGTTATATTTTTGGTGGCAATATCGAAAAACTTTACCGAGTTTTCAACCGCCAATTCAACCGGTAGTTACTGAACCTTTAAATACTCAGCCAAATTCATCAGAAATTATTGTTACCGAGCCAGTTGTTGTGGAAACTGTTTTACCAGTGGTGGTGACCGAAGCCAAGCTAGATTTTCCATCATTATTTCTTGGCGACAGTATGGATACTGACAAAGATGAAATTTCGAATACTTCCGAAGATTTGTTTGGTACAGACTCAGCCGTTTCAGATAGCGATGGTGATAAATTTACCGATGGACACGAAGTATATTATTTGTATAATCCCGCTGGTAAAGAGCCATTAAAATTAATTGATTCTGGTTTGGTAAGTTTATATACCAATCCCGCTTTTTTATATAAAATATATTATCCAAAAACATGGGCAGTTGGGAATGTTGATGAAGGCTACAAAGATGTATTATTTAGTACTTTTACAGGTGAAAATATCGAGATTAGAGTAATGGATATGGTATCAGGTGAAACATTTAATGATTGGTTTGCACGTAATGGAAGTGGAGAATCGTTGGCTGATTATTCATCATTTGAGTCTGTATTTAAAGAATCAGGTTTTTCTCGTAAAGATGGCTTAGTTTATTTCTTTCAGAATGGAAATAAAATTTTTTCCATCATTTATCACACCACCGATTCTACTGTCGTAAATTATCGTCAAGTGATAAAAATGTTGGCACGTAGTTTTCAGTTTGGTGATGTCAACGATATATCCACTCGACCGATTGAGGAAAATTTAAATAATCCAAATGTTACCAGTAGTGTAATATCCGATATAATCACAAGCACCAACACCCCTTTATAATTTATGATTAAAATTGATTACAATTCAAATATTAAAAATAAATATTCCAAAAATGATCTGCAGAAGGTTGCAGATTTGGTGTCAAAAAAAGAAAAAAAAGTTACGGGTTTAGTGGAAATAAATATGGTTGGTGATAAAGAAATGACTGAATTGAATTTTCAATATCGTGGTAAAAAATATCCAACCGATGTGTTGTCTTTTGCTTGGACAGAAGAAAAAAAAATAAAGTCACCACTACTAGGTCAAATTTATATTTGTCTTCCACAGATAAAGAGACAATCCAAAGAATTTGATGTGAAAGAAAATGAAGAATTGGCTCGTATGCTTATCCATGGTCTGTTGCATTTAGTTGGGCATGATCATATCAAAAAAGAACCGGCCAAAAAAATGTTTAAGATTCAAGAAGGGGTAATAAAAAAGCTTGGTTATGTCTGTCAAAAATTTATTTAATAGTTTTTATTCGGCCTTTGCTGGTTTGAAACATACTTTTAAGCATGAACAAAATTTTCGATTGCAAATTTTATTAGCTTCGATAGTTTTGGTGGTCACTTTTGTTTTTCCACTGAAAATATGGGAAGTTATTTTGGTTATATTGTTGTTGGTCGCAGTATTAGTAATGGAATTATTAAATACCGCGTTGGAATATTTTGCGGATTTATTGAAACCAAGATTGCATCACTACGTGTTGGTAATAAAAGATATTATGGCTGGTGCCGTTTTGATTACATCGTTAGGTGCTTTTATAATCGGATTAATAATTTTTGTTCCTCACTTTATCGGATTGTTAAAATAGTGTATAATATAAGTTCGTAAATATTTTTTTATGGCCAAGGCCAAAAACAATTTAATCGCTGGTTTGGACATTGGTTCAAGTATGGTGCGAATGGCTGTCGGCCAGTTGGTTTTCAACGGGCATGACGACGCTCAACCAGATATGCAAATTTTGGGAGCAGTCGAAGTACCAGCCGAAGGCATGCACAAGGGTGCTATCAGCAGTATAGAAGATGTAGTTTCTTCTGTCTCTTCTTGTTTAGAAAAAATGGAACGTACTGTGGGTTTGCCGATTGATATGGTTTGGGTTGGGGTGTCTGGTTTGCATATCATGTCACAAAATAGCAAAGGTGTAGTGGCGGCTTCAAAAGCAGACAGTGAAATATCGGATTCCGATGTCCAGCGCGCCTTAGAAGCGGCTAGAGCGATCTCTACACCATTAAACTATGAAGTGCTCCATGTATTACCAAAGCGCTTCTCCGTAGATGGTCAGACGGGTATTAAAGATCCGGTTGGTATGACTGGTATTCGCTTGGAAGTAGACGCTCAAATCATCCTTGGTGCTTCCGCTCAAATTAAAAATTTAACCAAAGCAATCTACCGTTCTGGTTTAGAAATTGAAGATTTGGTCTTGTCGGTTTTGGCGACTAGCGAAGCCGCTTTAACAAATCGTCAAAAAGACTTAGGAGTCGCAATTGTTGATTTAGGTTCATCAACCACCAGTTTGGCAATTTATGAAGAAGGTGAAATTTTACACTCTACAATATTGCCAATCGGTTCTGAACATATCACCAATGATATTGCCATTGGTTTGCGTGTTTCCATTGAAGTTGCCGAGCGTATCAAAATTGAATACGGTGGATGTTTTTCCAATAATATTTCCAAAAAAGAAGAAATCGATTTATATGAATTGGGCACTGGTGAACATGAAATAATTAAGAGAAAATATTTAGGTGAAATTATCGAAGCGCGTGTCGAAGAAATCATGCAAAAAATTGACGCTGAATTGCGCAAGGTACAACGTAGTGGGATGTTGCCAGCTGGGGTGGTATTTACTGGTGGCGGTGCAAAATTGCCAGGATTGGTAGATGCGGCCAAACAATATCTACGTTTGCCTGCGACTTTGGGTTATCCATTAAATTTTATTAGTGCTACCGACAAGATCAATGATTTGTCTTTTGTAAATGTTGTCGGGTTGGTGAAATGGGGGAGTCTGATGTCTCATGGTAGTCAAAAAATCAAGAGTAGTGGAATGTTGGGTGGTGTTAAAAAAATGAGTGGCTTTATTGCGGCCGTAAAGGAGTGGTTTAAAGCATTGTTACCATAATTATTCACACTGAATACAAAAATTGTTTCTTGACATCCCAAGGCACCTCGTATAAACTAAATAGCGGATAATCTCCGCTATTTTTATTTACCGAGATTGAACACTAAAGTTATTCATAACAACACCTTTTATGCCTCAAGTGAAACCTGAAATGGAAACCTTTGCAAAAATTAAAGTCGTTGGAGTTGGTGGTTCAGGTGGTTCGGCAGTGAACCGGATGGTGGCAGCCAAAATTCGTGGTGTTGATTTTGTGGTACTAAATACTGATGTGCAAGCTTTGCACCATAGTACCGCTCCTCAAAAATTACATATTGGCAAAAGTGTCACTCGCGGTTTGGGGGCTGGCATGGATCCGGAAGTTGGAAGAAAAGCCGCTGAAGAATCTCAAAATGAAATTCGTGAAATACTCAAAGACAGCGACATGGTTTTTATCACTTGTGGTTTGGGTGGTGGTACCGGTTCTGGTGCTAGTTCGGTTGTAGCAGAAGTGGCCCGAGAACTTGGTGCATTGACGGTCGCGGTTGTGACCAAACCATTTGGTTTTGAAGGTCCAAAGCGTCGTGATGTGGCCGACGCGGCCTGGGAAAAATTAGCACGTAATGTTGACGCTATTATTACTATTCCAAACGATCGTATTTTACAAGTGATTGATAAAAAAACTACTCTACTTGAATCCTTTAAAATTGTGGACGATGTATTGCGCCAAGGTGTTCAAGGAATTTCTGAAATTATTACTACACCATCATTGATCAACGTCGATTTTGCCGATGTTAAAACTATCATGAAAAATACCGGTTCGGCTTTGATGGGTATTGGTACTGGTACTGGCGATAGTCGGGCTGTTGATGCCGCCAAGATGGCTATTTCTAGTCCGTTGCTTGAGCTGTCGATTGATGGTGCTCATGGTATCTTATTTACTATTACTGGTGGTCAAGATCTCGCAATGAGTGAAGTGAGTGAAGCCGCCAAGATTATTACTAGTTCGGCCGCCGAAGATGCGCGAGTGATTTTTGGTGCTACTATCGATGAAAATATGACCGGTAGTATTCGTATCACCGTTATTGCTAGTGGATTCGATGAACGCCAAAATAATTTGGCCAATAACGAAGAAGAAGCGCCATCATTTTTTAGTGCCAATAAATTTACTAACACCAATTTCTTACGTCGTGCTCAAAAAGAAGAAGAGGAAGAAGAGAAAAAATTCAAACAATTTACTCAAAAGCCGATTGTTCAACCACCAGTTTCAACCCCATCTCCAGTAAACTACGCTTTGCCAAAAGAAGAGGTACGGTCAGCACCGATGGCGGCTCCAAAATTGAAAGCCGATGACGAGTTGGAAATTCCAGCTTTCATCCGTAAGAAGATGGGCATATAATGAATTTTCCAAATATCCCGTTCGCCATCTGGCGGGCGGGATATTGTTTTTTAAAAGGGTAAATGGTACTATTAGTTGGTAAAGAATTCATTTAATATGAGATGTCCAGTTTGTAATCACAAAAATACTAGCGTTGTTGATACTCGTCCGGCAGAAAATGATTTGGCCACTCGCCGTCGCCGTGAATGTGATAAATGCGAGTATCGATTTTCCACAATTGAGGAAACTGAATTGTTGGATTTGATTGTGGTGAAACGCGACGGTCGTCGTGAAGCATATATGCGAGATAAATTGGAAAATGGGATAAGACGTTCATTGGCCAAAAGATCATTTACGCAAGAAAATTTTCACCAACTTTTACACGGTATCGAACGTGATATTCAAAAAAAGAAAAAACATGAAATAAGTAGTGGTGAATTGGGTGAAGTAGTAATGAAAAATTTACGCGGTTTTGATAAAGTTGCCTATATACGTTTTGCTAGTATTTACCGAGATTTCAAAGATGTCAAAAATTTTGAAAATGAATTAAAACGTTTGAGCAAATAATATGTTTAGACATAAAAATACAAATAGTTCTCCAGTCGAAAATAAAAAAGAAGTAGAAAATGAAAAAACCACGCCCGTAGAGGCGGTGATTGCTTCAGAAAATAAACCGGTTGTAAAAATTGCGACTCCTAAAACAGACGTCGAATTGACCAAAGAATTGTTAGAAAAAAATTTGAAATGGTCACAAATAATTTACGAACAGAATCGTAAAATAAATGGTAAATTAATGTGGATTGCAGTGGGCAGTTGGTTTAAAGTTTTACTAATTGCTGTGCCTTTGATTTTGGCAATTTGGTTTTTACCGCCAGTAGTAAAAGATTTACAAAGTAAATATGGTGGTTTGTTAGGAGGCAAAACTTCTACAAGTACTACCAATGTAGGTTCGTTTGATCAGTTGTTAAAAATGCTACCTCTTGATCCAGCTAAACAAGAACAATTAAAAGCATTGTTAAAATAATTTATGCATAAACATACAAAAATTGTTGTTACGATCGGCCCGGCTTGTGAAGATAAGGAAATTTTAAAACAGATGGTACAGGCAGGAATGAATTGTGCGCGTTTGAATTTTTCTCATGGCACTTATGATGAATTTACCAAAATTTATAATAATATTCGTGAGTTAGAAAAAGAATTAAATGAGCCGATTATTGTTTTGCAGGATTTGCAGGGACCAAAAATTAGAATTGGCGAAATGCCAAAAGAGGGAGTAGAAATAGAAGATGGCAGTGAAATAATTTTTAGTACAAAAATAAAAAAATATACAGATGGTAAAGACGGTGAAATTCCATTTTTTCATGCGGAATTATATAATTTTTTGAAACCAGGGGATAGGTTGCTTATCAATGATGGACGTTGTGAAACTAAAATCACCAAGCTAGAAGATGGGAAAATATTTGCACACGTGATTGAAGGTGGATTATTGACATCTCACAAAGGAGTGAATTTACCAGACAGCGATATTACTTTGTCATCATTAACCACCAAGGATAAAGAAGATTTGCTTTTTGGCGTAAAGATGGGGGTAGATATGGTAGCCATTTCTTTTGTGAACAAAGCTGAAGATGTTTTGGATACAAGATTTTTGATAAAAGATTATGAAATTAAACTGGGTTTGGAATCTGAACATCCAATTCAAATTATTGCTAAAATAGAACGTCCACAAGCAGTAGAAAATCTTGATTCAATTTTAGATGCGGCGGATGGTGTGATGGTGGCACGTGGTGATTTGGGGGTAGAAATTCGGGCTGCGGAAGTGCCGCTTGTACAAAAAAGAATTATTGAAGTGGCAAACAAATTGGCCAAGCCGGTTATCGTAGCTACTCAGATGCTCGATTCTATGACTGCCAGCCGACGCCCAACGCGTGCGGAGGTTTCTGATGTTGCCAACGCAGTGATTGATCATGCTGATGCCGTAATGTTGTCCAATGAAACTTCTGTCGGTGAACATCCTGTGTTGGTAGTAGAAATGATGGCCGACATAATTTTGACAACTGAAAAATCACATTATGATGATTTGGATATGCCAAATACGAAGGACAAACATCTTAGCTCAGAAAATGCTATCACCAATTTATCTAGGACTTTGGCGGAAG
>Ga0208246_1001758_pt1 | contig 11315 bp, 13 predicted proteins | sample RifOxyD2_FD_184039 | JGI IMG/M metagenome (GOLD analysis project Ga0208246, IMG submission 184039) | Soil microbial communities from Rifle, Colorado - Rifle Oxygen_injection D2 (SPAdes) | ecosystem: Environmental > Terrestrial > Deep subsurface > Rock core/Sediment | place: Rifle, Colorado...
GAGCTCTACCAGAATGCTTGGGGTACGTTCCCTCACCCCTCCCCGAGAGCAAACAGTTGTCATCGGCATTGCGAGTGAGACCTCTACGGAAGTAACTTCGGGGCTCAAGGAAGGAGACAGGATTGTGGTACGCACATTTGCCCCTACCGCAACTGCCGCAACGCAACCAGCTCCCAGTCTTTTCGGGGGCGGAGCGCCAAGAACAGCTGGAGGTGGGACAGTAAGAACCCAACGGTAAATGATTGAGATCAAAGACGTTACCAAAACTTACCAGAGTGGCGACATTGCCTTCCAAGCCCTGAAGGGAGTCACCTTCACTATTGCTGACGGAGAGTTTGTGGCCATCATGGGCCCGTCGGGATCAGGCAAGTCCACGCTTATGCATATCCTTGGTGCCCTCGATACTCCGAGCTCCGGAACCTACCACCTTGATGGCAAAGATGTCTCTACCCATTCTGAAGACGAGCTTGCAGACATTCGCAAGGATAAGATTGGCTTTGTCTTTCAGTCATTCAACCTTCTTCCTCGCACCACCGTCCTCAGAAATGTCATGCTTCCCCTCGTCTACGCTGGCGTCAAACGTGAAGAACGCACGACTCGCGCCGGAGACGCACTGCGAGCAGCTGGACTAGATGATACTCACTTCCATCACAAATCAAATCAAATTTCAGGAGGCCAAATCCAACGTGTTGCCATCGCACGAGCGCTCGTCAACAATCCCACGCTTATTCTCGCCGATGAGCCCACGGGCAACCTCGATTCCAAGACAGGTGAGATCGTGCTCGGGACTTTCCAGCGGTTAAATACGGAACAAGGACGCACTATTATTCTTATCACTCATGAGCAAGACGTAGCTGAGCATGCCGAACGCATTATCCATATCAGGGACGGCGCTATCGTAAGCGATGCAAAAACGCCAGTAAGACGCATTATCAAAAGAACATGAAGCTCCAAGACATTCTTGAAGAAACGTATACGGCACTCTCCGCAAATAAGGTCCGGTCCGGCCTCACCATGCTTGGTATTGTTATCGGCATCGGATCAGTGATCGCCATGGTCTCGATTGGACAGGGGGCGAAGCTCTCTATCCAAGCCAGCATCGAAGGACTGGGCTCGAATCTTCTCACGATTGTGCCAGGAGTAGTACAGCCTGGTCGTGGCATTGTCTCGTCAGGCCGTGGCTCGGCGCAAACGCTCAAAAATAGTGATCTTCCTGCATTGAGCCAGGTCGACGGTATTGCCGGAATTTCACCCGAGCTTTCGAGACGGTTCCAAATCACGGCAGCGACCGGCAACAATACAAATACTACCGTAAACGGTGTACTCCCCGCTTTCGCTCCTGTGCGAAATCTTGCTGTCGCCGATGGCGTTTTCTTGAGTGATGCGGACCAGCGCAGTCTCGGTCGTACCACCGTGCTCGGGGCGACAGTGGCCGCTGATCTCTTTGGCGACGAAGACCCTCTTGGGCAAAGCATCCGCATCAATCGCATTAACTTTCGCGTCGTTGGAGTACTTGTCGCCAAGGGTGGCGCGGGATTCTCCGGCCCGGACGACATGGTCCTCGTACCACTCTCGACTATGCAGAAAATTCTCGTGGGAGACGATTACCTCTCTACCATCTCCGTGAGCGTGGCCGACAAAGACCGTATGAGTGAGCTCAAGGAAGTGGTCACTCAGACCCTGCTCACCGCCCACCGCGTGGATGAGGCGGACTTTTCCGTGATCTCGCAAGAAGATATCTTGGGTACGCTCTCAACCGTTGTAAACACCTTCACCCTCTTCCTTGCGTCTATAGCCGGCATCTCACTTGTCGTGGGGGGAATAGGCATTATGAATATGATGCTCACCACAGTGACTGAGCGCACCCGAGAGATCGGCCTTCGCAAAGCAATCGGCGCCAAGAAGCGCGACATCAGTATGCAGTTCCTTGCAGAAGCCATCATGCTCACCTGCTTCGGGGGTGTCCTCGGCGTTGCGCTTGGCTGGCTGATTGCCTATGGTGTGAGCTCACTCGGTATTGTACAGACGAGTGTTTCCTTATGGTCAGTTTTTCTCGCCTTTGGGGTTGCCGCAGCGATTGGCATCAGCTTCGGCTATTACCCCGCCCGCAGAGCGGCGGCGCTGAATCCTATCGAGGCGTTGCGTTACGAGTAACCTTACTACGTAGTAGTAGTATTGACACAACGAGTATTTTCATGTTTTATTAACTCCAGAAAGGGCTACGCCAGCCTGACTACAATAGAGAGGATGCACAATGTCCCAGACGGTGAGAGACGCCATCGAGCGCCTGCGAGATCTCCAAGGAACAAGCTCGGGAATTGAGGAGGCATCGAAAAACCTGGAGGGCTACCTGGCGTGCCCGGCAGGCGTCGAAGCGATGCAGTTGCTCACGCTCACGGACGATCAGGTGGTGTTCGCAATCGACGAGAGAGACACCAACTGCGTGGAACACTACACCCTCACGGGCCTCGGCCTGGTGATCCTCAGGTACGCGGGCACGGGCAAGGTGGCGACGGCCTCGCGAAGAAACGCGACTGCCCTCGAGATCGTCCAGGGCGCCGTCAAGCACGGCCACAAGAAACCCTGCGACATCATCGGCTGGCTGAAGGGCCAGATCGAAGAGAAGGCCCTTCAGGTCAATCGCGGATAGGGCTGACGGCGAGCAAGATCCCATCAGGGCTACGGAGCAAGGGCTATGGCCCACCGCCGTAGCCCTTCGCTTTGCGTGGAATATTTAAAGGGTGCAGGAGATGTCAACTTGCGTTACCTGTCCTTTCTGCACATGAGCAGACGCTTCTGGACAGCGACCTCCTCCGACACGAATACGGTAGGTACCAGGAGCAAGAGCGACGGCAAAGGCACCATTTATTCCCGAGACCACAGTTCCGGCAAGCGCGCCGTCAGTAGCGTGATAAAATGCCATACCAATCGGCAGCGGTTGCATAGTTGATGTACGCACAACTCCTGCTACTCCAGAATTATACTGCTTGATCGACTGAGCGGGCCCAGTCGGCGTCCCTACAAAGCGGAAGGTCTGAATAATGGCCCCCAGGCTCTGGTAGTGACTCTCGAGCTTTTCGTCAGTAATATCCTCGGACGCCTTCGGGTCATCGCGGTAGTTACTCCCCGTCTTGATTGCCTCAATCGCATAACAGTATCCATGGCGAAGTATGCGGTAGCTCTCGCCCTGCATATACTGCATCATGGCGGCATCGCGCATGTCGAACTTTTGAAACGTTTCCCCGTTGATCTCGACTTCACGAGGACCTCGCTCATGAGCGTTGCTGTAACAGGTGGCAATAGCTTCGGGGTCATTGCTCGCTCCGATGCGAACCTCAGCATCAAAATAGCGCGGGTAATGCGTCGGGTTCTCCACGCGGAAGGCAATGATGCTCACGACAGGGAGCCCCTTGCTGTCCGTGCCAACGTTAGCCCGCCAGTGCGCAGGAAGATGATAGTAAGAGGAGAAAGACTTCTCTACGACAAAGCTTTTTGGATGCGAGATGCTAAAGCCAAATTCTTGACTGCTGAACACCGCTTGCGTAGAAGTACTTGCCGAAGCGACCACACCAACACTTTCAAAGAAGGGAAACGTAGTGGTGGCGTGCACCGCGGCCTGGTTAACGTGATAGCCTTTTCCCACCAAGAGAACGCCGGCCACCACGAGGAATCCAGCTCCTACGATTACTGACGCGAGGAGGCCGAGCTGCATGAACTCCGCTCGAGAGGGCAAGTCGTCTTTCTCCCACACTACTGCAGTAGCCCTTGCCGACCACGCATGCACGCGGAGCATCTGCTCATGCAACCAGACATATCCCTCAGTAAAGGGTGGCGTAACTCCAGATGCGGGAAAGAGTGTGAGAACTTGTCGAGCCATACTAAAGATGACTTCGAAAAGTTACTTTTCTTACACGAGTTCCCTATTCGAGCACGCCACGCACTACGGGCAAGACTTTGTCTGCAATGGCTTGATAACCAAGATCGTTCGGATGGATGGCGTCGGACATGTACCGCTCATTGCCAAAGAGCCCTGCCATCACATTGGGCACATAGGCGGCTTGCATTTCTTTTGCTAGTTGCGCGAACTTTGCCTCACGACTATCATGGAGTAAGCCGCCCCGGACGCCAAGCACGACCACGAGAGCACCTTTCGCCTGGAGCGTCGCTACAATCTGTTGAAGATTTGCAAAAGTGGTCTCTTGCGGAACTCGTCGAAGGTAGTCATTACCTCCGAGGAGCACAAGGACGATATCGGGATCGTGGGCAAGCACCTCACCCACACGTGCGAGCGCCGTGGCAGTAGTGTCTCCGCTCTTCCCGCTATTTTTGATCGGCTTGCCAATCTGGCGGGAGAGTACGGATACGAAATCATTCCCTTCCGTGGCCCCGACTCCCTGCACGAGACTATCCCCAAAGGCAACAATGGTGTCACCTTTAGGTGGATAGTTCTTAATCGGCGTGGAAGTAAAGAAGTACCAGCATAATGCGATTAAGCCGATTATTCCGACAACAATAAGTACCTTCTTCATCTTATGCAAGAAGCTTACTATAAATTCCAAAAGTAAGCCCGCTCTCGTCCACGACTTCAGTCAGGAGGCGCATGTCGAGCTTCTTCATCAGCGTAACGGCAGGGATGTTTTTAAGCGGGGCATGGGCTACACCACAGTAAAGATAGTTAATCTTGTTTTCGGCCATGACCGCACACAAGCGCTCGAACAGATGCTCGCCAAGACCCTGTCGCTGGTAGGGCCGTGCTACCCCGAGCTGATCGGCGTAGACAAAAGGCCGCCGTTGCTCGAGAATTTTCATCGCGATCACATCGGGCTCCTCGAAGCGAAGCACCTGATCATCGCCATAGGCAGTCAGGAATCCGATCGCTTCGTCGTGCACGGTAGCCACAAAGGAATACTTGTTACCCACCACCTTCTCGGCAAGCTCTTTCTTGGTCGGTAGCGGATACTCGACAAAGCCGTGCTTAGTGGAGAAGCGACTCACGGTAAGACTAGCGGCAAGCGCAAGTACCGGAGCAACGTCCTTTTTCTCAAAGTTCCTGATCGAAAGTGCCGCATTCACCATGATGCTAGAGTTTAGCATACCACTGCGCTACCCCACAGTTTGTGATGGAAAGTATTGACACAAGCACCAAGGCAATGTAGATTCATTCAGAATCGGAGGTGACTCCGGAAGGGACACACACCATGAAGAATGAGGTGCAGCGGGCAATCAAGATCCTCGAGCAAAGCAAGGTGGCGTGCACCGCAGACGATCCCGAGGTCAAAAAGGCGCTTGTCGCAGTCGACAAGTATCTGGGCAGCCCGAAGGGCAAGCAGGCCGTGCAGATGCTCAGGCTCGGAAATCTGGAGATCTTCCTCACCGAGAAGAAAGACTGCATATTCGGCGCAGGCGGATTCTGCAGGAAGGTCAAGGCCGGCTGGGAAGCGCTGAGCCATCTCGACGCCATCCTCATCGCCGCCCAGAACGACCTTCACCCCACCAACTTCCTCAGGTGGCTGAAGGGTCAGATCAGCCTGGTCGCCAAGGAAGTCATCCAAAAGGATCGCTGAAACTACGGGGCTGCGAGGAGTGAAGGGCTGCGCCGGCCCCCCACCGCCGCAGCCCTTCACTTTGCCTACTTTTCTAGATCTAGTACCTCATCGATGCGAATCTTAGCCACAAACTCGGGAACGTGGGATACCAAGATCATCGCGCCCTCATACTGATCAAGAGCTTTCGCAATTACGGGTAAGTGCCGGAAATTAATGTGGTTTGTGGGCTCATCCAAGATAAGCAGCCCAGGCTTCTGGAGCACAAGGCGGGCAAAGGCTACGAGACCCTTTTGCCCTTCTGACAAGTTACCGATCTTCGAATGCATGTAGTCCGAGCTAATAAGGAAGCCTGCAGCAACTGAGCGCAGATGATGCTCATCCAAACGCTCCTGAACAGCAACGAGCGACTCCCACACGGTGTCCTCAAAGTTAAGGGTCGAGAAATCTTGACGGTAGTAGCCTACGCGCACCCCTGGCGCGATCACTGCCCCTGGCGCCTTGCCGGAAGCGAGCGACTCGAGGAGTGTCGTCTTCCCTATTCCGTTTGGCCCCACAAGCTGTAGATGCTGCTTGCGCCGGAGCACGATCTCTTTTTTCCGTTTGGTGGGCTTATGGGTCTTCAAATTAAGTGTCGAGAACTCCGTGATGTGCATGATCTCACCTATCGTGTCCGTCTGAGCAGGGATCGTAAAAGCGCGGATGGTCTTGTCTTCCTTGCGCACGTCGACCATCTCTTCTTCAAGCTCATCTGCTAGGTCGCGCATACGGCGCGCCACCAAGCGGAGCTGGCCACCCTTGTGCATAAAGGCATTTGCCTTGTCCTTCTTCGCCTGAATACTCTTCGCGAGCTGCGCGTTTAAACGATTCTCCTTTTCCCGTCGATCCTCAATCTGCTTTACCACATCGAAGTAGTTCCCTTCGTACTGTTCCACCTTGCGACTATACACATCTAGGTAGAGCACGCTGTCGGTAAAGGCGTTTAAGAACGCAGCGTCGTGTGAAATCACAATACAGGTCTTCGGCGACCCCAAGATGTACTTGGTCAAGTGCTTGATGCCTGCATGGTCCAGATTGTTGGTCGGTTCATCGAGTAGGAGCACATCCGGATCTTGGATGATCGCCGAGGCGAGTAAGAGCCGCGCCTGCTGGCCGCCCGAGAAAGACTTGATGATGCGGTCAAACGGCGCATGCAAATTCACCACCTCGAGCACCGCCTCGATACGAGGATCGATGTCGTATACCTTTTCCGCAAAGCAGGCCTGGAAGAACTCGCGCACCGTCATCTGCATCTGGTCGCGCGGAATCACCTGACGCGCTGTAGCAATAGTCAAACGATTTTCAAAATGGATGCGTCCAGACTCCGGCTTCGCTGTCTGCATCATGAGCTGGAAGATAGTCGTCTTCCCAGCACCATTCTGACCCATGATAGTTACCTTCGCCCCCCGGCGTACGCCAAAGTCAACCGCATCCAAGATGGGCTTCTTCACGCCGTACTCAAACGACACCTCATCGAACCGAATAATGACATCATCTTTCGCCATCGGTAGAGCATACCGTATCTACCGCCAAACCACAAAAGCGCCCCTTGGCGCTCTTGTACACGAGAAGCTGCTTATTACAGGAGTCAGGCTAGAGGCGGAAGCCGCCAAAGGAGTGCTTCATCATGCCACGGGCACGGCCTTTCTCTGCTTGCTTGGTAAGTTGGGTTTGCATGACAGCCAAACGCTTATCTGCCTGTGCTTGAGTAATGATACCCTTGGTCACGAGTGCACTGAGCTGGGTCTTTAGCTGCGTGAGCTGCTCAGCTTTCATGCGGGCTTGTACTTGCTCCTGGGTGATACCTTTCGCAGTCATAAGCTCCTTCATCGACTTCCCTTCAGCCCATGCTGCCTTCACTTCGTCTACCGAGAGGCCGAGAATGCTGGCTTCGTGGGCAAACATGGTTTGCTGCCGGGTAGCAATCTCGTCGGGTGTAAGCGATGAGGGGCCTCCGAATCCAAATCCCCCAAGCCCATGAGCAGAGGCGACACTCGTACCGAGTAGTCCCGCAATACCGAGCACGGGAACCAGGGCATATGCTGCTAGTCTTTTGTTGTATTTCATTTGCATTATTATTGTTGTTGTTAATTGTCCGGCCGACATTGATTAGTACCAAGTGGAGCGGAATATATTTCACCTATCTTGCCATGCGCTGCCGTGACATGGGGAAATTGAAGCCAGCAGGTACCTCTCGGATCTCAAATGCTCGTACCGTCCCGCTTGCCTGGTCCCCAAACACAACCACCGTATCACCCAGTGTAAGCACCATCCCCGGGCGCCTGCGCGTCTCCAAGCCGTACGACACCACAAACTCTTCTTCATTTGGCTCCACGAGAGTAAGCGTACCGCTCGCCATACCGGTAATCGTACCCAGGTGTATCGGACGCATCCGTGGCATACCAAAATGCCTGTAGTAGTCCGCAGCGAACGGGACACGATGGCGAACACTAAAAGAGGAAATCCTCTGGTGGAATGAGGTGCGGGCCACCACGTGCCCACCACCAAGGGCGATCACGAGCACAAGGACAAGCGAGAGCAAGATCGGGCGACGATAAGCAAAGGTGTAGTAGCGCACCAAGAGCTCGAGCACCAGAATACAAGCAAGAGCAAGCACAGTAAGCACCCACGGGAAGACAAAGAAGAGGTGACGCCACCCCCGTGAGCCAAAGTCTGGAGCAAACCAGTTCCCTGTCTGCTGAAGCGCAAAGATGACGAGACTGGTGAGATAGAGCGCCGTCAAAAAAACAAGGAGGCAGCCAACAGCAAACAACCACGCTCGCAGCACAAAGTGCCAACGCGGGCGCATGTGTACCTTACCCTTCTTAATAGCCTCGAGTACGGCCTCGCGGAGTGGATTGTTGTTGTTATTGCTCATAGTTCGGATGCGCTTCTGCAAACACCTTCGTCAGCTCCTTCCTTGCCCGCTGCAAGCGGACACCGACTGTCGCAATGGGGATATGGAGCACTTCGGCAATCTCTTTGTACTCGAGCTCCTCAAAGTAGTACAAGACAAGGATCTCCCGATATTTCGAGCTGATCTGCCCAAGGCAATCGTCGAGCATGCTTCGCAGCTCGTCACGGTGCGTGGCCTCATCAGCGGTTTCCTTCGCAGAGAGATGCGGGAGCAGCGTGTCGAGGTCAAACGGCACCAAGCGTTCGCGTCCGCGCTTGACCAAGGCATTCACAAATACATTATGCGCCACGCGATAGATCCACGGCGAAAAGCGACGACTCGCGTCGAACTGTTGGATGTTGGTATAGGTTTTAATGAAGACATCCTGCACCAGATCGGTAATGTGCTCCTCGTCCGCGAGAAACTTGCGTCCGTACCGCGTGAGTTTTGGCTCGTACCGGTTCATCAGTATCCCAAACGCTTCCACATCCCCCTGCTGCACCTGCCTGGCGATGTCCTCGTCCGGCATTTCTGACATGCACTCATACTACCACGGCCTCCTCCTGATTATTCCACGCTCCTCCATTTGTTCAACACCCGGTGTTGAACATTGTGGACTCGGGATTCCGAGCAGAGAGTTGCAATCGTATGCAACGCTTTGGTCGAAAGAGGATTGGAAACGTTGTGTTTCCTTGGCCGTCCCCCGTCGGCCGGCCCCATGAGGTGGGACCATCGCGAGCGTTGTTCACGCCGCACCTCCTTTTTCCGCCACTGGCGGTGCCTGCTATGGCTCAACGATCGAGCGACCGCGCGCACCCGGCGGGATCGGCAAGCTAGACTGGGTGCTCATCGTCGCAGCCTTCTTGACTTTCGAGCGGTGGTAGTGTCGATCCACCTCACGATAGGACTTCATGTCCTTCTTGGGGTCGAGTAGCGCTCTGGCATGCCTGTCGGCGAGCTTCTGGAGCACGCCGACCGTAACCGCACACACCTCTGGCGACATCCTCACTGCTCCACGCGCCTTCTTGAACAGCGAGAGCAACACGCCCGCGTGCTCGCCCGAAAACTTGTACTTCCTGATGCGAGCCATCACCTCGTGCAGAAGGCCAAGCGCCTTCTTGCGGCTAAATCCGCGGTTCGCGATCTCGATGACCTTCTTCAGGTCCCGCGCGAGGTCGTCGTGAACCGTACGCTGATGGCGCAGGATCGCGTCGACCTTCCGCTGCAGGTAGTGGTCGTAAAGCTCATTGGCTTCGCGTGCCACCTGCGCAGCCATCTCCTCAGGCGAGGGCCTTGTCGAGTTGGCACTCTGCACGTTACCAAGACCGGAAGACTTATTCTTTCCCACAGCCACCTCCTGGCCTAATGTAAATAGGATGCTCCCCTACTAGATAAAAGCACGTGGTTTATCTCTAGTCAATGCTACTCGAGTGTTACGACCTGGAGCGTGGGAGTCGTGGTGGCACGCACAACCTCAAATGTCATACGACCAATGAGCTGACCTCGCGGGGTACCGACCGCCACTCGCCAGAGGCCGGGGGCAACCTGGGAACGCAGGGAATAGGTGCGATAACCATTATCACGGCCGCCCACGATCGGCAAACTCACCGTTTGCACGAGCAGCCACTCGCCCATTACCGGATCATAGCGGTACCACTTGTGGACCACCTCAGTATTTAGCAGTGTGGGTGAGAAAATAGCGGAGTAGGCGTAGAGAGGGCGCCCGGGAAGCATATGAATGGTATCCCGCAGCCGGAGGTGAGCCAGCCAGCTCTGAGGCTCGCTCGTCGCCCGGTAGCTACCACGGCTCGCGCGCTCAACGGAATGGTACACCCCCGCATCCTGTAGCGAGAGTGGCAGAGGTGGGATGATGTTGGCAAAATACATAACATGGAAAGCAACAAATATCCCAACCATGGTGCCGTAGGTGCTCATGTGCTCGCCCCAGGGTATGTTCTCGATAAAGCGATGCAGCACGCGCACGATCACCACCATGATGGCGAGACTAAGGACACTCCCGAGAATGAAACTGCGATCGCTGATCTCTTTCGTGACGATTGGCACAAGAAAGATGCTGTAGGAAAAAAGGGCCGTAAAGAAAATGGCCAAGCGAAAGTTCAGCTTCTCATAACGACCACGGAACGATTCGTTCCCAATAAAGAGTACGGCGAGCATAATGAGAAACGGCCAACTCTGAACGAGAGCACCACTCTTCGAGTAGAAAATGATAAACTTGCCAAAGAGGCCTCCGATTGCGAACTGCATCACAAAGGGCAGAAAAAGCCGAAGCTTCCCCAAGAGGTGATGGCGCGCGTACCAATCCTGTCGCACCTGCATGAGTCCAATGGCTACAAAGCCGACGACGAAGTGGAGAATGATACCAATATTTTCAAATGGAAGATCTACCCGCTCGAAGAAGATGGCGTCAAAAATAAAGCCGAAGATAAGGCCGCCATACGAAAGGAGACGCTCATGCTCAATCACCAACGTGCGGGCACGAAAGTACAGATTCCTCATGCCACCATTGTAGCACCAAGATAACGACCAAGCACAAAAGGGCCCTCCCTCTTCGGCCGGACGATGCAGAATGGACAAATAAGGATACTGCTCTACCCCTTTGCCGATGTTGCCGTGTGGCCGTTGCCACGCTGCATAGGCGAAGGCTCAATGCCCTTGGCAGACTTCGTGACCTGCACACTGATCTCATTCCCCTTGGCATCCACCGTGAGCGTTGCGCCAGCGCCAAGAGTACGAGCGATGATAAACTCAGAAACCGGATTCAAGATCTTGCTCTGGATCAAGCGCTTCAGCGGCCGGACGCCGTACTGTGGGCTGTA
>Ga0208246_1001767_pt1 | contig 11267 bp, 6 predicted proteins | sample RifOxyD2_FD_184039 | JGI IMG/M metagenome (GOLD analysis project Ga0208246, IMG submission 184039) | Soil microbial communities from Rifle, Colorado - Rifle Oxygen_injection D2 (SPAdes) | ecosystem: Environmental > Terrestrial > Deep subsurface > Rock core/Sediment | place: Rifle, Colorado...
ATCGTCTCTGACTTGATGGAAGAACTGCCCCAAACCCCCGAGGAAATGGCCGCCTTAAAGGCTTATGTGATGGGGCAAGAACAATACCGCAACTTTTTGATCTCGCCGGACGGACAATACACGGTCATGGTGGCCGAGATGGAAGCCTATTCCAGCGAGGGAACCCTGCAAGCTGCCGGGTTTGACGACACCAGCCTGGCCCCCGTGACACCAGTTGAGCGCAAGCCTTTGACAGATCAAGAGATTCAAGAGGTAGTGCGGAAAGCCAAAGAACTGCAGCAGAAATACCAATCCGCGGACCTGCAAATCCAGTTGGCAGGCACGCCCGTGGTGACGGATTTTCTCAAGAGTTCCATGCAAAAGGACATGCCCCGATTTATTTTAATGGCCGTGGCCATGATCTTTGGCTTCTTGGCCCTCACCTTTCGCCGCTTTTCTGGGGTTTTTCTGCCCTTGCTGACCGTGATTCTGGCGTTGGTTTACACCCTGGGGCTGATGGGGCATATGGGCGCGTTTATCAAAACCCCGACCATGATTCTGCCCAGCTTTTTGCTGGCTGTGTGTGTGGGGGCCTCGGTGCACCTGATGAGCATGTTTTACAAGGATTATGTTCAAGACAAAGGCAACAAAGAGCAGGCGATTTTGGATGCCATGGAACATTCGGGCCTGCCCATTGTGATGACCTCGTTAACCACGGCTGCAGGCTTGGCCAGCTTTGCCAATTCCGCCGTGGCACCCATTGCCGACCTGGGGGTGTATGCTTCCTTTGGCGTGTTGGCAGGGCTGTTTATGACCTTGACCATGATTCCCTGTTTTTTGGGTATCTTGCCTGTGCGCAGCCTGAGCAAAGCCGATCTCGAACCTCATGAACGCTCCCTGGACATGATTCTGATGAAGTTCGGGGATTTCGGTCACAACCATGCCGGCAAGGTGGCGATCTTTGCTTTGGTCGTTTCCGTTATCGCCCTGATGGGTGCCCTTCGGCTTAACTTTAGCCACAACATTTTGGCTTGGTACCCGGATGACAACGAGATTAAACTAGCCACCCAGGCCATGGATCAGCATTTGGGTGGGGCGGTGAACATGGAGGTGATCATCAAAACCAACCTGGAAAACGGGCAATACAACCCAGAGCTGCAAGCAGGGCTGGCCGAGTTTGAACAAAATGCCCTGCTGACAACCAATCTGCAAGGCCAACCCGTGGTGGGAAAAACCAGCAGCTTGGCGACGATTTTAAAAGAAATCAACCGCGCCCTCAATGAAAACAAACAGGAATTTTATACGGTGCCCAAGGACCAGGAAACCATTGCCCAAGAGTTTTTGCTCTTCGAAAACAGCGGGAGCGACGACCTGAAACGGGTGACAGACAGCCAATTCACCCAATCGCGCTTTTCAGCCAAATCGCAGTGGCTTGATTCTGCTGAATACACACATGTGATCAGCCAGGTGCAAGCCGAGGCGGACCGCATTTTTGCAGGCAAGGCCCAAGTCGAGGTGACAGGTGTGGCTGCCTTGTTTTCAGAAACCGTGAAAATCATGATGAGCACCATGGTGACAAGCTACCTGATTGCCTTTAGCCTGATCACCTTGATGATGATTCTCTTGTTAGGGGATGTTAAAATCGGGCTTTTAAGCATGATTCCCAACCTGATGCCCATCTTGTTTACACTGGGTTTTATGGGGTGGATGGGAATTCCCCTGGACATGTTCACCCTGTTGATCGGCAGCATTGCCATTGGGTTGGCGGTGGACGATACCATTCACTTCTTTCACAACTTCCGCAAATACCTGATCAAATACGGCACCGTGAAGGCCGCCATCGATCATACCCTGCTCACGGCCGGGCGGGCCATGCTGATCACCAGCGTGGTGCTGGTCTTGGGCTTTTGGCTCTTTATGTTTGCCTCTTTAAACAACCTGATCAACTTTGGCTTGCTGACCGGGATGACCCTCATTGTAGCCTTTTTGGCAGATGTAATTTTATCGCCTGCCCTCTTGACCCTGGTGAAGGGAAAAGATGCCACCGCTTGGTAGGGAATTGTTACAGATTGCGACAAATAGGGGGCTTGACGAAATTAGAGCGATCACTCTAAAAGTAGAGCAATTACTCTAAAGGCTGGGTTTCGCCCCTTTTTTAAGGGGAAACCGCCTCAACCTACAAGCAGGGATCCGCATGAAAGCATTTGTTACGGCTTGGGCAAATTTTGTGGTCGACCGGCGTTGGCTGGTGATCTTTCTTAGCGCCTTGGCCATTTTGGGCAGTTTTGTGCCCATGAAGGGGCTGTATTTCGACAACAGCAACGAGATGTGGTTTGTTCAGGGCGACCCTGCCTTGAAGGAATACGATCAGCTGGTCGAGCTTTTTGGCGACAACGAATATCTGATGATTGGCATTGAGGCAAGGCCCCAGGACAAAGACATCTTTACCCCGGAAGCCTTTGAGATTCAATATAAGCTTACCGAGTTCCTGGAAGCGCATGAGTCGATCACCAAGGTGCAAAGCCTTTCCAAGTACCAGGTCATCAAATCCAGCGAAAGCGAAATGGTGGTTGAGGAGCTGGTGCCCGAATACTGGGATGAATTCGACCCCAGCCCCGCAGCCATGGAAAAGGCGCGGCAGGCGGTCAAGCTGGAAACCCTGATCCACGACCAGCTTGTCACCAGCGACCTGCGGCATGCGACCATCAGCGCAAGGTCGAAATACATCAAAGGCACCACCGACCACCACGTAAAAATGATGCGTGATTTGATGGCCTTTGTGGACCAGCAAGACTGGGCGGCAAAGGGGTTCCAGATCCGCTACACCGGCACCCCGGCCATCAACGAGGTTTTTTTCAGCAGCTCCATGGCTGACCAGCAATTCAGCCTGCCCTTGATGTTTCTCTTTATCATCATTGTGCTGGTATTAAGCTTTCGCACCTTTACAGGGTTGGTTTTACCCCTATTGGTGATTGTCGGGTCTGTGATCATCTCCATGGGCTTGATCGGCGCGTTTGGCTGGGCCATGAACATGCTCAACGTAACCCTGCCTATCATTTTAATGGCCGTGGCCATTGGGGATTCAGTGCATCTACTGGTGGAGTTCTACCATCTGCGCAACCAGGGGCTGGATGCCAAAGCAGCAGCCAAAAAAACCGCCGAACATTTGTTTGTGCCCTGCCTGAACACCAGCATCACCACAGCCTTGGGCTTTTGCTCCATTGCCGTTTCCCGGCTTTTGCCCTTGAACCAGTTTGGTCTTATTGCCGCTGCGGGGGTTTTGGCGGCCTTTGTGTTTAGCCTGGCCCTGCTACCCGCCATATTGAGCTTCTTTGCCGGCAAACCCGCCAAGGCCAAACAAATTGCCGAAGACGGCTACGTGGCCCGCATCACCAACGGCATCACCCACCACGTGCGGCGGCACAAGATCGGCATCATCGGCACCTGCGTGATTTTGTCGTTGGGTTCGTTTTATTTCGCCAGCGGGTTGGTGGTGGATTCAAACTTTGTGAACTTTTTTAAACAAGACACCCAAATCAAAAAAGATCTGGATTACTTTATCGACCATTACCATGGGGGGATGTTTCTGGAGTACATTGTAGATACAGGCCGCGCCGCAACCGAAGAAATGTCGGGTGGCGCTTTGGACCCCCAAACCCTAAAGCGGGTGAAGGAGTTTGAAGAATGGCTGATGAAGATGCCCGAATCGGGCAAAACCATCTCCATGGTGGATTCCTTAAAAAAGATGAATCAATCCATGCATGGCGATGACCCGGCTTGGTTCCAGATTCCCGAATCCCGCGAGCTGGTGGCCCAGTACCTGCTGCTTTATTCCAACAGCGGGCCGGATGAAGACCTTAGCGACCTTAAAACCCTGGATGACCGTTATTTGCGGGTTAGCCAGCGGATGACCCACATGTCCAGCGCCAACATGGACATCTACATCAAAAAGGTGAAAGAGGGTATGGCCAAAGAATTCCCTGACCTGAACATCACCATCACAGGCATGCCGGTACTGTACACCAACATGGATACCTACATCTTTTCGGGCATCATCCGCAGCTTTATTTTGTCCTTCTTTACCATTGGTCTGGCCTTTATGGTGCTGCTGAGAAGTGTCAAATACGGGCTTTTGGGCATGATTCCGGCGGTCTTCCCCATTTTGGTGGCAGCCGGGATCATGGGTGTGATGAAGCTGGACGTGAACTTTATCACCATGGTGATTGCTTCTGTCACCTTTGGTATCGCCGTGGACAACGCGATTCATATTTTGACCCGCTACCTGCACCACCGCGATATGGGCAGCAACCGGCCCGAGGCCATTGACCTGGCAGTTGCCGAAACGGGCAGGGCGCTGATCTTTACCACCCTGATCCTGTTTTTCGGGTTTGGCATCTTGATGACCTCGACCTTTATTCCCAACATTCACCTGGGGTTCTTTGCGGGTATCATCTTGCTGATGGCCCTCATTGCCTCGTTAACCCTGCTCCCTGCCATCATGTTTTTGCAGGGCACAGGCAAGCCTCACCAACCCAAACCGGAAGAGCCATGAAACGCATTGCCTCAGTAGCCCTGCTTTTATTGTGGAGCCTGCCCCTGTGGGCGTTGACCCCGAAAGAAATCGTGATCAAAGCCGACCAACTCGATGATGGCGAGACCTCCATCAGCGAATTGACCATGACCCTGATCGACGACAAAGGGCAAAAACGCATCCGCCAGATGAAGGGCTACCGCAAGGATTACCCCGGCGAAACCAAAAGCATCAACTTTTTTATGTCGCCTGCCGACGTGCGTAATACGGCGTTGTTGAGCTACGATTACGATGACGATGCCAAAGACGATGACAACTGGCTGTATCTGCCCGCCCTGCGCAAGGTCAAGCGCATTGCCAGCGGCAACAAAAAAGACAGCTTCATGGGCAGCGATTTCAGCTACCACGACATGAACGGTCTGAAGATCGAAGACTGGGATTACAGTATGGTTAAGGAATCCGAAATGGTCGAAGGCAACGATTGCTGGGTCATCGGTTCTGTGCCCAAAAAAGAGGTGGAAAAAGAAGTCTTGCGCGACACCGAATACGCCAAACGCTTGGCTTGGATTCGCAAAGACAACTATGTGGTGATCCGCGGCAAGGTATGGCTGACCAAAGGTGGCCGGGTCAAGATGCTGCAGGCCCGGGGCGTGAAGCAGGTGCAGGGGATTTGGACCATCAGCGAATTGGAGATGAGCACCCTCGACCGCCAAGGAGCCGTGGAGCATTCCACCATTTTGAAGTTTGACAACATCAAATACAACGAGGGGGTAGAAAACAACCTCTTTACCACCCAACGCATGGAGCAAGGCTTATGAAAAGGGTGCTCCTCGCCTGGGGAATGGCTTTGCTGGTAGCCAGCCCCCTGGCGGCGCAAGAGTTTGACACCAGCTTCGAGGCCAAACCCGCCCCCGCGCAAGCAGAGGCGGCCCCCGAGGAGGAAGCCTCAACCGCCGCCATTTACGGCTTTGCCCGCGAAGAACTGGGTTATGCCCCCAACAAGGAAGAGTTAAACCTGGCCAAGCTGCGCACCACCTTGAACCTGACCTATGACGAGGCCTGGGGCGGGGAGTGGAAAAGCAAAGTCAACCTCAACGCCTTTTACGATGCCGCCTACGGCCTCAACGGCAGCGAGAAATACAGCCCTGAGGTGCTTGATTCCTTAGAACAGGAAGCGGAACTTCGCGATACCTACCTGGAAGGCCCGCTGACCGATTGGCTGAGTGTCAAGGCTGGGCGGCAGATCATTGCCTGGGGGAATTCTGAGGTTTCCCAAATGAACGACCTGGCCAACCCACGCGACAACCGCGAACTGGGCATGGTCGCCCTAGAAGATGCCCGGATTCCGGTGGGCGCGGTGAAGTGGACCCTCGGTTGGGGCAACAACGAATTCAACCTGGTCACGTTGCACGAATTTCGCGCCAACAAGATGCCTGCCAAGGGCAGCGAGTTTGACGTGATTGCGCCCCTGCGCACCCAGGCGAATGTGCAAGACCCGGTGAACCCCGATGCCAAATTAGAAACCCTGGCCCGCTTGAAACTGGATTTGGGAGGGTCGGATTTCTACCTCTTTTATGCCGATGTCTACCAAGACAGCTATACCCTTGATTTTAAATCCTACGATTCTGCCAACCAGGTCTTGACCCTGACTCCGGTTTACCTGCCAATCAAAAGCAAGGGCGCGGCCTTTACCACCACGGTTGAATCTTGGCTGTTTCGGGTGGAATGGAGCCAAAAGGAAAATGTACCCTACCAACGGGGCGATGGGCTAACCCAGCTGGCGGCCAATATTGGCGGCATCACCCCCCCCAGCGATGGGGTTTATAACCAAAGCACAGGTCTGCTTAGCTCCTACAGCTTAAAAACCGTGAACCAAATCAGCGGCGGGGTGGAATACAACGGGATCAGCGACCTGACCTTGACCCTGGAAGGAGCCATGGACCAGGTGCAGGATTGGGAAGCAAACCTTTCCAGCCCCAAAACAGGCGGGGTGGCAGCCTTGATCGCCAGCTATTCGGCCTTCAATGATGCCCTGACCAACTATTTTATTTGGTACCATTTCACCGACGACAACGGCGAGGTCTACCGCCTGCAAAGCGATTACAATATCATTGATGCCGTAACTCTGGGCGGCGGGGTGGCCCTGTACCAAGAGAAAAAAGAGGCGAGCTTGCTGTATCCTTTTCGCGACAACGACCGCGTCTTTGTGACGGGCAAATACAGCTTTTAGGGGTAAAACGTGGACAAGCTGAGCACCAAGGAAAAAATCCTGGCCCAGGCCCTGCTGCTGTTTAACGAACAGGGCACCAAGTCCGTGAGTACCAACCACATTGCCAAGGAAACAGGCATTAGCCCCGGCAACCTGTATTACCATTTCAAAAACAAAGAAGAGATCATCTTTCAGCTATGGCAAAAAATGGACCAGAACTTTGACTGCTGTCCTGCCGTGGCGCAACGCCCCTTAAGGGAACTCTCGCAGTTGGAGGAATACTTTCAGCAGATCAACGAACTCCAATGGCAGTTTCGTTTTTTGATCCGCGAGTTTCCCAGTCTGATTGAGCGCGATGCAGCCCTGGCCACCGCCTTTAAGGCCAAGCAAGAGCGCCGTATTGCCGAAATCGCCGGGGACGTGGCAGGCGCGGTGGAAGGCGGGCTGTTGAAACCCATGCCCCTGCCGCAGCAGCTGATGCTGGCTGAATTGCTGTGGCTTACCAGCCTGTTTTGGGTTTCCTATTCCGCTGGGCGGGGCCAGGTTGTCACCCGAGAGACGATCCAGCAAGGCACCAATGCCCTGCGTTTTTTGCTGCTGCCCTATTTGGCGGTGCCCCTGCCGGGGTAGCCGCTTCCCCACGGGTCGGCCTTGGTCGGCCCCAGCCCCTGCGGACCACTCTCCCCCCCCCTGGTCCGCAGGGGTGCCTGCGCCCATTTGCGTTTGGGGTTGAAAAAGATTAGGAAACTCTGAAAAATTCAGAGTTTCCTTAATGCGGTCAGGGATGGCCGCCAACTGCCAGTAGGCTGTAATGTGAAGCGCATTGATTTGAATATAGTTGAAAACTTTTTTTCAAACACCGCACACTTAAAAAAGTCCATGGATGGACTTTTTCAGAGGTTCCATTATTCTAAAAGCAATTCTTTCAGGAGTTTTATGAAACTGCATATTCTGTTGCTATTGCTGGCGCTAGCGTTGATCAGCGGCTGCTCTACCTATGGCTTTCCCCCTGCGGGGTTTATTTACAGCAAAGTGGCTTACCCGGCAGGTGACAAAACCAAACTGGACGCAACCACCGCCACCAAACAGGGTGCATCCAGCTGCAAGGGAATCATGGGGGCTGTAGCCTGGGGCGATTGCAGCGTGGAAGCAGCCATGCAGGAAGGCGGGTTGACCAAGATCCACCACGTGGAACACCGCAGCACCAACATTTATATTTTCTATTCCCGCTTCGACACCCTGGTCTTTGGGGAATAACCGCGAGCGGTCCTTTGCGCTCATGCGCCGCCAAACCCCCTCTGGTGCGAAAAAGCGCCCGCCGCGGCCATGGGCCGGGCGGTCGGGCTTGGAGACGCGGGGGCCGAAGTTCGCCATTGGCTACGCAATGGCTCTGAAGCACCGCCAAAGGCGGTTCACAGCCCTACCGGCGGTTACGCAGGCCGCGCCGCACCCCCATTGGGTTTGTTAGCTAATAAACCGATCGGGCCACTAGAAGAGGATTCCTGCTGCCAACTGCTGGCTTTCATCTCTTAGAAGGCGGAGCTATATTGGCGAACAAACCCTGTGGGGAAGATGAAGGAAAATCTAACTTTTATCAAAAAAATCAGGGTAATATGAATTTTACACAAGAAACTTCACACTACCCTCAATGACAAACCGCCCTCTTTGGCTGGATATAACCGATATTACTATGATAAAAAAGCGTTGGAAGTTACTGTTTATTGTTTCTTCCTGCCTTGCTGCGAGCATGATTTTTTTTCCGGAATCTCTTGCAAGGAAATTTACTCCGGATCCCCAAATTCCGACTTCCAAAGGGTTGCAGGCTCATTTTCCTCTCTTGAACGACCTCACAGGAGTTAAGGCAAGCCAAGGTCCCTTGATTTATTCTCATGATACAACCTTTAGGTATTCTGGTTTAGTTCTTCAGGGCAGAAAAGACGAGTCCTTGCAACTCAGGCCCCAAGTCGGCAATTCGAAGCCGCAGATGCAGCAAAGCATTGCGTTGCGGGTACGCCCTCAAATGGCAGAAACGGGTGTTACCTCCCTGCCCGACCCACAGCAAAGCGAATTGCAGGCATTGGTGTGGGAAGGAGACAATTCTACTGTCGATGCGCAGCAAAAGCCTCGACATTCGGTTTGGGCCAACTTCCAAAAGGGCTTTTGGCATGTTTCGTTTACCGATTCCGAACAAAATAAATACGGGTATTTTACCCCCATTAAAACCGCAGACGAGTATTGGATTGTCTCAGTAATCGACTTCAAAAAAGGGCATTACCGGCTTTATGTCAACGGAGAAAGGGTCATCAGTCAGCCCTTGCCGACCGGCCCCGGTCTTTCGCCTGCGGCAACCCTGTATTTTGGCCGAGGGTGGGAGCCAGTAAGCGGCTTTGTGGGGGTTGTTGGTAACATCAGTATTTGGAACCGCGCCTTAGCAGGGAACGAAGTCAAAGAGCTATACCTGGCAGCCAGCCAATCCAGAGAAACGTTGCACTGGATGATTGTCCTATTGCCGTGGTTAGGCGGTATTTTTCTTTTGTTGCTGCTGGGTGCCTTGCTGCGGTCGGTTTGGATTGCCCGAGACAGGGTTTTATTTTGGGTGCAACGGCAATCCAAAGAGTTTCTCGGCTGGGTCCGGCAAAAGTGCGGGCAGTTGTGGATCAACCGCGAGTCCATGGTGCAGCTTGCCTACCCCTTGATAGGGGGACTAGCCTTGGTGTTTGCAACCAAGGTGATGCTGTTTGATTGGGGCCTTCACTGGACCCACCACGAAAATTATTGGCATTCCATTCCCAGCGCCTTTAAAGACGGTACTGGCCTGCATTGGGGCAGCTTTGTAAATGCCTTGGAGACCTTAAATTTCGGCGACGGTTCCCGGGGAAGGCAACTTTCACATTTGTTTCATATTTTAAACGCAAAATTTCAGTTTTGGTTTTTCAGCAATATTGCACCGCATCCCACTCTTTCGCTCAATTGGATTTTTATTGTCGCCTCCCCTCTGCTGCTGTTCAAGTTTTTGAAAAACTATACGGAATCCAGGGCCGCAGCCTGGGCAGGGATTTCCTTGTATGTGTTGTCGATGGGGTTTCTTTCCGGAGCGGTGTTTGTTTTTCATCCGGGCAAGCCCATCGGCAATGCTTTGATGATTTTTATTCTTTATTTGGGAAGCAAGATTTGGCTGCAATGCAAGGCTGTCAACGGTTTTGGCCGCAGAGAGGCCGGTTGGTTTGTCTTGCTGCTCTTTACCATGTTTATTTCCTTCTTTTTGGATGAACTCAACTGGTTTGCAGGCATTGCCCTACCGGTGTTGTTTCCAGCTTTGTTTTTACTGGGGCGCTTTCGGCTGTTCCGTTTTGGCCTGTTTGCTTCAACCTTTGCCCTGTATCTTGGTATCGAGGTTTGGGCCTTGCCCCGGTTGCACCAGGCCTTAGATATTACCCCTTTTCGCTTTTTAACAGATAACGTTACCACTAACGAAAAACTGGTCCAGTTTGATATCCCCGAATTGGCAGGAAATTTTTTGATTAACTTTTATTCCATGTTTTTTTCCAACTCCGCCATTTATTCTTCGGTGGTGAAGATGGAACATGGGGTGTTGTTTTACCTCTCCGTTGTAGCTTTGCTTGTGTTGGGCTTTGCTGCTTTTCAGGTTAAAGGGGTTTGGGGCGAGAGGCTGCTGAGGGCTTGGTTGGTCTTGGGTCTGTTCACCCTTTTTCAAACCATTGTTTTAACCAGGCATATGGGCACAGTATGGAGCAGTTTTTATTATGGCTGCATGTTTTCTGTGTTTTACGCGATTGCCCTAGCGCCGATCTTCAGCGTACGGCGTTTGACTTTAGCCCTTCCCCTACAGGCCAGTCTGACGATTTTATTGATTGGCGCCTTTGTGCATTTTAGTCTAGCCAATGAAATTTGGCGGGTTGGGCACCTGGGGCAAGTAAGAATGTGGCTCCCTCTTTGGACCAACGGGTTAGTGAAAGAAAAACCTTGCGAACCAGCAGAAATCTATCCGATTTGGGACCGCATCCGCCAGGGAGAAGACCCCCGAGCCTTCATCCCGCTGTTGGGCCTGAATGAAACCTGGCTGGTCGCCTTGCCCATGCTGGCCAAAGGGGCAGCCCCCAAATGACAACGGTTTATTCTTTATTGCTCACCCCAGCAGATTGAAAGCTCGCCATTTGGTGATACAAAGCCAAACTGAGGTCGATCATCTGCATGGCAACCAACGCGCCGGTCGCCTCGCCCAGGCGCATGCGCAGGCGCAGCAGCGGGTTGACCTCCATCGCCAGCAGGGCCAGGGCGTGGCCGCCTTCGGCAGACTGGTGGCTAAAAAGCATCCAATTCTTGGCCTGGGGGGCCAAGGCCAGGGCCACGGCAGCGGCGGCCCCCACGATAAAGCCATCAACAATCACAGGCAGCCCGTTGGCCGCAGCCCCCAAGAGGCAGCCGGTCAAGGCGGCAATCTCTAGCCCGCCCAGGCGGCGCAGGGTTTCAAAGGGGCGGTCGCACTCGGGTAGATGCAGCTGCAAAGCCTGCTCAATGACCATGATT
>Ga0208246_1001768_pt1 | contig 11265 bp, 9 predicted proteins | sample RifOxyD2_FD_184039 | JGI IMG/M metagenome (GOLD analysis project Ga0208246, IMG submission 184039) | Soil microbial communities from Rifle, Colorado - Rifle Oxygen_injection D2 (SPAdes) | ecosystem: Environmental > Terrestrial > Deep subsurface > Rock core/Sediment | place: Rifle, Colorado...
CGTGAGCTGCCAAATAAAGCTCAAGTTTTGATTAGTTTCCCTAATCAAGTGGGCAACCTTGTCTTGTTTAATACCAAGTTCGATGAGATCAGTGCCAGACGTGGTCGCCGGCAAAGTATCCGGCATGCCACCAAGGGCAACATTACGCTGGTCGAAAAAAATCCCTCCCGAGAACAAATCATTCAAGCCGAACTAATCGACGCTAGTTATGGCGGAATTAGTTTTACTTCTAGCCACCTGTTTGTGGAGAATACGGTTTTACAGGTTGGCTTTGCAGACCCAACCAAACCGGCCAATATTTTAATTGAATTTGACCTAGAGATCCGCGCGGTTAGTTGTTGTAACCAGGGATATAAGGTAGGCTGTATGTTTTACAACAGTTTGGACGAGCAACTCTTTCACCGATTGACCCGATTGATCACATGAAGGTTAGTACTCTTTGGCTTTTTTTGGCCTTTTTGGCTCTACCCCTTTTGGCCCAGCCGGTTCCCAACGGAATTAGTCCCTGGACCCAAAAAAAGATGGATTGGCTGGATCAAAACGGAACTGCCATTCGCAGGGGAAAACCCGAGAGTCGAGAGACGGTTATAGCTTGTCGCCGCAAAGACCATATCTTGGTCCGCCGCCCCTTTGGTATAGAGATGGACTGGAATAACGCTCAAGTTATCGAATGCCCGGCCTTCTTCTCCAGTCCCGTCCCCTTGCCAGAATAAAAATCAACCGGCTAATAGCAGGCTGGTTTGATTATAAAAAATACCGGCAATGGCCCCGGTCATCAAACAAGCTAAGGTTGCGGCCAATAGGGCGCGGAGGCCAATAGCACTAAGGTCTTTGGTGCGTTCAGGAGCTAAGGCAGCAGTGCCCCCGACAAAAATCGCAAGACTAGCGAAATGAGCAAACCCGCAAAGGGCGTAACTGCCAATTACCAAGCTTCGTTGATGATGTATAACCCCGGTTTCCATGGCTTTGGCTAGGTCCATATAACTCACCACTTCGGTGACCACCAGCCGTTCGCCTATAATTGAGGCCATGATGGATGCATCCTCAAAAGGCACTCCCATTAGCAGAGTCAATGGGTAGAAGAGGTAGCCTAAGAGTTGTTGCAGACTCAAGCCCCCAAGACCTAAAAATAGGTTCACTAGAGCCACTAGGCCCAAGACAGCAATTAAAAGCGAAGCAATCCCCACAATCAATTTCACCCCATTTTGGCTGCCTTCGATTATGGCTCCAAAGAGGTTATCTGCTTTTTCATAATGTGGTTTGATATCTTGACCTTTGGTTTGGGGGACCCCTGTTTCTGGCACCAAGAGTTTGGCCATTAAAATAGCCGCCGGAGCAGAAATAATCGAAGCTGAAATCAGGTGGCCAGCAATCGCGGGAAACACGCCTTGTAGAGTAAAAACGTATAAGGCCAATATATTGGAGGCGACTGTTGCCATACCCGCGGCTAAAATTAAGGTTAGCTCGCTTTGAGTTGCCTTGGCTAAATGGGGCTTAATGGTTAGCCCTGCTTCAACACCCACAAAAATATTGGTTGCCGCAATCATGCCTTCGACCCCTGATATTCTTAAGGTCTTGGTCATCACCTTAGCCAAAACCCGAATCAAAGCAGGAAGCACCCCCCATTGATACAAAATAGCCATTAATGCAGAGAAAAAAATAATCGCCGGAAGGGTCTGGAAGGCTAAAATAAAACCCAACGAACCTTCTTGACCTGGAGGAATCGCCAGATTACCAAAGAGAAACCTAGTTCCCTCTCCAGAAACAGAAAGCAGCGTCACCACCCCGTTGTTGAGGTGCCAAAAAAGTTCCCGCCCAGGAGGGAACAAAAAGACAAAGGCGCCTATCAAGAGTTGTAACCCCAACGCCCATAATACCAGTCTGAAATCAACGGCTTTGCGGTTGTTAGACAGCGCCCAACCGAGTGCCACCAAAACAAACAAACCCGCCAAACTTACCCAATTATAACTTTCCATCCCAAACCCGTTTATGTTTTTACCATTGCTATAACAATTGGTTGAGTTCAAACAAGGGCAACATCACCGCCAGCACAATAAAGCCCACCATCAGGGCCATGGCCAAGATCATCGCTGGTTCGAGCAGTGCCACCATGCGCTCGACGTTAGCCCCCATCTCCCGATTGAGGTTGTCTGCCACCTTTTCTAACATCGATTCCAATCGGCTCGACTCCTCACCCACCCGGATCATCTGTAACAGTCCCGCCGGAAAAAGCCCGGTTTTTCGCATCGCTGCCGAGAGGTCTAAGCCCTTGTTTGCTATGTCGTCAATCATTTGGTCCATCGGGCCCTCATAGACCCGATTAACCAACACCCCCCGCAAAATGGTTAACGCCTGTTTCATTTCCACCCCACTTTCGAGCAGGGTGCCTAAGGTCTGCACAAAACGGTAAAAAACCATCTGTCTGGCTAGATGGCCTACCACTGGAATTTTTAAGAGTACCTGATCGCGGTACAACAGCCCCTTTTCCGTCTTCTGCCAACGTCTTATGGAAAAAAACAGCACCCCCAAAAAACCGGCGGTGATCAAAAAATGATCGGTTAGCAGACTAGACATAAAAATCACAACCCTGGTAGGCAGGGGCAACTCCACCCTAAACTGGCCGAAAATCGGGGTGATTTTGGGCAAAATAAAGGTCATCATAAAGATCACAATCCCCATCCCCAACACGGACATAATCATCGGATAAATCAGGGCGTTTTGAATCTTTTGGGTCAGTTTTTCATTGTCTTCGCGAAAGCGGGTCAACTCCTCTAAAACCTTGGCTAAGGTGCCTCCAGCTTCGCCCGCGCGAACCATGGCCCGGTACATCTGGGGGAAATGTTGCGAGCGAGATTCCAAGGCTGCTGCCAAACTAGAGCCCTCGGTTATCTCCTGGCGAATGTCGGCCAATATGGGGCCAAAGGCCGGGTCCTGATTCTCTTGAATCAAAACCTCAAGGGCTTTATCGTAAGGGATTCCTGCGCCAGTGAGGACTGAAAATTGACGGGTAAAGGAGGTAATGGAGGCCTTAGAGATCCGGCCAGTGCCTTGGGTCCGTCGGCGAAGCGCCGAGCCCTTGTTTTTAGCCTCACCCAATTCGACTGGGAACAAACCCATCCCTTGCAACTTAAGTTGGGCTTGTTTGAGGTTTGGCGCGTCGAGTTGGCCTTTTTTGGTTTTGCCAGAGCTGTCAACCGCCTGATAATCAAAGAGGGCCACTTGGCTCCTGCTCTGGTTTATAGGGTTTTAGAAAACTTAACCTTCGGGGCCTGATCGCCCTTTAAGTAAGCATCAAAACGCATACAAATATTACGAACTAAAAGCTTGCCCCAATCTAGGACCTGAATATGGTCGGCCTCCACCTTAAGGAGCCCCTCCTCAACCATATCCTCAATACCGGCCAGTTCACCGGCAAAATAGGTCTTAAAATCCTGGTGGAAGGCGGCTTCAAACTCGACGAAGCTTAGGTAAAAGTGACACATCAATCGCAGAATGGTCCATTTGCGAATCCGGTCGTCCAGGCTTAGCCGAATCCCTTTGGCCCCGGCCAAGCCTTCAGCCTCAATCTGCTTTTGGTATTGGGACAGCGTTTTTTCGTTTTGTAAAAAATAATGTTCCGTCTCCCCGATCGAGGTGATCCCAATCCCCACCAGGTCCACCCCGGATTTTGGGCTATAGCCCATAAAATTTCGATAAAGCCGCCTCGAATGCTGAGCTTTTGACAATTCGTCGTCCGATTTGGCGAAATGGTCCATACCGATATATTCGTACCCTGCCCGACCAAAGGCCTCGATGGCCGCAAAAAAGATCTCTAATTTGACCTTTTCGTTGGGTAGGTCTTCCAAATGTATCAACTTTTGGTGGGGCAGTTGTTCAGGTAGATAGGCGAAGTTATATAACGCCAGTCGATCTGGCTTGAGGCTGATAACCTGCTCAAAGGTCTCCTTCATCGATTCCAAGCTTTGGTGTGGAAGGCCGTACATCAAATCCAGATTAACCCCTTTAAAGCCCAGTTTTCTGGCTAGGTCGATATGCGCCTTGGTGATCTCTAAACTTTGGATGCGATTTACGGCTTGCTGCACCTGGGGATTGAAGTCTTGAAGGCCTAATGACAACCGGTTAAACCCAAGCTCTGCCAGCATCTCCAACTGCCCATCGTGGGTCGAGCAGGGGTCCACCTCGATAGCCAACTCGGCCCCTTCTTCAAAAGTGAAATGCTCGCGCACTTTACCAATAATCTGTTTGAATTCAGCGTCTAGCAAAAAAGTTGGAGTCCCGCCGCCAAAGTGGAGTTGGCGAAGTTTTTTATGACTAAGGCCATAGCTCGCTAGTTTATCCAACTCGGCGAGTAGATAGGAAACGTAATCGGTCGCTTTGCCCTGATTTTGGGTGATCATGGTATTACACCCACAATAGCTACAGCGTTCGCGGCAGAAAGGGATGTGAAAATAGAGGGACAGAGGACGGTCACTGTTCGCTAGCTCGTGATACCACAATTTTTGGGTATCCAAATCCACCGGCCCCCAAACGGGCACGGTTGGATAACTGGTGTATCTAGGTCCTATAACGCTGTATTTTTGAATTAATCGGTCTGGTATGCGGTATATCTTATTCATAGCGGATTAAAAAAAATTGCCTTTGGATTCAGGAGCGGTAAAAACCAGATCGCCCCAACGTAATTTTCCCCGCCCAGCTTCTTCAACCCAGACCCAACTGCCTTCGGTACCTGATTCAGTCACTTTCCCCTTGGCAAGAATCTCTGAATACTCGATTCGACCCGTATTCACCCCTTCTTCCAATCCGCGCTCAATCCTTCGGCTTCTGAAAACGACCGGTCTTCCTGGCTTTACACCCTCAGCGGTCCCTAAGGAAATATGGACCATCTCCCGATCCCCGCGGGTCTGTAAAACCCAACCAATTATAGGGAAATGGGCCTGTAGCACAGGTTTTAGGTTTTCAATAATCCGATCTTGTTTGTCAGGGAGAAACTTAAAGGTTTCTGAAAAAACCAATTGTCCCGTGTCCACCTTAATCACCTTTAACCAAAATTGAACCTGCCGCTCCGCTTGGGTTTGTACCCTGAGTTGCCCAACAAATTGAGCGCCCATAGACTTGCCAAATTCCAAGGCTTCCATGATCGATTCAGGGCGTAGATTGCGCCATTTTTGATCCTTTAGAACCGCTTGAATTTGGGTGCGAGGGACTTGCACTAAGCCCGCTTGGGCAGCCAATTGGTCACTTACCAAAGCCAGCGTAACCAAATCGCTTTGTTCAAGCGGCTTTATTGGGTCTTTTTCTTCGAGCAGTAGCACCATTAAGGCGGGCTGATAAACCAGCTCCACTTCAGAAGGCGGAAAGGTGGTCTGCTCCTGGTCGAGTTGGGTTATCTCCAACCGCCGTGGGTCAGGCGCATGGGCGGTGCAGGCAGTTAATAGCCCCAAGCAAATTAGAAGTAATGTTTTTTTCATGGGGAATTCAGCCTAGGCCAAACCGAGTTGGAAGTAAAGGGCAAGCCCAAAGTCTCGCCCTTAACCCCTAGCCGCCCCGAAACTAGCGGAGCAACATAAAGCAGCCGCCAACGATAATCGTCGGGATGATTGCAGAAACAGCCAACCACAATGGCACCACCCCATCGGGGAAGTATTTACCCAAAATAGACTGACCCGCCGGGTTCGGCGCGTTGGCGATTACCGTTAACCCCCCGCCCGTAACTGCACCGGCGACAATGGCGTATTTGAGGCCATCGGAAAAGTCGGGCACCAAGGTCGATAGGTAGGTAATGGCTGCGTTGTCGTTAAACGCGGTCAAGAAGGTACCGGTAAGCATCAACGGCCATTCGGTCATAGAACCTAAAACCGGCTGAATCCACCAGCCTTGAAGACCCCCGTGAGTCACCAAGCCTCCCAAGAAGAAACCAACTAACATAGGAGGCTTCAGGTCTAAGCGGTTTTGGTGGTGTACGGTTGCTTGGTGGAAGCCCACATAAAACAGGAACCCGCCAATAAATAAGGCTGGGTAGTGAGCGTTCATTACCGTCCAGACCATAAAAAAGACGTTCGTACACATAATCCAGGTCGGCACCTTTTCTTCGCGAAGGTTCCAATCTATAGTTTTAGCGGTTTCATCGAGGGCATGGCCTTCTGGGCTGTCTAACTTCTTAAACTCCCAGCGGAAAGCCATAAAGTAGAGGATATTACTAATCAAGATCCCCAATGCCGCCTTCCACCCGAAATGGGTTGCCATAAAGGCCAAATCCCAACCCCAAGGTCCGGCTACCATTAGTACTGGCGGGGCCGCAAAGTGGGTAATCGTACCACCGACCGAAACGTTTACAAACAAAAGCCCGATCGTTGCGTATTTAAACTTGGAACTCGGTTTTTTGTTGTAAAACTGTTTGGAAAGTAACAACGCCGAAATGGTCATGGCCCCAGGCTCGGTAATAAAACTACCTAAAAGCGGCCCGATGGTTAATATGGCCAACCACCAAGCGGCAGTGCCCCCACCGATCAGTTTGGCGAAAACCCTTAAAAACATCTCCGCCAATTGGGTAATTGGTCTAGTCGCAGCTAGGGCCATAATGACCACCACAAACATCGGCTCCGTATAGTTCACATCGTTGATGTAATCAATAGGAGCGTGAGGCCCTTTGAAATAGGCGATAGCAAAAATCAACGCCAAGGTCCAAATCCCAAACACCGCTTCCACCTCGCCTAAGAAGTGGAACACTTCCGCTTTAAAACTCACCTCTTCCTTCACTTCACCGTGATAAAGAACGGTCTTTTCTTTGAGTTTTAATTTTTCAGCATGCGCGTGCGCGGCTTTATGAGCGGCGTGGGTAAACTTACTGGCCACAAAGGTATGCATAATGGCGAGCAAAAAGATCAAACTGGCGATTAGGTTAAGCGGCTCCGCTTGAATACGGATAAAAAGCCGTTCGCCAACCGATTTGCCTTCATCTGCGTAACTAGATAGGGGTGGAGGGAACTCAAACTCGCTATCGCCATGTCCCCCATGGGCATTTTGCCCCTCTTCTCTGGGTGGAGGCTGATAAGCAGAGGGCCGAATCGATTCATGAGTATTTAAAGGTTCAGCTTCGCCCGCTTGGGTAATACGGTCGTGATCAGTCGAAACCAGGGCTTCAGCCGACTCTTGAACCGGGGCAGCCTGGGTATTTTCCTCTAAGGCATATAAACCATTAGAACCGGTAGCTAACCCAAAGGTCAGGCAGAGCGCAAAAAGGGTTATAGCCCTTGAGAAGGTTTGCATGCATACTCCCAAAAAATTCTTTTGTTTACACGCCAAGGTTTAAAAAACCTAGATATCCCAGTACCAATATCCCAAATCAGTTCCCCCTTCAAGCATAATCTAGCTATCAAGGATGGACTCCCAAAAAAGGTAATCTCGTTTTTAGTCGGCATCTGGGTAAAAAAAATTCGATTGGTGGTTGCATTTTTAAAACCTCTGTCTTAAAAAGGATATAAGCAGTACAAATGTTCTCTTTATTTAACGGGCCTTGCGGCCCCAGCCCTTGGGAAAAACTATGTGGGATAAGGAACGAACCCGAGCTATCGAGGGTGCCCTCTCGCAAATCGACCGGCAGTACGGGAAGGGTGCCATTATGCGAATGGATGATGGGGCCGTGGTCAACGCGCCTTCGGTATCAACAGGGATTTTAAGCTTAGACGTGGCCATGGGGATTGGCGGGATGCCCGTTGGTAGAGTGGTTGAGGTATATGGGAAAGAATCGAGTGGTAAAACCACTTTAGCACTTCACGCTATTGCTGAAGTACAAAAATCGGGTGGAGTCGCCGCTTTTATTGATGCCGAACATGCACTCGACGTTTCTTATGCCCGGCGTTTGGGGGTGAAAGTAGATGATCTATTGATTAGTCAGCCTGACTATGGCGAACAAGCCTTAGAGATTACCGATATCTTAGTCCGTTCAGGCGGGGTCGATCTGATTGTGGTGGATTCGGTAGCGGCCTTAGTGCCTAGAGCCGAAATCAATGGGGAAATGGGGGACTCTCACGTAGGTTTGCAGGCTCGGTTGATGAGCCAAGCGTTGCGCAAATTAACCGGTAACCTCAATAAGTCCCATTGCACCATTATTTTTATCAACCAATTGCGGATGAAGATTGGGGTTATGTATGGCAACCCTGAGGTAACAACCGGCGGAAACGCCCTCAAGTTTTATGCCTCGATCCGGCTGGATATCCGCCGGGTTTCAGACATTAAGCAAGGGGAACAAGTGGTGGGCAGTCGGGTGCGGGTCAAGGTGGTCAAAAATAAATTGGCACCACCCTTTAAGGTAGTCGAGTTCGACGTGATGTTTGGCACCGGGGCCTCAAAGGTCGGGGATTTACTAGACTTAGCCGCCGAGGCGGGGATCATTAAAAAAAGTGGGTCTTGGTACAGTTATGGTGACGAACGGATCGGCCAAGGTCGAGAAAACGCCAAGGCCTTTTTAGAGGAAAGAGCTGATATGGCCAAGGACCTAGATACCAAGGTTCGCGCTCATTTTGCGGTCTCTGAATTGCCCGAACCCCCGGCTAATGCAGACGCCCTTGAGGCCCCTGTTGACGCGGACGAGTAACCTCCAACAGGTACCAGGATAAGCCCACCCCTTAGGGGCTGGGCTTTTTTTAAATCAAAATCCTTTATTTGCCCCTTGCCCTTGTCTAATTTCTGCCCTATATTGAGGCAGTGTTAGCACTCAATTGTTATGAGTGCTAACTTAAAAAGACTCTTATACCAGGGTGTTACCCTTTTTTCTTAACCATTAATCGAGACGCTTAGCATGAAGATCAGACCGTTGCACGACCAAGTGATCGTCAAACGCAAAGAAGCCGAAAACAAGACCGCCAGTGGGATCATTATTCCTGATACGGCTAAAGAAAAGCCTATTGAAGGCGAAATCATTGCGGTCGGTGCTGGCCGACGCAAAGACGACGGCCAATTGATTCCCTTGGACGTAAAAGTTGGAAATCGGGTGCTTTTTGGCAAATATAAAGGCACCGAGATCACTATCGACGGTGAAACGCTGTTGATGATGAAAGAAGACGACATCTTTGGGATCATCGAAGGCTAATCCACTTTTAGCATCCAAAAACGAACCAAAAACCTACCTACAAGAAGGAATACAACATGGCGAAACTGATTAAGTTCGGTGAAGACAACCGCGCTAAGATGCTGGCTGGGGTGAACCAACTGGCTGACGTAGTCAAGGTAACCTTGGGGCCAAAAGGCCGTAACGTGGTTATCGAAAAATCCTTTGGTGCGCCCCTGATTACGAAAGACGGGGTGACTGTTGCCAAAGAAATCGAGTTAGAAGACAAAATCGAAAACATGGGTGCCCAGATGGTTAAGGAAGTTGCTTCCAAAACCTCGGATACCGCTGGCGATGGCACTACTACCGCCACCGTTTTGGCTCAAGCGATTTTCCGCGAAGGCGTTAAAAACGTGGCGGCTGGCTCTAACCCCATGGAACTCAAGCGGGGGATCGAAGCCGCCGTTGAGGTGGCGGTAGCTGCCTTAAAAAAGTCGAGTAAAAAGGTCAGCAATAACCAAGAAATCGCGCAAGTTGGCACCATTTCGGCCAACAACGACGAAACCATTGGTAACATTATTGCTGAAGCGATGGACAAGGTGGGTAAAGACGGTGTGATCACCGTAGAAGAAGCCAAAGGCTTGGACACCAACCTGGACGTAGTCGAAGGGATGCAGTTTGACCGTGGTTACCTTTCCCCTTATTTTGTTACCGATTCGGACCGGATGGAAGTGGTATTAAAAGACCCTTACATCATCCTTTCGGAAAAAAAGATTGGCAATATGAAAGACATTTTGCCGGTCTTGGAAGTGATCGCTAAAGAAGGCCGGCCCTTCTTAATCGTTGCCGAGGACGTGGACGGAGAGGCGCTGGCTACCTTAGTAGTCAACCGCTTGCGGGGCACTTTGCAGTGCTGCGCGGTTAAAGCTCCTGGCTTCGGCGACCGCCGCAAAGCCATGCTCGAAGACATTGCGACCTTGACCGGTGGCGAAGTGGTCTCCGAAGATCGCGGCATGAAACTCGAAGACTTGACGGTTGCTCAATTAGGCACCGCCAAAACCATTACCATCGACAAAGACAACACCACGATTGTCGATGGCAACGGGAATCCCGAAATCATCAAGGCTAGGGTCAACCAAATCCGCAAGCAGATGGAAGAGACCTCTAGCGATTATGACCGGGAGAAAATGCAAGAACGTTTGGCCAAATTGGTCGGCGGGGTTGCCATTATCAACGTCGGGGCTGCTACCGAGTTGGAAATGAAAGAGAAAAAGGCCCGCGTTGAAGACGCCTTACATGCGACCCGCGCGGCCGTAGAAGAAGGTATCGTTCCTGGCGGCGGGGTTGCCCTCCTTCGGGTTCGCGCCCAAGTAGAAGCGGCGGCTCAAAAACTCGAAGGCGACCAAAAGATCGGGGCGATGATTATCGCTAAGGTTTTGGAGGCTCCTTTGCGCCAGATCGTTTCCAACGCCGGTCTTGAAGGCGCGGTGATTGTAAACCGGGTCCTGGAACTGCCCGAAAACGAAGGCTTCGACGCCCGCGCCGAGGTTTACGTGAACATGGTGGAAAAAGGCATCATCGACCCCACTAAGGTAACCCGCAACGCACTGCAAAACGCCGCGAGCGTGTCCGCCCTCCTGATCACCACCGAGGCTTCGATCTCCGAAGCTCCAAAGAAGGATAGCGGCGAAGCTAGCCCGGCTGGCGGTATGGGTGGAATGGGCGGCATGGGTGGAATGGGTGGCATGATGTAAGCCTCCTTGCGTCAACGGTCCCTGGCCTCTGTGGCCAGGGATTTTTAAAGTTGGCGCTATTTTGTATCCAGTATCGCTTAGTTACCTCTGCAAAACTCAAGTCTTGGACTACTGCGTCTGGGGCTTGAGTTTTTTTTTGCGTTCTACTTTGAATCGTCCAAGCCCGGACTTTGTGCTATTGTGGCAAAAGGGTCCCTGGCTTTCGCGTTAAAACCCTAGCCTTGTTTTATAAATATCAACGGCACACTTTTCTCCAAAGCGGGCTTCATCTTGGCCTTTTGCTCACCTAGCTGGGCAACCTAAAAACTCAATCAAACTAGACGACTAGGCCACCAGAATCGTTATTCTCTACCAAAACCTCGATCTCCGAAGCAGGATACCGGCGAAGCTAACCGGCAGGGGGCATGGGGCATGGGGCATGGGGCATGGGGCATGGGGCATGGGGCATGGGGCATGGGGCATGGG
>Ga0208246_1001770_pt1 | contig 11240 bp, 11 predicted proteins | sample RifOxyD2_FD_184039 | JGI IMG/M metagenome (GOLD analysis project Ga0208246, IMG submission 184039) | Soil microbial communities from Rifle, Colorado - Rifle Oxygen_injection D2 (SPAdes) | ecosystem: Environmental > Terrestrial > Deep subsurface > Rock core/Sediment | place: Rifle, Colorado...
AAATCCGCGCCATCGTATCGTTGTGGAAGCTATCGTCGATTTTGCCCATCGTATCGGTATCGACACGGTTGCCGAGTTTGTCTCAAGCGAAGAAATTTTACAAAACGTAACCGATTTGGGCATTACCTATGCACAAGGATTTCATACGGGAAAACCACAATATTTGGAGCATAAGCCGATGTAAGTTTAAACAATTGGCGGATTATATATCTGATAATTGTTTTTCCCCTTCCCTTTAGCCAGATACATTGCCGAATCCGATGTGCTCATCAGTGTTTGTACATCGGATGAGAATTTTGGAAAACAACTGATTCCGATACTTGCACCGACCTTTACTTTATTACCTTCCAACACCACAGGGGTCGAAACAGCGTTTATAATTTTTTGAGCGATCTGCGCGACAGATTCGTGATCCGAAGTACTTTCAACAATAACAGCAAATTCATCCCCGCCGATCCGAAAAATACTATCATTCTGCCGCATTGTTTTTGTTAAACTTTCACTTACATGCCGCAATAGGAGATCTCCGACATGGTGCCCTACAGTATCGTTGACGATCTTAAAATCATCCAAATCGATCATCAATAGATAGCATGAAGTTCCATAACGTTCAGCATTACCGAGTGCTTGTACAATACGCTCTTCAAAAAAGTGACGATTAGCAATCCCCGTTACTCTATCATAATAGGCCAACTGCTGCATCGTCAAATCGCGCTTATGAATCTGCGTCATCATCTCACCGAATGCACGAGAGAGATTTCCCACTTCATCTTTGGAATCAGCAGAAATAGGAGCTGAATAATCGTTCTCTACCGTCACTTTCTGAGTCGCCGCAATCAAATTCATAAGCGGAGCGGTAATCATCTTGCTTATACGTTCACTAACCATACGAGCCAACACAAACCCTAGTATTGCAGCAATAATGATAATAAATAAGTACCATCCCATTCGAGTATAGAGACTATGCAAACTGCTGACGAGAATCAATGAACCAACGTATTCCGAGCGCAAAAAAATCGGTTTTTCAATGGTAACGGTCGTCAAAGTAAGATACTCTTTACCCTCTCTTGAGGCTTGAAACTCTTCCGAAGGTTTATTTATCTTTGAACCCTTTCCATAATAGCTTTCCAATAGAGTCCCATCGGATAGAATAAGATGAGCTTCGATCATATCAGGAACACCTTGAAGCGCCAAAAGGGTATCTTGTGCCGCTTCACTGTCTCGAAATGCCATCGCCGCCGCCGAACTCTCACCGGCAATATCAGCCTGTACCCGAATTGCTTCGAGAACATTGCTTCGTATCGCAAAATATTCATACGTTACCATAATAAATATGACAGGGATAAAGGCAAAAGCAATCCCAAAAATATTTGAATAAATAAGCTTTTTTTGGATCGACCAATCATTCAACGATTTTTTAAAGAGGATCACTGTTCTACCCTACGTGCCAGTTTTAAAAGACGTGAGCTGACACTCAGATCGGCTGCTTTTATCGGTTTTAAATTGATATCAAAAGCGATCTTACGATTATCACGCAACATCGTAATATGAGCATCACTAATCTTCGGGCTCTCACTCACGATCAATACTGACGTACCGGCAAGTTTTTGGATCAACTTTTCTCCCCGTTGTTCTTCGCCCTCTCTGATAAATACTATTTGGCACTCTTTTGTTTCTTCGGCTGTCGTTACGGTAGAGATTTTTACATTTTGGTTGTGCAGCACCTTATTGTTTAGGGCATTCGAAGCGCTACCAAAATCTTCTTTGTAAAAACAGATATTAAAATCCCCCGACATCTTCCCATCATGCCAATCGGTCAAAAGGGCAAAATTATAAAGATATGCCGCCTTAATCGTATATTCCGGCAAGGCATCGGCTCTCAAAAAACTTACTACAAAAATTAAAAATAATACTAACTGTCTCATTGGAAGGTGTACTCCAATTGCAGCCAGAAGGTACGCCCCGATTGAGGAAGGTAGGTCGTTTTTTCCTTATCGGACTTCTTAAACACATCATGTGCTAACACATTGATATCAAGATTCGGTGCGATTTTACGTGCGAGGAGGTTGAGATTAACCACGGTATACGCATCATGATAGTTACTCGAACCGGTATAGGGGAGATATTTACCCGTGTACTGCGCCTCTGCACTCATGCGTAATTGATCATTCCAAAGTGGGGTAGAGAGGTTAAACTTCGCAAGATGTGACGGAGATTGACCGAGACGTTCACCATTCGAATTTTTGGTATTTTGTCGTGCGTAACTGGTACGTAAACGGATCCCCTCTTCCCAATGCTTTTCAATCTCTACTTCAGCACCTCGCGCAATAATACACTCAGTGTTACCGTAGGAGATACGATCGCTGATGCGATAACGATAGAGTGAACCTATGAGCTTGGTTTGCCATCCAAGCTGTTGTTCTAAAACAAGTTCCTCCGTTTTGGCACGTTCTGGTTTATCCCATTCTCCTTCACTCTGTGTTGCTTGACGGTTGCTTACGCCTGTAGAGAGTTTAAGTATACTCTCATCCCATGGCTGGTAGATCAATGAGGCACGAGGGCTAAGGATTCGTTTTACGTCATTATTGCTTTTTTCATATCGAACCCCATAATTGAGACTCAGTGAGGGTGAGATAGCAAAGTCATCATAAGCATAAAGACTATAGGTTTTTCGAGGCTGATAAGAACTATCGTATGAATCGACATCGTTGAAAATCATATCAAAACTAGTTCCTCTATCTTGCCATCTATAATCGTGGCGATACCCGACACCTAGCGAAATAGTATGATTGTCAAACCACGTGCCTATTAGCTTCGCATCACCGCCATGCCACTGCGCAATATTCTCGGATTCATAGCGGTAAACTTCGGGATCGAGATAATCAGAGCTGTAAATATAGTGCCCGTACCAAAACGAGGAGGAGAGTTTCAAAGCTGAAGCGATATCGGTATTGTATTTGAAGAGAGCAAATGCATTTTCATCCCCATACACTAAAGAGTCTATGGCGGAATAGGTAGGGTGATTGATCTGGCGTTTCGCATACGCCCCTTGAAAAGAGAAGCTCTCAGCGTCATATTTTGCAAAAAGGCGTTTATTTTCTTCATCGTTGTCGCCATCTTTTTCAATGCTACCATTGGCATTAAACGAAGAGGCAGAGATCAGTAGGTTCGCACCGTTATCTAATTTTTCTCCGAAACTAACACGCTGCTGACGTCCATGGCGGCTACCGAATCCTAACGCAACCTGTGTGCCGCTAATATCGGAACCTTTTTTCGTGATGATATTAATAGCACCCAACAATGCTCCATCCCCATACCCAGCTGACCCGCCTCCGGGGACATACTCCACACGATCGATCAACGCAACATCAAGGATCCCGTCGTTACCAAGATATGCTTGCCCAAACATACTATCATCGGCACGATATCCGTCGATCAAGACAATAATGCGCCCTGCGTATTCGTTACTGGGATAACCTCGCCCCCCTAAAAAAGAGTAGGTATAGCTTTGAGGTACATGTAGCCCACGCATACTTGAGAGGATTTCACTCAATGTACGGTATCCGTAATCTTTGATATCCTGTGCCGTTACGATCGAGACGGCTGAAGCTGCATTACTGATTTGGTTAGCAATATGGCTGGCGGGGATGTATTCGGTTTGGAGCAACTCTTCGAGAGGGATCTCCGTGGCATCGGTGGCACTGTTATTTTCCAATGCACCTAACGACGATGTCATAAGCAACAACAATAGTGAAGAGAAGCTGGTCTTGTTTTTCAAAACTATTTGTACTGCTTTTTGATTTTTTAAAATTATATCCAACCAATGGTCACGTTCCAGTCACGACGAATTTTAGTAATGAAACAATCTAAAAATAATTCTTCCCGTGCTATAATTCGCAAAATTTTTACAAGGGCTGATCCATGTTAACCGATCGCGTCAATATACTCTCCGAATCGATTACCATTGCTATCTCTACGTTAGCGCAAGAACTCAAAGCACAAGGAAAAAACATCCTCAGCTTCTCCGCAGGTGAGCCTGATTTTGATACCCCTCAAGTAATCAAAGATGCCGCTATTAAGGCTATCAATGACGGTTTTACCAAATACACCGCCGTTGACGGTATTCCTGAGCTCAAAGCGGCTATCGCACTTAAACTCAAACGTGACAACGGATTGGATTATAAACCGAACCAAATCATCGCCAACAACGGTGCTAAACACTCACTCTACAACCTCTTTGCCTGCACGATACAAGCGGGTGATGAAGTGATCATCCCGGCTCCGTATTGGGTTACCTATCCCGAGCTTGTAATGTACTGTGGCGGAAGTGTCGTAGAGATTATGACCGACGATGAGAGCGGATTTAAAATTACCCCTGAGCAGCTCAAGGCAGCATTGACCCCTAAAACAAAAATGCTTATCCTCACCTCTCCGTCAAACCCGACCGGTGCGGTCTATTCGCGTGAAGAACTTATCGCGTTAGGCAAAGTGTTGGAAGGGACAAATGTTATCGTAGCCAGCGATGAGATGTATGAAAAACTGATTTACGACGGTGAGTTTACTTCCGCTGCCGCGGTAAGTGATGATATGTACCAGCGTACTATCACGATCAACGGTCTTTCTAAATCGGTAGCGATGACGGGGTGGCGTTTTGGGTATATGGCCGCATCCAATACCGAAATCATCCAAGCAACCAAAAAGCTTCAAAGCCAAAGTACCTCAAACATCAACAGTATCACCCAAAAAGCGGCTATTGTCGGTCTCAACGGTGAAGCGGACAGCGATATCGAAGCTATGCGGGTACAATTCAAAGCACGCCGTGACGAAGCGGTAAAACTGTTTAATGAGATTGACGGGTTATCGGTTCTCTCACCTGCCGGTGCTTTTTATCTTTTCGTCAATATCAAAGAAGTCAGCAATGATTCAATGCACTTTTGCAAAGAGTTACTTGAAGAACAAGGGATTGCCGTCGTTCCGGGTGTAGGTTTCGGCTCTGAGGGTTATTTTAGATTTAGTTTTGCAACTGACATCGAAAGTATTCGCGAGGGGATCAAACGTATCGCTACTTTCGTAGCATCACGCCGATAATTTATTCTATACTATTCTGCCTCTCGTGAGAGGCAGAAAACTTCTTATTTGATACTTTTCAACGCTTCGACAACGTCATCAATATTTCCCATCGGAAGATGAACTTTCCATTCCGGATTTTTAGCATCACCGGCTAATGAAATACCAATACTCGCGACACTATCACTCCCTGTTCCATAAGGCTCATCAACTTTACTGATAGTAATAATCCCTTTTTTTGTCCCATCCAAAGGGATCTCTTTTATAATCGTTACGGCAGAACTCATACTCTCTCCTATTTGACTGTATAGCAAAGAGTTTAGCCGATTTTGGCTAAAGTAATCTTAAAAAAGTTCTTTATTGAGCGTTCGTATTATTTCCGTAAATATACGCATACATTTTTCGATAATAGCGCTCATTTCGAGTTCGATCAACCGCACTGAAATGGTGATAGCGTCCTAATGTCTCCCACGAGTATCCGAAACTTTTGACAAGCCGTGTCAATATTCCATTCGCCTTTTCACGCGCAGAACTCTCTTCAAAATATTCGTGAATCATAGGATTCGGATGGTATTTGTAGTTTATTTGATAAGGTCCGAGATCAAGGTTGACGATTCCCCCTTCGATCAATGCCTGAGCTTGAGCGCTGCATTGCTCCGTTGATCCGCATTTGATCAAATGGCCGTTAACGTCAAAACCTGCCGCCTTGGCACGCTCGGCCTCTTCGGTGGCATTAATACGAATAACATGGGGGACACATTGACCCTCTTCTTTGAGACATTCGCAATGTTTTATGGCATCGAGGACAATATCCGGCATTCGAATATCCGTTGTAAGTTCCCCCTCTGCACGAAGCAGTGACGATGCGATAACTAAACTTACAATGATATGTCTCATTCCTTATCCCTCAGTCTAAGATTCCATCATTTTAGCTAATTTTGCCTGCATTTTCAGCCATATTTTATGTTCCATCAACGGGAAACCGCTGTAGATCCCTTTATTTATGATACTTTTGGTAACACCTGAACGTGCGGCAAGGGTCGTAAACGGCGCGATACTTAAATGACCTGCCGTAGCACTTTGTCCCCCCATGACGACATTGCGTCCCAATGTTGTAGAGCCTGCAAGCCCCGATTGTGAGACCAAAATCGAATGTTCTCCGACCACACAATTGTGACCTATTTGTACCAAATTGTCGATTTTAGAGCCTTGTTTTACAACCGTAGAGCCGAATACTGCACAATCAACCGTAGTGTTCGCCCCTATTTCAACATCATCTTCGATGATGACATTACCGTTTTGGTAAAGCTTGATATGCTCACCCATTTTTGTATGAGCGTATCCAAATCCGTCACTTCCGATGACTGTTCCGGCGTGAATCATGACACGATTTCCGATCAGACAATCGCGATAAATCGTGACGTTTGGATAGAGAATAACGTTATCGCCGATAACACTCTCGGCACCGACATAAACACCGCTCATAATCGTACAATGTGCGCCGATTCGTGCCCCGTTCTCAATATGTGCTGTGGGATAAATATGGGTTCCCTCTCCAATAATCGGAGCTGTCTCACTGCTGCGTATCGATTTGGCAAAATGTTTAGAAAGAAGGGCTACCGACATATACGGCTCATCAGATTCCAATGCGACAACACCCTTAGGAAGAAGATGCGCTTTGGCAGAGGGGAGAATAACCGCTGAGGCACGCGTATCTGAGAGTTCTTTTTCGTATTTGGAATCGGAGAGAAACGATATTTCCCCCTCCACTGCCTCACGAAGTGTATTTAATCCGCTGATTTCGATAGTGTCATTGATCTCTTTGAATCCAAGGAATGCCGCTATTTCATAAAGTTTCATATCCACTTATCTCTCTAACGCGACAGAACCGCTTCGGACGATCTCTTTTGGATGAAAACGTTTAATCGCTTCGAGAAAGTGATTCACTCTCATCGGCTCATCTGAGATCATAACAATCATCGTATCACTACCGACATTCACGATACGTCCGTTATACGCATGGGTAAGTGCTTCGATATCACCCAACGATTCATTCATAGGAATTTTGACTAATGCCATCTCTGTTTCAACCAAATCTGCATGTTCATACACTTTGAGTACCGGAATCAACTTATGCAGCTGTTTGGTAATCTGTTCCACCACACGAACGGAACCGGCCGTAACAATAGTAATACGAGAATACTTCGACTCAGGGATCGGTGCTACCGTCAAAGACTCGATATTGTACCCGCGACCTGAGAATAATCCTGCGATGCGTGAGAGTACGCTTGCTTCGTTCATAACAATTACGGAAATAACGCGGCGTTCTGTTTGTTCCATCATTATTTCTCCTTGTACTCTAACATCATATTAAACAACGATCCGCCCGCCGGAACCATCGGTAAAACGTTTTCGAATCGGTTAACGACAACATCGATAATCGCGACGACATTTTTCTCAACCGCATCTTTGAGTGCCGCATCAAACTCCTCTTTGGTATTGACCCGGTACCCTACTCCGCCGAATGCTTCAGCAAGTTTCACGAAATCAGGCTGCATCGAAAGATCAGTCGAGGAGTGGCGTTTGTCATAAAAGAGTGTCTGCCACTGACGAACCATCCCTAAAAAGTTGTTGTTCAAGATAACATTGATCACGGGGAGTTTATACTCAACCGCCGTCATCAACTCTTGGATATTCATCAAAATCGACCCGTCACCCGTAATGTTGATACTGACGCGCTCCATATCGGCGCGTTTCACCCCAAGTGCTGCGGGAAAACCGAATCCCATTGTCCCAAGGCCGCCGGAGCTCACCCATTGGCGCGGACGGGTAAAGGGATAGAACTGTGCCGTCCACATTTGATGCTGTCCGACATCGGTGGATATATTGGCACCATCACCCAACAATTGTCCGATACGCTCAACAACCCATTGCGGCTTAAGACGATCACCTTCTTCTTTGTAAGAGAGTGGATGAAGTTTGTTAAAGTTGGCAATCGTGTTGTGCCATGATTCATATCGCTTAGGATCAATCTGCTCTTGTGCCAGCGGAATCATCTGTTCCAATACGTTTTTGACATCGCCGACAATCGGAAAATGGGCATTCACCAGTTTCGAGATACTCGCCGGATCAATATCGACATGGATGATCTGCGCGTTTTTCGCAAATTCGGAAAGCTTTCCTGTAACACGGTCATCAAATCTCGCACCCAGACCGATAACCAAATCGGTCTCAGACATCGCCATATTCGCCGCATACGATCCGTGCATACCGAGCATAGAGATCAATAGCGGATCATCGTAACGAAGCGTTCCGCGCGCCATAAACGTCTCAACAGCAGGGATTTGGGTCATTTTGGAAAACTCACGCACCAGCTCTGCCGCATTGGCATTGATAATACCGCCCCCGAGATACAAAAGGGGACGTTTAGAAGCCGCAATCGCATCGATCGCTTTTTTGATCTGACGGGTGTTCCCTTTTGTCGTCGGTTTATAGGTTTCGAGTTCAACCTCTTTGGAATAGTCGAATTTAGCAATTTGTGCCGTGACGTCTTTTGGTATATCAACATGTACAGGTCCCGGACGTCCGGTACGTGCGATGTAGAATGCCTCTTTTAGAATACGAGGCAAATCAGCCGCATCGGTAACGAGATAGTTGTGTTTCGTACACGGACGGCTAATACCCACCGCATCAATCTCCTGAAATGCATCGGTACCGATCAACGACATCGGTACTTGACCGCTAATAAGGACAAGAGGGATAGAGTCCATATACGCATCTGCCAAGCCGGTCACACCGTTGGTAAATCCCGGTCCCGAAGTGATCATAGCGACCCCTACTTTTCCGGTCGCTTTCGCATACCCCTCCGCTGCATGTACCGCTGCTTGTTCATGACGGGTCAAAATATGTTGAAAGGAACGCTGTTTATAAATCTCATCATAGACGTTCATGATTGCCCCGCCCGGGTAGCCGAATACGACTTCGACTTCCTCGGCGATGAGTGCTTCGATAACCATCTGTGCACCGCTGATTTGCATGTCGTCTCCTTGTATTACATTAAAAGTTTGTGAATATAACTAAAAAAAATTAGGGAATTATAAAAGAAAATAGCTATAAATTACGTTAAATCTCCAAGAGGAGTGATCCATTCAGGATATATCCTCAATTTCAGGCAAATTAATTTCATCACACTCCAACAATGCCGTCTCTCTTTCTTGTAATGTTGTTTCATCGACAATAGAAGGAAAAACTTTACGTATCGAATCGCGCAATTTTATCACATTGATCGGTTTAAGGAGATATCCGCTTGCACCATTGCGGATTGCATGGATCACCATCTCTTCCTGACCGTGAGACGTCACCATAATGATTTTGGCATTTTTATCGATTTTTTTTAGCTCTTTAACCGCTGTTATTCCATCCATCTCCGGCATTGTAATATCCATCGTCACCAAATCAGGCTTAAGTTTCGAATATAGAGTTATTGACTCCAATCCGTCTTTTGCTTCTCCAATGACTCTATGCCCTAAGGATTCTATCATTTTTGTAATATTTCTTCGCATAATTAACGAATCATCGACTACCAAAATATTAAGCATTCCATTCTCCTTTAGCCGATCCGATAACGTTTAATTCGATGTTTCCATAAGGGGTTGAGAGTACCGCACTGATTATGCCGGCACCATTTGTTTTGACAATCGATTTGGCATCTTCGATTGTTACAGGGGGAGTAATGCTCACCCCCCGTCCTTGATTGGGAAAATGGCTGAGAGATTGCCCCATAATCATATTGGCGATTTCTCCTGCCGCACTGTCGCGTAATTCGACAAATTCATCTTCCTTGATCTCTCCATAGGCGAGTCTTCGGGTCATAGTATCAAGAAGCAGTTCATTATACGTTGCATAGAATAACAAGTTTAGACTTCCGCCAATCCCTATCGTGGTGGTATATTTTTTTAATTCAACTTTATCCACCGATCGATACTCACCGTCAAATTCGATTTCAATTTTCATCTCATCGCTCATAAATACCTCTACTTGGTGTACAATGGCAATTAAAACCTTTTTTAATACCTCAATATTTTCCATCAAATGCCCTTGAGTAATGATTTTTTAGGGATTGTAAATTCAAAACGGGTCCCTCTTCCCAATTCCGATATCACCTTATAGCTTCCCCCAAGTTTCAAAAGTTCCGAACGTACCGATGCGAGCCCTATTCCTCTGCCGGAGAGATCATTGATCTCCTCTTTTGTCGAAAGATAATCTTCAAACAACAACTCAATCACAGATTCCTCATCCTCAAGTTCTTGGGATGTTCTAAACCCGCCATCAAGGGCTTTTTGTTTTAGTTTTTCTCTATCGATTCCACGACCGTCATCGCTGATTTTCACAATTACGGCATCTTCTGTCTCAGCAATAACAAAAAAGATATTTCCCTCTTCCTCTTTTTCGCGTTCCACTCTCTCCTCAGGAGATTCAATCCCATGATCAACACTGTTACGGATAATATGAATCAACGATTTAGCAAATCCTCGGAACGCTTCCCCTACGGAAACATTCGTTTTATCCTCTATCTCCATCACATTAAGAGATTTTTCAAGACGTTCACCAAGAAGTTCGACATATTTCGGCAAAGAAGCGAAATACTCTCCTATCGGCTTATATTTCAACCCTTTAATAACCTCTAGCAGCTCCAGCAGCTCATGACACTCCTCCGGTTGAGCGTCGATTAATTCTAGAATTTTATTTTGAAGCGTCTCATAGGTCACTTCATCGATCGTAATCGTCGTTTTTCTATCCATAAAATCATCACCCAGAGTATCACGCAAAATATCGGTATCTTTTTTAAGCCATAGCTCAAAATCAATTTTTTTCAGCATGGTTTGAATGGTTTCATTCGAGATCGTCTCATCTTTAAGCCATAAGGAGAGTCTGGATTCCACTTTATGCAACCCTTGAAGTGTGGTCATAAAATCTTTTTGGGCAAAAAGTCCCTTATAGGTATGAATCACACGATACAATTCTGTAAGATTTTGCTGTGGGGTATGTTCCCATACGATGAAACCTTCTCGCTCCGATAAAAAAGTTTGATACCCCTCCAACAGTTCGAAAAGCTCCTCGCTGTTACTGATGGCGGATACGATCATTTTGAGTCTGTTACGCTCTTTTTCAAT
>Ga0208246_1001771_pt1 | contig 11237 bp, 9 predicted proteins | sample RifOxyD2_FD_184039 | JGI IMG/M metagenome (GOLD analysis project Ga0208246, IMG submission 184039) | Soil microbial communities from Rifle, Colorado - Rifle Oxygen_injection D2 (SPAdes) | ecosystem: Environmental > Terrestrial > Deep subsurface > Rock core/Sediment | place: Rifle, Colorado...
GACGAAAGAAATGATAATCAAATATATTAAGGAGCAATCCGAGGAGATATAAATAGTCAAGCTCCGATGCTTGGCATCGGAGAACACCTTATTTGTCTTGACAAAATTCCAAAAATATGTTTAATAATAACAGTAGGAAATAAAATTCTAACGGAGGTTAAAGTCATGGGTAAAAAAGGTAAAGATATTGTGGGAGTGGATGTAGAGGATTTAATAAAGGATTTAAACAAAGCGTATTGTGATGAATGGCTTGCTTATTATTCATGGTGGTATATGTCAAAAGTTGTTACAGGCCCTGGATATGAAGACATGAGTGAATTTTTGGAGAAAATTGCTAAAGATGAGGAAGAACACGCTTCAGAAGTGGCGAACAGAATAATAGAGTTAGGGGGATTACCTGTTGCAAACCCAATGGAAATTGAAAAGAATGCCAACGCCCCTTATCCAAAACCGCCAAAGAGCACATCTGATTATAAAGGTATTATTAAAACCGTGACAGATGCAGAAGCCGGAGCAATTGATGTTTATAATAAAATTGCGGCAAAAACACTAGGTAAAGATCATGTAACATATCAGCTTGTTTGTCATATTCTTGCTGAGGAAGTAGTTCATGAAGAAATGTTTGAAGATTTGGCTGAATAAGTTATTGTAATTTCAAATATAAATAATTATTTTTTAGTGTTTCAAAAAAGTCCTTGATATATACACATCAAGCCCTGAAACAGGGTATAGGTAAGCCCCGCACTGTTTTGCTTATAGCAAAACAAACCATGGGGGTACTTTTTTGTTTTTTGAAAAATAAAAAAGTTCTTGATACATACGCATCAAGCAATCGTAAGTGAAAACATTTTTTGCTTGACAAAAATATTTAATTTTGTAAAATGAAAACTTGTTGTTTGTAAAATACGATTAAACTGATTTTAAAAGACGATTACACAGATTTTACATCTTTAAATCCTCGCAAGAATTTCTTCTAATCGTTAAAATCGATTTTTATAATCGTTGTAATCAGTAGTTAGAAAAATTTATGAGTAATGAAATTTTACTTTTTTGTATAGTTTTTGTTCCGGTCCTGGGTTCGTTTATCCTGCCACTTATAGGAACCCTTTCTGAGAAAGCAAGAAATCTAATTGCTTTAGTTCTTGTTGTAGTATCACTAATCTTTTCGGCAAAGTTATTACCAATAATTTTAACCGGCCAATCAATAACAATCAACTATCCTTTATTAATGAGTATAGATTTTGTGCTTCACGCAGATATGCTTGCTATATTTATGGCAATCGCATCATCTCTGGTTGGAGCAATTATCGTTTTGTATTCTTTCGGATATATAAGTCATTATGAAAATAGAAATGAATATTACTTTATGGTGGTTTTATTTCTTGGATCAATGATGGGGTTAATCTTTTCAGGAAATTTAATATTTTTGTTTTTGTTTTGGGAAATTACAAGCATAGCATCGTGGAGATTGATTGGATTTTTCAGGGAGAAAGCATATATTCTACGTGCTGATAAAGCATTTTTGATTACAGTTTTTGGTGCTTTGATTATGCTTGTCGGTTTTGTTATGTTATATACTCAAACCAATTCTTTCAATCTTTTAGATATAAAAAATAATTTGCAGAATAACCCGGTTTCAAATATTGCGGTTATGCTTATCTTATTTGGTATTCTTTCAAAATCAGCAACCCTGCCTTTCCATACATGGTTACCGGATGCCGGTGTTGCACCTTCACCTGTTACCGCATTGCTTCATGCTGCGGTACTGGTTAAGATAGGTGTTTATGTTTTTGCAAGATTATTCATTTCAACAATGACATTAAATATGGTTTGGCATACCATTGTTCCTATAATTGCAGCTGCAAGTATGCTTGTCTCTGGAGCTGCGGCATTAAAAGAAACCGATTTGAAAAGAATCATTGCATATTCTACAATTAGCCAGATTGGATTTATATTTCTTGGTTTAGCAACAGGAAACGAAGTTGGTATAGCGGGTGGTTTATTATATATATTGATGCATGGCCTGGCAAAAGGCGGCTTGTTTTTATGTGCCGGTATAATTGAACAGAATACGCATACAAAAGATATTACAAAAATGGGCGGGCTTGGTAAAGTTATGCCTATAACTTTATTAGCATTTTTATTCTGTTCATTTTCGGTAATGGGTATTCCGCCGTTCGGTGGATTTTTCAGCAAATATTTAGTTATAACCGGTGCGGTTAATAATGGTCAAATGGCGATTGCGTTTACGTTTCTTGCCGGCGCTGTTTTAACCGTTTTGTATCTTTTAAGAGTTATTTCAATAGTATTTTTCGGCGAACTGAAAATGAGTTCGATAAAAGAAGGTTCTGCAACTATGGTATTCAGCGTTGCACTTCTTGGTTTCCTTTCATTAATAGGCGGTATTTTTATAAAGTATCCTGCTGATGTTGTTGCTTCAACAGTTCAGCAGATGATGGGAATTATTAAATGAGAGCGTTGAAAAAGTCATCACCGCTCTGATTACACAGATTTTTAAAGACGATTACGCAGATTTAAAAGACAAGTCCTAATCTGTGTAATCTGATCTTTAATCTGTGAAATCGAAAAGTAAATAAAATGATTAATATATTAATATTATTACCATTTATAGCAGGTTTGTTTATTTTGGCGATGCCTAAGAAAATCCGGGTGATAACCGGTATTGTTGTTCTTCTGGTCACGTTAATAGGTCTTTTTATAACGATTAAATTATTTAGAACTACCGCCATAATATCATTTCCATGGGCGGGTTTTGGCATAGATTTCTCGTTAAGATTAGACCATTTCAGCAGTTTTATTATTCTTGCGATTGCCGGTTTTGGTTTCCTGGTTTCGTTGTATGCGATAACATCAATGAAAGGGAAAGAAATTTACAATCAGTTTTTTGCATATTTATTAATTTCTCTTACATTGGCAAACGGAGCGGTACTTGCCGATAATCTTGTTGTTATGTTATTTTTCTGGGAAGGGCTGCTAGTCACGCTTTTTGCAATGATAACGATTGGTAACAAGGAAGCGTATAAAACGGCAGTCAAGGCAGTTGTGTTAGTAGGTATTTCAGATTTGTGTATGATGGTTGGTATAGGACTGACCGGTCATCTTGCCGGAACATTATCAATGTCAAGTATTAAACTTGGGCTGCAGTCGTCAGGCGGCGTGGCATATATATTATTAATGATAGGTGCAATTTCAAAAGCAGGTTCTATGCCGTTCCATAGCTGGATTCCTGATGCGGCGGTAGATGCTAACCTTCCATTTATGGCGATTCTGCCTGCAGCACTTGAAAAACTTTTAGGAATATACTTTCTTGCAAGAATTTCTCTTGAGATGTTTACTCTTACTCCGGATTCTTGGATAAGTACGCTATTAATGATAATCGGAGGAATTACTATACTATTTGCAGTTATGATGGCTTTGATACAAAAAGATTATAAAAGGTTATTATCGTATCACGCAATTAGCCAGGTTGGATATATGATTTTGGGTATAGGCACCGCGGTTCCTGCAGGCATCATTGGCGGTTTGTTCCATATGATTAACCATGCAATGTACAAAAGTACGTTGTTTCTTACCGGCGGTTCTGTTGAAAGACAGGCAGGCACAACTGATTTAAAAAAACTTGGCGGTCTGGGTGCTAAGATGCCGATTACATTTGCATGTTTTATAGTAGCAGCTGCAGCAATTTCAGGGGTTCCGCCGTTCAACGGATTTTTCTCTAAAGAATTGGTATATGACGGCGCACTTGAAAGAGGCTGGATATTTTATGCGATGGCGGTTGCCGGTTCATTCTTTACTGCAGCATCTTTCTTAAAATTAGGACATTCCGCATATCTCGGTAAAATCAAAGATGAACATAAAAATGTTAAAGAAGCGCCGATAACGATGCTGATACCTATGATTGTTATTGCTTCGTTATGTATTTTATTTGGTTTATATAATTCGTTACCGCTTCATCATTTGATACAACCAATACTTGGTGAGCAAAGATTAGAAGGTCACAGTTTCTCGGGATTTCCTACGAACATGATGCTTGTTGTTGTAACAGTGCTTGTATTAATAGGTGCATTTTTGAATCATTTGTTTGGAGTTAAAAAATCGGGCAGCGGTTTAGGCGCAGCTGATCATATACATCATGCTCCGGGTCTATCATATATATATGATAAAGCAGAAAAAAGATTTTTTGATCCTTATAATATAGGTCTGGCCATTGCAAATATAATAGCGGTTGTATTATTTAAAATAGACAGAGCAATTGATTGGATTTTTGATAAATTTACGGTTAAATCAGTATACGGACTCACAAATGCAATAAAAGAAGCGCATACCGGCGATGCTGCATTATATTTATCGTGGTCACTGGGCGGCGTAATATTGATAGTGTTGTATGTGATATTGAGGTGAGTTAGTACATAGTACACAGTATACAGAATACAGTTTTAAAGGAATTATTATTTTGATTTTAATCTGTGTACTGTATCCTGAGAGCTGGATTAAATATGATTTCATTATTTATATTAGTTCCATTAGCAAGTGTAATACTACTAAACCTATTTAAAGGCAGTTTAATCAATAAAATTGCATGCTGGTTTGGCATGTTGTTAACATTGGCGCAAGTTTATCTTATAGTATTTCCTTGCGCATGTTTCTGGAACAACCTGACAAATCCGTTAGGAAATTATTTTATTTTAAATCTTTCTGCCGATGCACTAACCAAAGTAATGCTACTTATGATTGGCATTGTCACTTTTATATCATTAATGATCGGGCAATATACTTATCATGAAGAAACCCAAAAATTCAATTTTGCAAATTTAGTAATACTTGCATTTGCAGGCATGAACGGAATCGTATTGGTAACCGATATATTCTCGTTATACGTATTCATTGAAGTAGTCGCAGTTGCCTCATTTATATTAATATGTTTATATAAAGATAAAGCCGGATTCGAAAGTGCATTTAAATATATTATACTTTCAATAGCTGCTACGGTATTTATTCTTTTATCAATAGCGTTATTGTTTTTAATTTCAGGTGATACTTCATTTGCAGCAATAAGTAGTGCTGCTAAAAATCCGAATTTTAGTTTTATTTTGGTTGTTGCAATCGGTCTTTTTATATGCGGAGCATTTACGAAAGGCGGGCTTGTGCCGTTTCACAGCTGGCTTCCGGATGCGCATTCTTCAGCTCCGACCAGTATTTCAATTTTACTTTCAGGCATTGTTATAAAAGTTTCAGGACTATATCCTTTAATAAGATTATTAACAATAACAGGCGGCGGGAACGAGTCAATTAAAAATATTTTGTTAATAGTTGGCACCGTTTCCATACTTGTCGGTGCATTTGCTGCATTGGGACAAAGCGATATAAAACGAATGCTTGCTTTTTCAAGTGTCAGCCAGATGGGTTATGTAGTTTTGAGTTTAGGTACCGGTACAACGCTGGGCATAGTCGGAGCTGTATTCCATATGTTTAATCACTCTGTATTTAAATCCCAATTGTTTGCTAATTCAGCTGCGGTAGAAAAACAGACAGGAACAAGGGATATGAACAAATTGGGCGGCATAGCACAGAAAATGCCTTTTACGGGGACTACATCAATAATAGGTATGCTTTCGATTTGCGGTATTCCTCCATTAGCAGGGTTCTGGAGCAAATTGATAATAGTTATTGCTCTATGGCAAACCGCACATTACGGATATGCTTTTGTAGCGGTAATTGCAAGTGTGATAACATTAGCATACTTCTTATCTTTGCAAAGAAGGGTATTTTTTGGTAAAATAGCAGTAGGCCTAGAAAATATAAAAGAAGCAAAAGCGGGATTAATAATACCTGTAGTTCTTCTTGCGGTTGTAACAATACTTGTCGGCATATTTTTCCCGGTAGTAATGAACAAGCTTATAATGCCGGTTGGAGATATATTGAAATAGGCAGTACACAGCACACAGAATACAGTATACAGTTTTTGCTGTATCCTGTGTACAGTATCCTGAGTACTGAATTAAATATGAATTACGATTTATTACTTTTAATAATATTAATGTTAGCAGCGTTGATGACTGTTCTATCAACCAGAATACTAATTGCTGCGATAGGTCTTGCTCTGACCAGTATAATGATAACTATAATAATGTTCAGGTTAAATTCTCCGCTTGCCGGAGTTTTTGAACTTTCAATCTGTGCAGGTCTAATTACGGTAATATTTATAAGCACAATCAGTTTTGTAAAACCATTAACAGATCAGGAAATAGACGATAGAACAAAGCTGAGAATGAAAAAATATTTGGCTTTACCTGTATTACTTATTTTAATCGGCATTATATTAATAGCATTAATTAAACCAATAAGCATTGAAATTCCGGTAACAATACAGGGTCTTAGCGTAAGAGAGATACTTTGGAATATGCGGCAGATAGATTTATTGGGTCAGGTTATTATATTATTAGTCGGTGTGTTTGGCATAGTAGTTTTATTCAGAGATATTCAGAAGGAAGCGCATAAAAAATGACAACTGCAAATATACATATACTATTATTTTTCGGAGTTTTTATAATTCTTCTTCTCGTTACGGGATTTTATTATATTCTTGCAACGATAAATTTGATAAGAATATTGTTGGGTTTGGAACTTATTACAAAAGCAGTTACATTAGCAATAATAGTTGTCGGATATGTTACCGGAAATATCGCTTTGGCACAATCTATAGTAATAATTATCATAACAATTGAAGTATTTGTTATTGCTGTTGCAGCAGCTATAATAATAAGGATATACAAACTAACAGATTCACTCGACGTAAGGAATATAAGAAGCCTGAAAGGCTAGTACACAGTATACTGAATACAGGATACAGTTTTTACTGAATCCTGAAGACTGAATTTATCATGAATAATATATTGTTAAATCCACCGGTGGCGTTTATAATATTATTAGTTGCGAGTTTTATTTTGGCGATATTTTTGTCAAAATTATTATCTTCAAAGCATGCGGATTCAATCGGTAAAGGAAAACCTTACGCATGTGGTGAGGATGTTCCGGTTCCGATGGTTCAACCGGATTACAGCCAGTTTTTCCAATTTGCATTATTTTTCACAATAATGCACGTTGTCGCACTTATTTTGACAACAGTCCCGAAGGAATCAGCGACATCATTAGGAATAGCGGTTGTTTATCTGTTAGGTGCAATAATAGGTTTATTGATTTTATTCAGGAGAAGCTAATATGCCGACAGAAGTTGTTAAAAAAATAGTCACCTGGGCGAGAATCAAATCGCCGTGGATTATACATTTTAATACCGGTGCTTGTAACGCTTGCGATATAGAAATTCTTGCAGCGTTGACACCGAGGTTTGATGTAGAGCGTTTCGGCGTGCTTCTGAAAGGCACTCCGCGTCATGCAGATGTGCTTGTATGTTCCGGTCCCGTTACAAGATTAGTTAAAGACAGGTTAATCAGAATATATCAACAGATGCCGGAGCCAAAATTTGTTGTTGCAGTTGGAACATGTTCATGTTCAGGCGGTGTTTTTGACGGATGTTACAATATACAGGGTGGAATTGATTCGGTTATACCGGTATCGGCATATATACCGGGATGTCCGGCAAGCCCGCAGGCAATAATAGACGGTGTAGTAAAATTATTAAGCAGTTTAGACCCGAAATAGTAAAAGGAAACTTATGACAAAAGAAGAAGAAATTCAGCAGGAAATTATAAAAAATTTTAGTTTAAAAATAATTACTATTTTTTTTATCATAATCTTAGTAATGCTTGGATTTTCGTATGCTCAACAGACAAGTACAACTACTGTTATACAAGAAAATGAATTTATAAATTTGTTACCAAAGGATAAAAGAAATAGTGAATATATACAGCTTGTTAAACTTTTAGAAAGTTCAAATGAAGGCGAGCGTGCAAATGGTGTTAGTGAATTAACACGGCTATTGGGCAAAGAGGTAATTCCAATACTTATAGAAATGAGAAAGGATTCATCTGCGGATGTTCGGAATACGGTGTTATATGCTTTGTTTGAAATTGAAGGTAAATCAGCAATTCCATATTTAAGAGAGGCATTTCAAACTGAACAAAATGAATATTATAAAGGGCTCATAGCAGGTTGGTTATTTGATTTGGGTGATAAAACGGTAAAAGAATATATCGAAAAACTTATTAGGGAACTCCGCCAAGATTTAAAAAGTGAAAACCAACTTACTCGTATTGAGGCGGCAAAATCTTTAGCGAGTTTTAAAGATAAATCTGGGGTGAATATATTATTAGCCGAAGGTTTGTTTTACAATGTAGGTGTGGTTCATAGTGCTGGGCATCGTGGTACTAATGTAACGATGATTTTAAGGGATGCAACTATCCGAAGAAGGGTAGCAGAATTGCTTGGTGAACTGTTCAAAGGAACAAATGATAAATCAGTTATTGCTGCCCTTAAAAAAGCCCTTAATATAAATTACGATGAAACAAAACTTGAGATGCAAAAAGCTTTAGAAAAAATTCAAAAGAAAAAAGAAAGTGGTAAACCATGATTTTAAGAGTGAGAAAAATCATCATTATATTGCTATGTGTACTTGTTTTTTTCGTCCAAAGCGGACAAGGGAAGGTTTTAGAAGAAACTTCTTGGGATTTGATTGAAACAGCATTTTCTCAGGGAAAAATTAGCATCAATCAGAAATATGTGTTTAAACTTCAAACAATTTTCACTCCTAGTTTTTTACCATCTGAGTATCAAGGTGGAAAAATCGATGGGAAGAATTTAACTCTGCTTTTAGTGGAAATTCGTCAGAATTGGAATATGCTTGACAATAAAACAAAGAAGATTTTGTTCCCCTTTTTACTTAGGCCAACCAATCCTTCTTATCCTGTTGATTTAAATGGTGATGGGAAACCTGATATTGATCTTGCTTATAAGGTTTCAGAAGCCCCGCCTTATGACACCCCGCAAGGGAATTTTAGAATACATTATGTTATTTCAACAGTAGATGCACCAGACTTGACAGATATCAGTCCTTCCGATGGGGTTCCAGATTATGTAAATTTAGTTGGTGATGTATTTGAGTATTGTTATCAAAAAGAAGTTTATAATATGCATTATAGCACCCCGCCGCCAGATGGTACAGAGGGTGGCAATAGCAGGTATGATGTGTATATCAGCAGTATTCATGGTATTGGTTACGGTATCACTTTTCCAGAGACAAAAATAGCAAGCAGACCGGATTTGTATACAAGTTTTATTCTCGTTGATAATAATTACTCTACGTTAGAGTTTGGTACTCGTCATACTCCGACTGAATTTCTTCAGGTAACAGCGGCGCATGAATATTTTCACGCAATTCAGTTTGGAATTGATGTTGATGAAGATGCATGGTGGATGGAGGCAACTGCTGTTTGGATGGAAGATGAAGTCTATAATAGTGTAAATGACTATGCACAGTATTACGACGTTTGGTTTAGTTCTCCAAAAGTCTCTTTAAATTTTGAAGACGGATGGCATGAATACGGTTCATCTGTTTTTGCTAAATATCTTTCAGAAAAATATGGTGGTCCAGGAATAATTCAAACAATTTGGAATAATTGTAAAACTAAAGATAGTTTAGATGCGATTGCTACTGCTTTGGGCGATCCCGGTAAGTTTGACGGTAAATTTCAAACAGCATTTTCAAGTTTTGTTTTGACAAATTATTATAAAATACCACCTGATGGTTATATTGAAGGTAGTTCGTATCCCGTTGTTCATATAGAAGATTTTAGTGTTAAAGCATCGCAAAATGAACATGTATTTCAAGTAGGAACACGTGGAAATGAAGCTTTTCCTGATGAGAATATTCCTGAGTTAGATCATCTTTCCAGTCAATATATAAAATTTATTCAACCTAAACTAATAGATAAACCTACGAAACTTCATATAGATTTTACAGCAAAAGGAGTAGTATGGGCTACAAGGATTATCAAAGTATTAAATGATGGACAGAAAGTGGCAGGTTATTTACCGTCTGATGGAATTATAGATAATTTTGGAATAGACAAAACAAATCCTCAGTCCAATCAGATAAAAGAAATAATTTTTGTTCCAGTAAATAATAGTAAATCAGGAGACATTAAACCTTATTCAGTAGTAGCAAACGTAGTTCCTCAATTTCGTGTGATTTATGATACAACTCCCGCAAATGGAACAACAGAGACAGTAAAAAATCTTGACTCAGATAATACTTACTGGAATGATGAAACAATACATTTAGAAGTAACTTTAAGTTATCAAATAAAAGAAATCCAAGCTAATCTTTCTAATATAGATAAAAATTTTGATCCTACAAAAGTTAAATATTTTATGGAACCGTATATTTCTACCGCTGGAGTAAAATGTAGAATAGAATATGCGATATCTTCGGGTAATTATTTCATAGGAAGTGGTAATATAGAAATAAAAGCAATTGATTTAAATGGCAGAGAGCAAATTGATAATAGTTTTTCTTTGAAAATTGAATCACCGTGGTCGTATATTTATTGTTCTGCTAGTGGGTTATTATTAGAACAGGCTGGCTGGTACAGAGATGTTATGCAGTATAAAAGTTTCACAGAAAATATAAATCGTGAAGGTCTATTATATATTAAATATGCTGATGCATATGGTAGGTTTAGATTAGATGATACAAGATTAAAAACTCTGCCTATTACTTTAGAGTTTAAATTAAAACAGAGTAGTATGAAAAATCAAGGTCAATTGGAATCCGAAAATATTTTTGGTATTTACGGAGCATTTCTTTACATTAATAATGATAGAATAATTCTTTTTGCAGTTCCGAATAATTATACCTATTATATGAATACAACTGATATACTTCATATTTACCGTATGACAGTAGATGAAGTTGGTAAAATCAGAGTTTATGTTGATAATAATCCCAATGCGGTTATACAATCTGATATCCCATTTACTTTATCCAATCCAGAAATGACGTGTTTAAGATTTAATGGTGGTGTTGGAGAAATGTATTTAGAATATATAGCATTTAAGGAAGGCGGCGCATATCCTCCGGGTACTTTTCCTGAAACTTCTAGTGTTGGTATTTTAGTAAGTAAATTTGTCCCTGATGCCACATTTAAATCAGGTGAAGTATATTCTTATCCAAATCCTGCGAAAAATGGTAAAACTTCAAAAATACATATAGAATGTGGAATTGCTGATAAAGTAGATTTTGATATTTACGATACTGCAGG
>Ga0208246_1001775_pt1 | contig 11219 bp, 2 predicted proteins | sample RifOxyD2_FD_184039 | JGI IMG/M metagenome (GOLD analysis project Ga0208246, IMG submission 184039) | Soil microbial communities from Rifle, Colorado - Rifle Oxygen_injection D2 (SPAdes) | ecosystem: Environmental > Terrestrial > Deep subsurface > Rock core/Sediment | place: Rifle, Colorado...
TGGAAGCAAGTGTTAGTGTAAATACAAGTAAGGAAATATATAAGACGAATGAGAATGTAGGTATAAGTGCGATGGTGGGATTGTCGGATAGTGGGATGGGTCAAGGTGGACTTATAGATGCGAAGGCGATTGTTAAGGTATATTCGGCGTCACCGGGTTGGGAAAATATTATGCATGATAGAAATATGATTGCACATAAAATTGTATACCCAATTGCACAAAAAGTGAACAGTTGCAAAAGTGTCATCGTCGGAGAAGCTTTTTGAATAACTATGGCATAAAACTTGCACTGTTTATTTATAGGAACACAATTATTATTTATCAATATTGAATATAACGAAAAAGGTAGCCTCTGAGTAATCAGAGTGAGTACACAAAACTATAGGATCCCGATATATCGGGATAGCCAGGATGCCGAAAAAGCATACTGGCTATTTTTGTTCTCAGAGTTTAGAACAACTGTACAGACTGGCTACCCTACAATTGTGATTTTTTACACATATGCTGAATTCGATTGACTTGATAATTTGAAATATGTATCATTTATAAAGTTTAAACACGGAGCTCGCCTGCCTGAATGACGCAGTCGGGCAGGTAGCGACTGCAACGAGCGAGTATGTAATCCCGATTTATCGGGATAAACAATTGGAGTTCGCCCGCCTTCGGGGCGGAGAGAGGAAATTAAAATAATGAAAAAAATAATTTTAGTGATTGGACTTTTAGTTTTTGTGCAATTGGGGTGGAGTGAGTTAACGCAAGACACAACACATCAGTTGAAGTTAATCAAACTAACAGAAGATGCAATTACAGATGATTCGTACAAACCGATAGCAGGGAAAGAAAAACTGTTAGCGGTGAAAGTGGTAGATCCTTCGACTCCCGATGGTCGCTCAGGACAGGGCGAATCAGGTAAGGGCGTATTTGGAGCAGAAGTAAGGTTTTCTATTCAAGATAAGGATTGTGGATTTATAGTTGTTTCAACAAGGGAAGCACAAACAAATGAAATAATAATTAGAACAAACATAATAGGCGAAGCGATAGTATTTTTAAAAGTATCTGATACTAAAAATACAGTTTTAACATCACAAGTGGTTCGACTCTACTCACCACAGGCATTTTTAGTAAATAAACCTACTGAAAAAGTAATTTGGAATATACAAACAACAGAATTACCGGAAAGAATAGAAAGGAATTTCTGGCATAAAGCAATAAAAGATAACGAAAATAAGTTACAGTCGTACAAAGCGAACTTAGAGATTGATTCAAATGAATCCGGACAACCATCAAAAAGAACGATGAAACTGGAAAAAAGACTTAATCAAAAGCTTAAAGTAACGGATAAAGGAAAAAGTTATGAAACAAATCCTGAAAATTTCTGGTATCCGCCCTTGTATGATACGGAGCCAATAGCATACAATCAAAAAACAAAAACTTTAATAGTAAGGAATATATTAAAGGACGGTAATTTATATCCTTACAGATTATTATATGTAGATTTTCCTGGCGGGATTATAATTAAGGAAGAAAGATATAGATATTTTATGAACGGATTAGTACATAAGTTTGAGACAGAATATAATGGCTGGACTGAAGACAGAAAAATAAAAGGCGGTTTTAGGTATAAGAAAAAAATAGAAAAAGGGAACAGCGGATTGAAAAATGAAAGATTCAGGACGACAACAAAAGTAACGGATGTGGGAACAGATAAATAATAGATTTATATTTAGGGGGGATGTTATGAAAAATGGGGTAAGAATAGTGGTTTGGTCAGTAACGGCAGTGATAGCAGGAATACTAATATGGTTTTTGGCATATTGGCATGCATTTTTAGGTGCGAATTATTATACGTATTTAACATTATATCCTTCTGCATGTTGGTCAGATGATGGAAAACAGATTATATATTTAGAGCATAAAGAAATTGAGCGGTATGGTGGATTAAGGTTATTTGGAGATGCAGGTAGAATTATAGCTTCTAAGACATACCTTATGATTATGGATGCAGATGGGAAAAATAAAAAGATGGTGGGGGAAGTGCCGGATTATGGTCAGAAAAAAACATTTGAAAAGGGTTTATATAATTTGTCAAAAGAAGAAGCAATGCGATTAGGAAATCGAGTAGGAAATGTTAAACATGTCGTTTTATATAAAAATTTACCAGATATATGGAAAAACATTCCAGGAGCACATTATTATGATATATCACCTGATGCAAAAAAGTTTTTATATTATACTAGTAGTAATGAAAGTATGAATATTATAGATATAAATGGTAAAAAGAATAAATTAGGAAGAGCATCATATGAAAGAAAGTCATATTTATTTTTACCACCGTGGTGGAGAATATAATATATGAAAAACAAAATATTAATAGTATTTTCATTATTGCTGTTATTGTTTAGTAAGGTTAGTGCTGGTAGTTATATGCCTTATCCTGTAATATTTGTACATGGTATAGGCTCAAAAACAGGAACATGGGATAGTACAAGAAACGAATTAAAAAAATATTACGATGGTAAATTTAGGTATCCAAGCGGTGGAAAACCTAATAGTGTATTAGATGAAGGTACGCTTTATTTTCCGATGTTTGATTATGAGAGCAGAAACAACGGGGATATAACAAAAATAGCAACAGAAGATAAAGATACTACTATTGGAGGTAAATCACTTAAGACAAGAATAAACGAAGCAATAAACGACTATCAATCAATCTCCGGTAAACCAGAAGTGGACTGCAAAGTCATCCTCGTCTGTCATTCAATGGGTGGATTAGTGGCAAGGTCGTTGTTGAAACAAGATGAGACAGGAATAGGTAGCAAGCAAGCACATTATTATCGTGATCATATAGCAAAGATAATCTTTATAGGTTCGCCTCATAGGGGAAGTCCATTGGCAAGTGGAATGTATTTATTATCTAAGGAAACAGCAACAATAGAGCACGCAGTAAGTGCCAGTGGAGAGATTGCAGCTGCGATATACGAAGCACAAATAAACAACCAATATGATAAAGCAAGAGCGTTACAGGAAGTAGAAGAGACTATGTATGGAACAATGATTTCGGATCAGGAAATAATGCATTTTTTTACATCTTTCCCGGTTGTTCCTAAATTAGATGTTAATGAACCGGCGATACATCAACTTGTCGTAGATGGCAATGTAACTGCCAATCTAACTGTATGGGGTAGAGATCCACAATCAACAAAAGAGGAATCCTGGACAATTTCTTCGAGTCATTTAGCAGTAGATTCAATTTCAAAACAAAACAAACTAAGTAATTTCGACTCATCTATTACTAGAATAATAACAGGTAGTGTGGGACCAGATACTAATACAGCTTGGGAATTCTTTGAAGTCAGAGATTTTGTAGAAATGATGAAATTTGAAGAAATAAATCCAATTATTAGTCCGACGGGTTCAAGTTTTGACGATGCATATACAGCACCTTCGGGTGGTCATAAGAGAGTTGACCGCTCTTATATTTTCCCTGACCCATTGAATTCAATAGAAAATTATATGACTGAAGGGTTAACGGATGGGGTGGTAACCTTAGCAAGTCAGACTGGGGTAACAAGTGATAAACCAACGCAAGTAGTAAATGCATTTCATAGCAATGAAACCGAAAAATGGGAACCTATATTAAAATTTCTTGATGAGCAGGGGCCGACAATAAGAATAGCAGATTCTGCGGGCGGGTTGTTGCCCGATGGTTGTGTAGTAAATAATCCGGATATGCAATTCAAAGTTGTAGAAGGTACTGAACGAACAGGTTTTTCCGGGATACAAGAAATAATATTGTATAAAAATACAATAAACAGCACACCATACGATAGTAACACACTAAACGGTGTGTTGGAATATGTATATAAACTGAAAGACGAAGTGCAACATTTACCCTGGGAACCGATATTGCCTAATGGAAAGTATTATATAAAAGCAATTGATATGGCAGGTAATGAATCAGATGTAAGAACATTTACCATAGATACGACGCCACCTTCAGTGGCAATAACCGAACCTATAACAAATCAAGCATATAATTTAAACATAATAACCCCGAGAATAAGTATAAAATGGAATGCATCGGATAACATAAAATTGGACAAGGTAGTAATAACATTAAATGGACCAAATGCGAGGACAAAATCAGATATATTATATTTATCCACGCCAACATATAATTGGTCTACCAGTTTTTCATTTGAAAGTAATGAAGTTGGACTATGGATAGCTAAAGCAACAGCATACGATATAGCAGGGAATAGGAACACCACAAATGACATAAATTTTAGTGTAGTTATAAGTACATACGATAATGGAACAAGTAATGGAGAAGGCAATAGTGGAACTACCAATCCATATAATCGTGACACTGATGGTGACGGATTAAGTGATGCAATAGAGCAGCAGATAGGAACAGACCCGAACAAAGCAGATACAGATGGCGGCGGGTTAAATGACGGAGCAGAGATAGCGCAAGGCAAAAACCCGCACGACCCGAGTGATGATAATGCAGAACCATTCATACAAATAACGAATCCAACTCCCGGACAAATATTTAATACAACAACAATAGGTGTATCTGGCAATGCAAGTAGCCAAAGCAGCGCGAAAATAGAAAGAGTTACAGTAAATGGAATAGGTTTTGAAATAACGCCGGCACCACAGGTAGATTTCAATGGGAATGTAGATGTAGGAGAAGGCAAAAACGTGAGAATACAGGCAACAGCGACAGATGAGGATGGCAAATCACATACAGCTCAGGTATATATAACTGTAGATAAATCATCACCCACAGTAAGTGTATATCCAGGCGGCAGTGTAGTAGGAAGAATAAAGTATATAACAATCTTTAGAAGGCGAGGGGTAGAAATACGTCGAGATATTAGATATGAAGATAGAAAAGTAGCATTTGGCGGCAGCTGGCATGATAACGGATCAGGAATAGACATAAGCGGAGTAAGTTTTACAGGCCCGGCTCAAGCAAGTGAAATAACGACGAGTTATGCTAAAGGCGAAGCAGTATTGTCATTAGGACAACAAACGGTATCAGCAACTATAACAGATAAAGCAGGAAATACAAAAAATAAAAGCGAAGAATTTACAGTAATAGAAGAAGAAATAATAAATTTTGTAGATTCACCTGAAGACCCTGATGATAATGAAAGTATATCTAATTTACCATTAAATACTGTAGAAAACGTAAATGATACAGGTGGAAGTGGAATAGGAGTATTAGCAAATGGATTAGCGCCATATATAAAGGAATTAATAACAAATACAACCGGTGCCGAATATATACTAATACGAGAATTAGGAGAGCTAACTGTAGACAAAAATCCCATATTAGTAATTCCGTCGGGTGGAATGAATGGATTGAGTAACAGTAATATATTTAAACAACAATTAAAAGATTATGTTAACGCAGGCGGAACTATTCTTTGCTTTACTCAGCCCCATGGATATGATTTTGGGGCGCTGCCTATTAATGGAGATGCTTCGACTTCGCTCAGCATGACGGCATTAGCGGGTTACGGATACCAAGAAGATCAATCGTGTCAATCAAATTCAACATACATAAACGAAATATCGCCTATCTTCAACGGACAAACAAAACCAAATCTTGATTGTAATGTAGATGGGTATTTTACAAGTTGGCCAAATGATGCGAAGACACTATTAAAAAGGACAAAAAATAAAATGCCAGCGATGATAGAATATGAGACAGATTCTTCGTCTGCGACTCAGAATGACCGCAAGGGGAGAGTCATAGTCACGACGTTGTATTCTGATTTTTCATATGCCCAAGGTAGTTTAAGCAGTGAAGAAAAGACCCTCATCCATAACCTTATAACCTACTGTAAAGACCCTACAACCCCGGCAACACAGAATTTAAAGCTTGCACAACCGATAGAGGGAATAACATTTTCAATTCAATCACCAACCCAGTTATTGATTAATGGTCAGGATGCAACGTTTAAAATAATCATAAATAATACAACAGGTACAGATAGAACATTTCGATTAGAAGAAAATCTTGTACATATTTTTAGCGGTGTAATAGGCAGTTACACAGTACCGGCATATACAGCATTGGAGATAGCCCATATAGTTCCAAACCTTAAAGGGTATGATGAAAATAACATATGGCATTTATTCATAGATGCATATAATGAAAACAATGTTTTAGTTGGCAATTGTTCAATAGGCGGTATGACGTATGATGCGGGTTGTGATGTCAAAATAGCAACGGAAAATAAACAATACTATCCTAATAATACGGTATCATTTAATGTTTCTTTAGTTAATAGTACATTTGGTAATTTTTTCGGTGAGATAAATATAAAGGTATTAGACAGTAATAATAATAATATTTTTGAAACAACAGAAAATTATGATTTTAGCACTTCAAATAATATTTTAAAAAATTATACTCTTAGCTTAGCTGCAAATGCACCTGAGGGTGTATACATTATAGTATGTGAAACAAAAAGAGGGATAGGAACTACAGATGTTGTAAATACTGCAAGTACATACTTTGAAATACCTAAAACAAAGATAGAAATACCGTCAGAATTACCGGCAGTATTTATACCTAATGCGATAAATATAGTAAGGTATAATATAACAAACAGGGAAGGAGACAAAACAGCTACAGGAACGATTATGGTAAACATGATACAACCTGATAACACACTGATGTATACAGAAACAAAGAATTTCTCAATTTTACCGCAACAAACGGCACCAATCGAGTTTGGAATACCGGTAGGGAATATAATATTTGGGAATTACAGGTTGGAAGCGACCGCATATTACGAAGGCACGACTGCGAAAACAATTAATATAATGCCGAGTAATGCGACAATAGCAGTAAACTTTAATAAATCATATTATGGAATAAGAGAAAATCTTAGATTTGATGTGTCAGTATTTGCGGGCGGAAAATTTCAACAGAAGGATTTAAAGGTGATAACAGAGATACCGGCATTAGATTACACAGATGAAAAAACGAAGACCTTAAATCCAGGTGAAGTATATACATCTACCCACATGATAACTATACCGGAAACAATAACAGCGGGAACGTATGAGGCGAAAGTTAAGTTGGTGCATCCGCCAGCTGGCGGAGGGGATAGCATAGAAAAAACATTCAATTTCACGGTACCGCCGGCTGATTTAAAGATAGTGAATAGTGGGATAGTGGGATTGTCGGATAGTGCGATGTACACGGCAGGACAAACTGCGAATATTCAAATCCAGAACACCGGCGGAGTGGATGGCAAATGGGATTACGTGTTGCGGTTATATAATGATGAGGAGTTACCGATATTTGAGAAGCAGGGGGTGACGATTTCGTTAAATCCACAGAGAGATCCTTCGTCTACGACTCAGGATGACGGCGGTGGAACGGGTTCGGTTTATCAGGAGATATTTTTTGACTTGTCGGATCAGTTGAAGAGCGGAAATTACCGGTTTGAGTTAAATGGGATAAATACTGCAACGGGTAAAATAGCGTTTGATTATAAACGATTTATGATAAGCGGAATGGAAGCAAGTGTTAGTGTAAATACAAGTAAGGAAATATATAAGACGAATGAGAATGTAGGTATAAGTGCGATGGTGGGATTGTCGGATAGTGGGATGGGTCAAGGTGGACTTATAGATGCGAAGGCCATAGTTAAGGTTTATTCGGCGGCACCTGGTTGGGAAAATATTATGCATGATAAACGGGTTTATTCGATAGCAAAAGACCCGGATAACAAGACAATATGGTTTGCTACTGATGGCGGATTAATCAGTTTTGATACTACAACAGTCAAATGGCAGCATTTCACCACTGCTGAGGGGTTACCGTTCAATAATTTGCGTAGTGTAGCAGTAGATGAGCAGGATATATATCTTGTCGGAGAAAGTTTTGACATACCGAATGAAAAACCACGCCTTGCAGTTGGAAAATTCAATAAAGCTAGTCACCAATCTGAAATAATGTCCATTACAGGTTCAGTACAACCGACACAACTGGTACCACCGGTAAGTTTAATCAATACAGCAAATTCAGTTTGGCTATTGACGGATGTAGATTATCTTGGAAATTATTCTATTCAGAAGTATGATAAACTGAGTAAGACATTGACTGGTTATATTGGTTATTATAATTGTGTATATTATGATGGAGTGGATACATGGTTTACCAGCAATGACAACAATCTTTATAAATATGATCCATCAGACAATACAATAAAAGTATTTAAAAATGTTGGAGTACCGCTATCAAAAATAGCGGTAGATGAGCAGTATATCTGGGGACATACTAATGTTCCTAATCTGGATAGTAAGATAATTAATATTTATAGAATTAATAAGATAAACTGGACACAGGAACTTGTAAAGCAAAATCTTTGGCTTGGTTATATTAACGATTCCAACCACTTTCAACCTAGTATAATGTGTTCGGACGGTGACAGATTGTATTTCAGCAATTACGGTACAAGCCGTGACTTGGTATGGTATGATAAAGTAACCGGTTCAGTTGGTGATTATAGTAATATTTTTGATAGTGTGTTAAGTTTTGCTGTAGACAAAAATAATTTATGGATAGGAACATATAATGATATATACAGATTTGAGAAAAACTACCAATGGAAAAATTATACCCAAGCAAACGGGCTTGGATCAAATAATGTAGCATGTGTAGCATCAAATGATAAATATCTATTCGCATATACAACGGATAGCGGATTTTATAAATATGATTTAGCAAATAACACTTATAAAAATTATGTTTGTTCATCTGTAAATTCAATATATTTGCTTAATGATACAACAATATGGCTTGGTACTGATTCCGGTTTAACAGAATTTAATAATGTTACAGAAACTATGCATACGGTAAATTTGCCTGCTAATTTATCTGTTTATGATATAAAAAAAGATGCCGAGGGTGTTTGGTTAGCATGTAATTCAAAAATATTCAAGTATCAATCAGTGAACAATCAATGGCAGACATACGATGTTCCGGCAGGATATTCTATTCGCAAGATTTATCCTGATGGAAGATATATATGGGCTGGAGGATATATAAGTGGGTTGTTTGGTAATTTATACAGATATGATAGAGAAGAAAATAGATGGGATACAATAATACCAAATATATGGGTTTGGGCAGTTGATATGTGTGTTGATAGTGAGAATGTATGGATATATATGAATGTTGTAGATCAAGGGATATTAAGAAAATATAATAAATCCACCGGTCTGATGTCTGATACTACCGGGTTTATTGAGACAACAAAGGGATGTATACTACAAGATGGAAATTATTTATATTTGGGTGGTCTTGGTGGAGCAGTAAGATTTAATAAAGAAACAAGTGAAAAAGAATATTTCACGGTTTCGGATGGACTTGCAGGTGTCAATATTGTAAATGGAGCAGTATCTGATGATTCTATATGGTTTGCAGTAAATGATAATAATTCTTCAGGCGGTGGCGGAATATCGAGATTTTTAAAGAAAGGAAAAGTATACTATTCAAATACTATTAATAATATATCGGGTATCGGTATTATACCGGTTTCCGACAATGTAGGTTCTATTGTAAACCAGGGCAAATATTATACAGAGGTTACAGTAAAAAACAGGGATGGCCAAAAACTTGCTTCCGGTGATAAAGGGTTTTTTGTTAATGATGGTGATGCTGTTTTGACGTTTAATACAGATAAACGCGCATATAAACCGGGCGAAATAATAAACATCAACGCAGAAATCCACAACTTTGGATTAACTGAACTAACTACAAGCGTAGTATTGTTAAAAGATGTAGAACAGATATACTCTCAGATATATACAATTCCCGCAAGCGGAGTAACAGGATTCAACTTAACAATTCCGGCAGATAAATCATTTGAACTAAAAGGCCGGTTAGGCGCAACCGAAACAAAAGAATATATTTACGTAGAGAAACCGGCAATAGAATTGGTAGTTACCGGTCCGGATATTGTAGGCCAGGAACAGTTCGAGGTATTAGCTTTTGCAAAGAATACGGGCAGAGTTGACGCGAACCTAGAACTTAATTTTGCGGGCGAAACATCCACATTTACATTAAAACCGGACGAGAACCGGTTATTTGCGAGAGATTTTAATATAAATAAAGATACCGCATTTAATATAGTTTTATCAAGCGAAGTCGATAAAACAGTCTCAAAGTATATAAAATTTGACGGAAAGATTTTGTTTAGTTGTCCTGTTTTAAGAGCGTATCCGATAGGTAATGTTTCAATCCCTATAAGTATTTTCAATAATGGGAATATCAATCTTGCGCTTAATTTTATTTACGAACTTACAAAAGACGGAACACGTGTTAATTATTTACAAAAATCATATAGTTTGTTAACCGGAGCACAGTTGACTGATACCTTGGTATATAATCTTACCGAAGGCGAGTATGTATTGAATTATTATGAAACAAAATCAGGTCTTGCAAAAGGCAGTGTATTAATAAAAGTAGCAAAGGATAATGTTGCGGAGATAACTGATTTAAACGATAAAACACTGATTATTCAAAACACCGGAGCTAATGACTTTTACGGTGTTTTAAAGATAAAAACTGATTTTACGGAAATTTTACAGGATGTTGTTATCCCGTTTGGCGAAAGCAGAGAATATAATTTTACTTTACCAAGTGTTCTTGTAACATCTTCGTATACAGTAAAAGCGGAAGTATTATACAATCAAAATTCAGTTTCCGAGAAAAATATTGATGTTAAATTTGCACCTAGTATTGAATTTGTCAATTTCCAAAATGTATTGGTAAGTACATCCGGAGTAAGTACCAACATAGAATTTGATGTTAAGAATATAGGAAACGCTGCAGGTAATGTTGATATCATTGTATCTGCAGGGGATGTTTTAAATGTCAATAGAAAGGAATATTTTAATTTAAATGAGCAAAAACATATTATATTTGAATTTACACCTGCAGATGATTTAGATACAAGGCAGTTATCGGGTATTATTAAATGCCAAAACGAATTTGGCGATATTAAACAAAGCACATTTACACTAAAAAATATCGGTTATAAAGCGGGAGTTTCATCGCAATTGGACAAGCAGTATTATTTGGAAGGCGATACTGCAACATTTACTATGAATGTCTGGTCTGCTAATTCGGAAACAATAGCAGGTGGATTTATTAAAGTCAATTTCAATACTTACGAATCAAG
>Ga0208246_1001777_pt1 | contig 11215 bp, 9 predicted proteins | sample RifOxyD2_FD_184039 | JGI IMG/M metagenome (GOLD analysis project Ga0208246, IMG submission 184039) | Soil microbial communities from Rifle, Colorado - Rifle Oxygen_injection D2 (SPAdes) | ecosystem: Environmental > Terrestrial > Deep subsurface > Rock core/Sediment | place: Rifle, Colorado...
TATGACCGTACTCATAGGCGCCCAACTGCCGGGCGGACTGGCCCTTTACTGGCTTTTTTCCACTGCCTTGACAGCTCTGCAGCAGTTAGTTCTTTTCCGTCAAGGGCGGCCGGATGACAAGAGTGGTATACTGGAAGGAAAGATAGAGTAACCCGGACGCCACGGACAATCCAGGGCGTCTCCGGCTGTACAAACGCTATGCGCATCGATTTAAAGACTCTGAAGCACCTCCCGGTTGAAACTGTTTCCGGCACTTCGCTCGGTCATATTTATGATTTTGAGCTGGAAGTCGAGGCCCAATTAATCGCCCAGTACCGGGTGCGCTCTTCTCTGCTTCGCCAGACGGCGTATCTTGTGAGTCGCGGCCAGGTAGTGGCCATTACGGACACCAAAATGATCGTGGACGACGCCGTAGCCAAAGCGCCGGCGAAAATCGTGCCGGAAAAATCCCCTCCCGGGGTTGAACCGGTTCCCATGCGCAAGACATTTTAATAGACTGGGCCTTGGTTTGTCTGCTGTCTGTCAAGACAGGAGATCAGTTGAGGATATTCCCAGTACCGTGCGGTACTGGGAATATTTTTTTGAATGCGCTACACTACGCCTAGTATGCGCGCAGAACTCTGCCACTCCATTCAAACGACACTGGCCTATTTCGAGGTATTTGGTTATCCCCTGACTAAAGAAGAACTGTTTGAGCGTCTTTGGCAGCCGCCGCGGGTCGGCTATGCCGAGTATTTGGCCGTTCTCGATGGCTTGGCAGCGCGCCGAGAAGTGGGCAGCCGCCATGGATACTTTTTTTTGACCTCTGGCGAGATAGATGTCGAAGGGCGGCGGCGGGCCGTGCTTTTGGTCGAGGAGAAGCTGGGTATTGCCCGCCGGGTGGTGAGGCGCCTCGCTTGGCTGCCGTTTGTCCGCCTGGCAGCCGTGTGCAATACCGTGGCTGCCGGTTGGCCGGGTCCCGATAGCGACATTGATTTGTTTATTGTTGTTCGGGCCGGGCGTTTGTGGACGACGCGTTTTTTAATAACCGCGCTCGCGAGCATCTTGAACGCCCGCCGGAGTCGGGGCGCGGTGGCCAACCGGGTATGCCTGAGTTTTTACGTAACCGATGCCGGCCTCGACCTCTCTCGCGTGGCTTTGCCGGCGCCGGATATCTATCTGGCGTATTGGATAAACGAGCTTATACCACTCTATGAACGCGGTTCGGCTATGTCTGACTTTGTCCGCGCCAACCAGTGGGTGCTCGAGTATACACCCAACAGCCGCGCCGCGCCGGCGCTTATTCCCCGCTCCAAGGTAGAGCCCGGCTTGATCGCCCGTCTTACCCAACAAACAGGGGAGTGGATTTTGGGCGGCCGGCTCGGTACGGTGCTCGAGGGGGCGGCTCGGCAGACACAGAAGTTGATGATGGCGCGCCGAGATACGGACCGGACAGGCTCGGCGTTGCACGGGGTGGTGATCGACGACACAATGCTCAAATTTCACGAGCATGACCGCCGGGCCGAGTACCGGCAGCGGTGGCGCGAGCGGTGTCAGGAGCTATCTTTTGGGGCCGGGGGAGAGCGGACGTCAGCCGGGTTATCAACCGGCCAAACGCGGTTTTAAGCGTGTTTACCCAGCCGTCAGGAACCGTCTCCTATTATAGGGACCCTCCTCCGGATAAAAGAATCAGAGGCCTATGCGGCTAAATGAAGCCTACGCTAAGGCAGTCGAGGAAGTGCTAAACCAGCCGTCCATAAAGAATGACGTCAACTGCGCGTTTCTGGCTCTCCACGAATCAGCGACAAAATTGTGGCAAGCCGTTGTTACGGGGCAAAAAGAAAAAATTTGTTCAAGGGCCGCCAGTTCTTTGGTGTCGGTTTTTTACGTTATGCACGAACTGGGTATCGAAAATCCTGAGGAATGTTTAGCCCAAAAATTGGCGGAGTTGAAGGATGAGAAATCCTTGGAAGGAGCTTGACGTCTAGCCGTATGCGCCACCGTTTTCTCTCGGACAGTGCTTTGACTTGGCTCCTCTCGTGGGCGACGAAGCTGTTTTTGTTTGTGTTGCCCTGGCATACGGTCTGGATTTATAAAGAGCGTTTGGTCGGCGGATCCAAGTGGCAATACGGCACACTGCAGTACTACGCCAGCGAGGCTGTACTTTGGGCGGCGGCCGGACTGTTTATGATTTGGTTTTGGCGGCGGTACCGGGACGGGGACAAAAATACAAAACGCTTTTCCTGGAGCCGCGACCGTGTCTGGCTCGGGCTGTGTCTGGTCTTCGCTCTCTACGCGGTTATTTCTCCCTGCTGGGCGGCCGATTCGGATTTGGCGCGCCAGCAGGCTTTGCATTTGCTAGAGGCGCTCGTTGTTGGCTGGCTAATAGCGCTTGGCCCGCTTTCATGGGCGCAAACGGCTTTTTGGTTTGCCGCCGGGGCAGTGGGGCCAGGCTTGTTGGCTCTGGGACAATTTGGCGCCCAGGCCGCGCCGGGCAGCGTTTGGCTCGGGCTTTCTCCGCACATGGCGGCCGAACCTGGCGCCTCAATCGTGGCGGGCGAAACAACCGGGCGGTGGCTGCGGGCTTACGGCAGTTTTTCCCACCCCAACTCTTTTTCAGGCTATCTGGTACTGGTGACGAGCGTATTTCTCCGTGCCTCGCTCAGGTTGAAGCGGTCTTACTGGAGTTATGCGTTTGTACTGCTTACAACCGCCGCGGTTTTTTTTACTTTTAGCCGGTCTGGCTGGTTGGGATTTCTCCTGTCGCTTATCCTTTTTGCCGTCTACTGCCGCCGAGCCCGGCTCTGGGCCGGGTTACCTCTTGCCGTGGCGCCGCTCATCCTTTTTTGTCTGCTTGCCCTTATCTACGCGCCAGCGGTATCCACGCGCTTGACGGCCACTTCGGCAGCGGAAGAGCGCTCTCTAACAGAACGTGCGGACGGTTATATGTCGGCTTTTCAGGTTGTGCGGCGTCATCCTTGGCTAGGTGTGGGTCCGGGGAATTACACGGTTTTTTTGCAAAGTCTAGAGCCGGGTATGGCTGGTTTTGCTTACCAGCCGGTGCATCTAGCGCCGCTTTTGGCGCTGGCCGAGCTTGGCGGTGTGGGGACAGCCATAGGTCTCTCTATGCTTGGGGCCGGAGGGTGGTTTTTGTACCGTGAAAAAAAAGGTCCAGGCATGCTGGGGGTAGAGGGTTTGCTCGTTATAATTTTGCCGACACTGCCTCTCATTTTGCTCGACCATTATCTTTTTTCCTCCTACAGCGGCCTGCTTATGCTCACTGTTGCGGGTTCGGCGGCTGTTCGTTTAAGTTTTTCCACAGATCGTCCACCTGTTATCCCCACAACGTGTTAAAACCGTTAAATTTTGGTTATTGACTTATCATGCGGGGGCGCCTATACTTAGTCTAGATAACAGTTTACAACTCTAGAGTTCCACCTAGACTGTAAATCTGGTTGGTTCTCTAGAGGTACAGAGGCAAAAAATAAGAACCTACTCTCGGTGCCAGGCACGGGGTGTACGCCAAGAAAGCTCGTGTTCTGACAGGCATCACGAGCTTGCCGGTCGACTCCCTGAGCTTGCACCTAGAGTGGGTTTTTTGTTTTATCGAACCTCGCGATCGTTTCTTGCCCGAAGAAAAGATAGTTGAGGTTGGGAGCGGCGGATTCGACCGCCGCTCCCTTGTGCCCTGCCGCGCTTACTTTACGCGGTTGGTTTAAGGAGCGCAGTCCGGGATGGGCGTGTGCATGCATCCCTCGTTGTCGCACGAGTCCGAGGTGCACTTGTTGGAGTCGTCGCACTTGTCCAGGTATACACACCCGGACCCGTCGGCGCACATCGGCTCGCTGCACTGGCTGCCGAAGCAGGTGTACTCCGAGTGCTCGCAGCCATACTGCTTGCACACGCCGGTGTACTGCACCGCTTTCAACCCCTCGCAGATAAGGGACGTCGGGCAGTCGTTATCTGTCGCGCAGTCAATGCAAAGCGTGTTCCAGACTTCGTACTGGCATCCTTTGTCCTTGTCGCACCAATCGTTTGTGCACTTGTCGGAGTCGTCGCACTTGATCCATTCGTGGGTGCACCAGCCGAGCTGCGTGTCGCAGACATCGGTAGTGCAGTGGTTGCCGTCATCACAGGAGACGTCGAGGCTCACGCACTTGCCTTCCTGGCACTTGTACTTCGTGCACGGCTCTTTTTTGCCGGAGCACTGCCAGTCCTCCTCGCACCAGTCGGTGGGCAGTTCGCACCAGCCCGTCTGCGGATCACAGACTTCGTTACCGGCACACTGCGAGGGGTTGTATTGACAGGCGCCGTCCAAACAGGAAACAACGGTACACTTGTCGCCGTCGTCGCAGTCCGAGTAAGCCACGCACTGCGCGCAGCTGCCGACGTTGGGATTGCACTTCTGTCCGTTGGGGCAGAGTTCGTCCTTCGGTTCGCTGTAGCAGTAACCATTGGCGTCGCATTTGTCGACCGTGCAGCCGATCCCGTCGTCGCAGTCTTTGGGGACGTACGTGCAGGTGTTGTTCGGCAGGCAGACGGCGACCGTGCAAGCATCTCCGACCTCGCACTGGTTGGCGGTGTCGCACCAGCCGTCGATCGGCTGGTGTTGGCATCCGCCAGCCGGGTCGCACCAGTCATCGGTGTAGGGCTTACCGTCGTCGCACTCGATCGGGTTGGCCGTGCAGCCCAGCGGGCCGCAGACCTCGACCGTGCAGGGGTTGCCATCTTCCGGGCAGGCGTAGGGCTTCGGGACGAAGACGCACTTGCCGCCCTGGCACGCGTCGAACGTGCAGTCGGTGTTGTCCGTGCAGACCTTGGGCTGGCCGATGCACTGGCCGAACTGGCACGCCACGATCTGGCACGGGTCCGGCTCAGGGCAGGGGCTCGCGGCATCACACTCAATCGTAGTGTGATAGCATCCTCCAGCCGGCGTGCAGCCGTCGAGCGTGTTCATGACGCCGTCGTCGCAGACGACGGGCAGGAAGACGCACCCGCCAGCCGGATCGCACAGGTCGTTCGTGCAGGCATTGCCGTCGTCGCAGGCCGCCCCGCTCGTGACGTGCGTGCACCCGGCCGGATCCGGGCACTCGTCGAGGGTGCACGGGTTGCCGTCGTCGCAGACGCGGGGCTTGTGCCCGCAGCCGCCGAAGGCGCCGCCCTGCTCGTTGCAGGTGTCGATCGTGCACTCGTCGTCGTCGTTGCACCATTTCTGGTTGGGCAGGTAGCGGCAGAGTCCGTCCTCGCCGCACAGGTTGATGGTACAGCCGACTTCGTCGTCGCAGTCGTCGTTCGACGAGCACTGCGGCGGGGGCTTGCCCGCGGTCTCGGGCTCGCTGCCCGTGTCCTCGGCCGCGTCGTCGTCGGTGTCGGCATCGACGCCGGCCTCCGGCAGGCTGTTCTCGGTGCGCTGCACCGGCACGGCGCCGGTCGGCTCGACCACGCAACCGACGACGAAAGAAAGCATAATCAGGCTCGTACGCATGGTTTCTCCTGAATGCCCGGTATCACCGGGGCTATGGGGTGACCAAATCCACCCTCATCTCAGGGCACAAAAGCAAATTGAGCTCTTAAAAGAGGGTAAATTTGGCTAATTTTAGTGTAAAGAACAACCGGACACTATACCAGAATTTAGGCTTTTTGTCAACGGTTGCGTCTGTGGCGTCGGGCAGGGGATAAGGTTAAAAACCAATATGGTTGAGCCCTTGACAGGCTCTATAGATGGTGTAAAATGAGCTTATATATTATCACTCGCAGTTTAAGAGTGATAAGACAAAGGTCGAGCGTATATATAATAGTGAAGCAATTAAGGGTTAATTATTTCATTATTTTATTTATTATTAACTCACCCGTTTAGAGGTATGCAGATCAAACCGCTTGGTGACCACGTAGTGGTCAAATTGGTGAAAGAGGAAGAAGTTACCGCCTCGGGCATTGTCCTGCCGGATACAGTGGACAAAGAAAAAAAAGCCGAAGGCGAAGTCGTGGCGGTGGGCCCGGGTAAACTCCTTGACTCCGGTTCGCGCGCGTCCATGGAGGTTAAAGTCGGCGACCGTATTCTGATCAAGAAATGGGGCGGCGACGAAGTCGAAGTTGATAAGACAGAGTACAAGATAGTTTCTCAGGACGATATCCTGGCGATTCTCGAGAAATAAAAAAGAGCTTAACTATATTCCTTTATAAGCTATGGCCAAACAGATTCTTTTTGATAACGAGGCGCGCGAGAAGCTGGTCCGCGGCGTGGACACACTCGCTAACGTCGTTAAAGTAACGCTCGGCCCCAAGGGCCGCAACGTGGTGCTCGACAAGGGTTTTGGCGCCCCGACTATTACCAAAGACGGCGTTACCGTGGCTAAGGAGATCGAACTGGAAGACAAATTCGAGAATATCGGTGTCGAGCTCGTAAAGGAAGTTGCGAGCAAGACCAACGACGTGGTCGGCGACGGTACCACCACCGCCACCGTGCTCGCCCAGGCGATTGTCAAAGAGGGGATGAAAAACGTCGTCGCCGGCGCCAATCCGGTGGCTCTGAACCGCGGCTTGCACAAAGCCACTGAAGCTATTGTCTCGGAACTCAAAAATAAAATTGCCAAACCGGTAAGCAAGGAAGAGATCGCGAGCGTCGCGGCTATTTCGGCCAACGACCGGGAAATCGGCGAGAAGATCGCCGAGGCCATGGGCGAGGTGGGCGAGGACGGCGTAATTACCGTTGAAGAATCGCAATCCTTCGGCATGGAAATCGAAACCGTGAAAGGCATGCGTTTCGACAAAGGCTATGTCTCTCCTTACATGGTTACCAATGCCGACCGCATGGAGGCCGAATACGAGGATGCCTGGATATTGGTTACCGATAAAAAGATTTCTTCCATTGACGATATTCTGCCGCTCCTCGAAAAAGTCGCGCAAGCCGGACGCAAAGAAGTCGTGGTCATCGCCGAAGACGTTGACGGTCAGGCTCTCGCTACGCTTGTCGTCAACAAGCTGCGCGGCACTTTCAACGTGCTCGCGGTTAAGGCCCCGGGCTTTGGCGACCGCCGCAAAGAGATGCTCCAGGACATCGCCGTTTTGACCGGCGGCCGGGTCATCTCCGAGGAAGTCGGTTTGAAACTGGAAAACGCCAGCCTGGAAGATTTGGGCCACGCGCGCAAGGTAATCGCGACCAAAGAGAACACCACTATTGTCGAGGGCAAAGGGGACGAACAGCAGGTGAAAGACCGTGTCGCCCAGATTCGCCGTCTTATTGAACAGACCGACTCCGAGTTTGACCGCGAGAAGCTACAGGAGCGCCTGGCCAAGCTCTCGGGCGGCGTGGCTGTTATCCGCGTCGGCGCGGCCACCGAGACCGAGATGAAAGAAGTGAAGCACCGCATAGAAGACGCGGTGGGGGCTACCAAAGCCGCTGTCGAAGAGGGCGTGGTGCCCGGGGGCGGAGTTGCTCTTATCCGCGCGGTCAAGGCGCTCGATAATCTTGAACACTTGGAGGTTGAGGAAAAAGTGGCCGTGGGCATTCTGCGTCGCGCTCTCGAGGAGCCGCTGCGCGTGATCGCCCGCAACGCCGGTTTTGAGCCGGCAGTGGTGGCTGACGAGGTGAAGAAAGGGGAAGGTAATTACGGATTTAACGCCGCTACCGGCGTGTACGAAGACATGACCAAAGCCGGCATTATCGATCCGGCCAAGGTAACCAGGACCGCGCTTGAAAACGCAGTGTCCATCGCCGGTATGTTCCTCACGACCGAAGCGGTCGTAACCGACCTCCCCAAAAAAGAAGAACCGCCGCTGCCCGGCGGTATGGGCGGCGGTATGGGAATGATGTAATAACAGCGAATTTAACGGATAAAAAAATTCTCCCGGTCAACGGGAGTTTTTTTATTCCCCAGAAAACCCCGTCCCGTAAGGGCGGGGTTCAGCTCTGGTTTGGCTCAAGCCAAACACGCGAAGCGTAGGAATAAAGAAACCACGGCCGTGAGGCCGTGGAGTTTCATTTTAGTGGGTGTGGGCGGTGGCGGCGATGCCCGGTGCGGAGTTTGTCACTTCGCATCGGAACATGGCCGCCACCGTTGAGGTTGGTAACACCAAGGAGTACTCCGGCCAATTAAGGCCGGTCTGCGGTTGTTAGCCGGTCCGCTTCGCGGCACGGCACCAGTTCCGGGTAGAATCGGACCGTATCGGGTCCGTCCTGACCACGCAAGCGGTGTGCCGCATGGGACCAGAGTCCCGCTATCGTCCTTGTTCAGTGTCGTGCTCAACCCCAGCCCACGGCAGCTATACTATGCCCTTTCGTTTTGCTTGTCAAGGGTTGTATTTGGATCCTTTTTTCGGTACTATGGTGGTATTATATGCGTGAAGAAATTCAACAATTAGAGGCCTTGGCGCAGAAAATTTCCTCCACCTGGCAATTGCTTAGGTTGGACGAACTAACCGCTGAAATGCGCGGGTTGGAGAGGGTGATGGCGGAAAGCGGCTTTTGGGACGACCCGGAAGAAGCGGCCGCGGTTAGCCGCCGGTACGAAGAAATAAAATCCGAAATTGTTGTCTGGACGAAAATGCGCCAAGAAGTGGGAGATCTTATCCGTCTGGCCAATGACTTGGCGAGAGAGCCTGATGAAGACATGAAAGCCCAGGTAGGAGAACGCGTCGGAGAGCTCGAAAAAGAGTTCGCCAAACTGGAATTTTATATTCTCCTTTCCGGCAAGCACGACCGCAAAAACGCCATCGTCGCCATCCACGCCGGCTCTGGCGGAACGGAGGCCCAAGATTGGGCCGAAATGCTCATGCGCATGGTGCTGCGTTACAGTGAAAAAAAAGGCTGGCGGACGACGATGCTTGACGAATCGCGGGGCGGCGAAGCCGGCATTAAGTCGGCGGTGATGCGCGTCGAGGGGCGCTACGCTTATGGCTATCTGCAGTCGGAACACGGCACGCATCGTCTTGTCCGGATTTCTCCCTTCGACGCGGAACAGATGCGCCACACCTCGTTTGCCTTAATTGAAGTGATACCGGAACTAGAGACTGCCGAAGGCATAGAAATTGACGCCAAAGATTTGCGCATCGATACCTTTATGTCCGGCGGCAAAGGCGGCCAAAGCGTGAATACCACTTACTCGGCGGTGCGCATAGTACACCTCCCGACCGGCATCACTGTACAGTGCCAAAATGAGCGTTCCCAGCTTCAAAACAAGGAGACGGCCATGAAAATTCTCCAGTCCAAGTTGCTGAAGCTGAAAGAAGAAAAGGAAGAACAGGAACGGCAAAAGCTGCGCGGCGAATTCAAAAGTCCGGAGTGGGGGAGCCAGATTCGCTCGTACGTGCTGCATCCTTATCATTTGGTCAAAGACGTGCGCACGCGGCACGAAACAGCGGATACAGAGTCCGTTTTGAACGGCGAATTAGACGAGTTTGCCGAGGCGTATTTGCGCTGGCGCCGCGGCAACGAGGGGACCCTAAACTAGACAGTTATGTCCTGGAAAATTATCAGCCGGCGGACGGCGTTCGACAATCCCTGGCGCAAAGTTGAAGCCTGGCGGGTGAAGCAGCCGAATGGCCGGACAGGGGAGTTCTTTTTTTCGGCTGATCCGGACGTGGTCATGGTTTTTGCTTTAACCGCCAAAGAGGAAGTAATTGTAAACCGCCAGCACAATATTCACCTCGGGCGTCGGCTGTGGGAGTTGCCGGCCGGGTGTATGGAGACAGAAACGCCGCTCGCGGCCGCCAAGCGGGAGCTTCGGGAAGAAACCGGCTACACCGCCGGCCGGTGGCTAAAGTTGAAAAGTCTTCATTTGGGCAAGTGGTCGCTCGGGCGCGCGCATTTTTATCTGGCTCTCGGAGCCAGGAAAACGCACGAGCAAGAGCTCGAAGAGAGCGAAGACATTGTTGTCGAACGTATTCCCCTTGCCCGGTATCCAGCCCTTTTGGCGGACGGTACTATCAGCTCCACTTTGTGCCACGGGGCTTCTTACGAAGCGCTGGCCTGTCTGGAGTCCCTAGGGTACCGGACCGCGCGCCAAAAACTGAAATCTGGCCAGGGAAAGTCCGCTAACAGGCGCCGGGCGCTTGGGCATTAGTTATGCATCTTTCTTGGAGTCACAAACTTTTTTTTCTGCTTAACCGGCGGATCGGCGCCTCGCGCGGGTTTGACCGGTTTATTTTAGTCTCAGCGAAGTACCTTATTTTTTTGCTGGGGTTGGTAGTGGTGCTCTTTGTCGGTTGGTTCAGCCGGTACACGCCGTCCGAGTTCGCGCTTTTTTTACTGTTGCTCCTCTGTGTGGCCGCCTTTTCCCTTTCCCTAAGCTGGGTGATCGGCTGGCTTTATCCTCATCGCCGTCCGCTGGTAGAATTTCCCGAAATTCGGGAGCTTTTTAGGCCGCTCAGCACCTGGAAAGCGTTTCCTTCCGACCACACGATAATAGCGTTTATTTTCGCTGAGATACCCTTTTATTTATTGTCGTTTTCTGCCCGGCCCGTGGTAGTTTTTCCGCTCCTGTTTTTTTTGGTTACGGCGGCCGTTATCAGCGTGGCGCGGGTGTACGCCGGGGTGCATTATCCGCGGGATATCCTGGGGGGTTTCCTGCTCGCGACGCTTGTGTTATGGTTGGTAATGCGCAGTTTTTAGCCTGTTTATCCGCTTATGAATATCATTATCTTTGCCGGCGGCGCCGGTACCAGATTGTGGCCGCTTAGCCGGCGGCATGCCCCCAAACAGTTCGGCCGGCTAAAAGGGGATCAATCCACCCTGCAAATGGCCGTGGAGCGCGTGCGCTCCTTTGGTTTAGATAAAATTTTTATATCCACTGCCGACGAGTACCTGGCGACCGTGCGCGAACAGGTGCCGGAGCTGCCGGCCGGGCATCTTTGGGGCGAACCGGCGCGGCGCGACCTGGCCGCGGCAGTGGGCCTGACGCTCTGCCGCCTAAAACGCCGCGGACTCAGCGGCACCTTGGCTATGTTGTGGGCTGATCATTTTATGGATCACCCGGAAGTTTTTGTCCAGGCGCTGCGAAGAGCCGAACGCCTGGTGGCCGTGAATCCGCAACGGTTTGTTTTTTTGGGCGAGAGTCCCAGATTTGCCAACCATAATCTCGGCTGGATACACGCGGGTCCAGAAATTGCTCCGGGGGAGAAGAGTTTTCTCGGTTGGAAGTACCGTCCGGAACTGGATGAGTGCCGGCGTTTGTACGAAAGCGGCGAGTGGCTCTGGAATCCGGGATACTTTGTTTTTGATATTGATTTCGTACAAACG
>Ga0208246_1001779_pt1 | contig 11208 bp, 8 predicted proteins | sample RifOxyD2_FD_184039 | JGI IMG/M metagenome (GOLD analysis project Ga0208246, IMG submission 184039) | Soil microbial communities from Rifle, Colorado - Rifle Oxygen_injection D2 (SPAdes) | ecosystem: Environmental > Terrestrial > Deep subsurface > Rock core/Sediment | place: Rifle, Colorado...
GGTTTTTTCGTTGCTAATGACGGTTTGCAGCTGTGAAATTTGATGATTAAGCGCGGATAATTTGTTAGTCGAATCGGCCCAAGAGCTGAGCGCTAGCGAACTTAAGATTAAGAATATGAATTTTTTCATAAGCTTAATCTTAGTACGCTAGGAGCAAGATGACTATGGTTTTGTAAGAAGCGTTTAGGCCTTGGGAACTAACGCCTCACTATGTCCTTCTTCTGCTGTGGCTGTGTTCTTTTTAGAGCGGTGATGATACATGCAAGCCAAAAGAAGACAGCACCCTAAGAGCGTAGCACACACGGCGATTATCGCTTGTTTCGGGAAGGGATTTCCGTTGGAAGGACGGGCAGCAGGATCGAAGTCGTAATACGTGAGATTTTGGCAAAGGAATTGAGCAAATGCGGCTCCCCAGCTGTTATTGTTATCGGTGGTTTCAAGAAAGCCAAAATCCGAGCAGTTGCCTGATTGGCCATATAAAACATAGGGATAGGGTGGGACGTAAAAGCTTACGGAGTTGTTGTAAATCGAAACTACGCTGGGGTAGAGGGAATTTAATTGGTCATAAACCCAGTAAGACCAGTTTGCGAATTGCTCGGGTCCAGACAAGTCAGAATTTACGAAAAAGAACGTATCGCATGGAGCTGTATTGCAGCCGATGTTACTTATTCCTTGTCGAAAGATATAACTGATATTTGCGGAAGAATCGCCCATGTTAGTGGCCTCTTAGCTGGTTTAAAGATGGCGCCACTCTAACATTGGTTACAAGATTTGGCCAGTTAAGCTAGGCTTAAATCAGTAGATCCCTTCCCGTCATCTCTGCCGGCGGTTTTAGACCCAGTAGTGAAATAAGCGTTGGCGCGATAAATCTTTTTTTCTGAAAAATTGGTTTTTTGTTGCTTTTTTAGAGCAAAATTTCTAAGGTAGTGAAAAATAATTTTAAGGATTGGGATATGTCGCATGTGCAACAAGTGGAATTTTGCAGACTAGTTCAAAACTTGCATCCTCATTTTTTTTCTAATCGCCTTGTCTTGGATATAGGTTCGCTCGATATTAATGGAAATAATTCGATTTTTTTTAAAAACTGCTTGTATTTAGGCATTGACCTCATGTTAGGAAAGAACGTTGATTTTACTTCAAAGGGGCATGAGTTGATGTTTCCTGATGCATGCGCGGACGTCATTATCTCTACGGAATGTTTTGAGCATGATATGTTTTATGAAAAAACCCTTAAAAACATCGTGCGTCTCCTAAAACCCGGCGGTTTATTTTTTTTTACTTGCGCTACTACGGGGCGCCATGAGCATGGAACAAGGCGAACTACGCCCAGCAAAGCACCTTTGCTGGAACATTTCGCTGAGTGGGCAGATTATTATAAAAACCTTGAAGAAGCAGATATCAGAAAAGTTTTGAATATAGAGGATATTTTTTCTGAGCATCAGTTTTCTGTAGGCACGGTTTCCTGTGATTTGTATTTTTGGGGAATTAAAAAAGGTGAGTTCAAGCAGCATGAGGGTTATTCCTTTTTAGTTAATAAAAATCAGCATGTGGAATTAAAAAACGAGCTACTAAAAGAAAAACAAAAAAATGAAGAATTAGCTAGCGCATTAATGAAAGCTAATAGTCATATTGATATGCTTAAAAATACTATTTTTTGGCGTTTAACAAAGCAATTGAAAAAAATCAGGTCTAAATTAGTTAAGCCTGTTGGTTAAGTGCAAAGTGCTTGGCTCGATGTTTGAGATCTTTTATTAAATTTTTAGCGGCGTCCCCGGGGAATATATTTGCTTCGACAAATTGAGCTGCTTTTTCGGTTAAACTTCCATTTGTTTTAGAATCAGAAGCATCTGCAATAAAGTTAATCCAGTCGGTTTTGTTGTAAATAATTGGCAATGGTGAGTAAGCGGACAGCTTCAAATCATAGCCGATAACAGCTGTCGGTTTTTTGCATCGTGCGGCATCTAGAGCAATAGTGGATGGTGTAGTAATTACCATATTTGCATGGTTGATTAAATCTTGGCCTGTGATTAATTGCCATTGAGGCGAAGACGGGTTAATTATTTTTAAATTTTCTACGTTTTTGAATAAATCACAATTATTGTGTGTTAACCATAATCCTGTGTCGTGAGGCTTGATTAAAAAAATAAAAGATGGGAAATGTTTAGCGGATTCAGCTAGCGTTTCCAGAAAAAATTCTCGGTATTTCCGTGAGTATCGATGCCAGTGTAAATTTTCAAAAATACTGATAACGGATTTAGCTTTCTTTATTGTGGGAATATCTAAGATTTGAGCAGGTGGTGCAGATTTGGGGCAGCCAACAGGTACGCATTTATTTTTGGTCTCGGAGATAATTTGTCTATGCAGCTTGTTTAAGGGGCACCATGAGTAAACTACACTGGACGCAAAAGAAACCTGTCCAATTGAATGGATAGGATCATCATAATTCAAACCAACATTTTCAAATCCATGCTGAATTGTCGCTGTAATCAAATTAGCTTTATTTGCAGCTTTAGTTAGTCTATAAGAAAATCGATGGCCAAATAAATTAGTTTCTGAGGCAGATAGTAGCATTTTAGCAAAGGAAAAATTAAATTTGGAAAGCCCCGCGTCGGTGCTAATTGATTTTATAAAAATATTTTCTTTGGCGGCAAAATTAATCAGACGCGGAGCTAATCGTAATTTTTCATGACAATAAATAGCTAACGGAATTCCTTGTTGTTTTGCTTCCTTTATTATGGGTTGCATCAAAGCTAAGTCTTGAATAAGTTGCAGTAAAATGATTAGGTCGATTTTTGATTTGTTTAAAATCTCTAACCATTGAGCTTTAATTTTTTGATTGCTAAATTTTTTTCTCGTGACTTTTTTGAACTGTGAAATATCACGTTTGACACGTCGTTTGTCGGTTAGATAAGTACGCATTCCTTGCAAAAAATCGTCAAAAAAAACGCAATTCGAAAAATCGCGAAGCGCTGAAGTGGCGGTAGCGACTACCGGAACTCCAGCGTTTAAAGCCATAATGGTTCTGTTGGCAGATTTGCATAAGGTAAAATCATCAGCAATATTGGGAATGACGACTAGCGATGAAAATCTTAGAAGCTTATGCGTTATGCTGGAATCCCATTCTATATAGCGTGAATTTATCTTTATTGGTTTGATAAGCTGATTATATTGATCGGCATTATTTGAAATCACTACTAGTTCGACATCAAATTCTTGACTGATTTGTTCTAGTTCTTTTTGAATTTTAAGTAAACTAGCTAGGCCAAAAGCAGAGATAGAGTTGCCATAATTACCAAACCACAAAATGATAGCTTTATTTTTAGGATGTATAATTTTTTTAAAAAAATGGCAATAAGGTTTGCAGAAATTTTTAAATTTCAGATAAAAATATTCGGTTAGTATGTGAAAATAAGGTAAAGTGATTGGTTTTGATTCTCCGCTGTGTTGATGCAAAACATGCCATTTTAAATGCCGTCGCATATAATTCAGGCTGGTTTCCGTTTCTATCCCATCTGGGATAACATGTATGCTGGCTGAGGACTCTATATTTTTTTTAATAACTTCAGCGAGTTCAGCACTGGGCGTTACAATCGCGCTAGCATAGGAGGCCATTTTTTTAAATACAGCCCTGGGTTTTTCATCTTCAGGTAAAGTTGACGAAACATATCCATCGAGAAAAACATTATCACAAAGATCTAAAATTATCGTGATGCCTTTCTCAAAGGCTTCTTGCGCTAATGTAATATTTTCTGTTGTTAGACATTTGACAAAAATCAAAACATCTAATGTATCGAATGGGATTGCTTTTGGATCAGAAAAAACATGAGAGCGATGGTGGATGTCATTCAGTAAAATCGAAGGTAATAAAGCGCGATAACGAATGCTAGCTACATCAATAGTAAGCGAGGAGACTTTCCAGCCGATCATAAGTTTTTTTTTATTTTTTTCATAATTTTTTAGCATTTTTTCTCTTGTAATGTTACTTTGATTTATATAGCATGAATAAGTTATGTTGAAAAGTAATTTAGATCTCGAATATATATTGGTTATTTTAGGCGATCCAAGTGATGTTGCTCTTCTTGCTAGTTATTTGGAATTGGCCGGGGCCGATTTCGGGAATAAAAAAATTTCATTCTTGAGTCAGCAGTTAATTGATAAGATTGGCCCTTTGGGAAATAGTTTCGAAAAATTAGAGCTTGAGTCGCATCCGACCTATATATTGAGTGAATATATTGATAGCATTTGTTCAGTGTTGCGCGCGGATTTTCAGACAAGTAATCCATTATGGTGTATTCAAGATTCAGCAATTGCTCGTTTGATGCCACTTTGGACTGAGGTACAGGCCTTAATTCCTCGGCAATTTTGGTTTGTACGAATTCTTTCGAGCCCCACAGAGTTGAGCTTGTCTTTTTGTGTGCACCGCGATAGAGATATTCCTGTTTTCGCACAGAATTTAACTAAAAATCCAGTCAAAGAAGTAAAATTTATTTTTGATAAATTGAATATGGAGGAAGTAGCCTTATTAAATTGATTTTAAGCTGAGTAAAAAAGTTTTTCTTCGTGGGAACCTGGCCTCCTGGGAATTTGTGTGGAGCAACAAAATTTTCATCGCAGTGTTTAAGTGCCATATCCTCACTTAAAGGATTAAGAATTTGTGGCAACAATGAAGGCCGAACATGGCCTTTTTTAATTTCTCGTCTTAATTCTCGCTCAGTAATGAAGCCTTCATTGAGTGCGTTTTTTAGATAGTTTAACCATATATGAGCCAAGGGATTCTTGCCGTAATAAGTCCAAGGTTGGGTTTCCATGTCGGTATAATGCAGCAGGGCTGTTTCTTCAGCGCTATAAGATTCTAGAGAATTCCAGTTGGCATCAATGTCGCGCCCAACTTTATCAACGATTTTCATTTCAAACATCAAATCCGAATAGTGTAAAGCCCCCATGTCGAGCTGATTAATGATTTGATTTATTTGCCAATTAAGGTTGCTGCAGTTTAAGAGCATAACACCAAACTGAGGGGGTCTATTTTGGCCTGAAGATTTCACTGATTGAAGACTGCAGTTTGAAAAATCATGATTCCAGAGTGCCTGAATATCTCTGAAAACTAGCATATCCGAATCCAAATAAATGGCTTTGCCAGAAAAATTGCAAAGTTCTGGAATAAGAAAGCGCTGAAAGGAAAAAGGAGTTCTTTGACGATTTTCTGGAGCCGCAGGAACAGGAATAGTTTTATGAAATTGATAAAGAAACTTGACGCTAACTTGAGCTTTTGTGTTACGCAAAATAGAAAATTCTAAGATTTTTGCGGGGAGCCACTCTGAAGGGGTCGCCGCAACAAAAATACGGATAGGGCTGGTGGAGGATGACTTCTTAAACATGACTCTTCGCTGAAAATTAACAATCCTGAATTGTACTACTTTAATTCTTGACTGGCTAGGGAGCTTGGCATTATGGTTGCATCTTAGCAGATTTTTTAAAAGGGTATTGTGCAATGCACTCCAATCAAATAGAGTTTTGTCGTTTGGTAAAAAAATTAGTTCCCCAGTTTTTTTTAAATCAGTTCGTTGTGGATCTTGGTTTTTCAACTTCGCGCCAAAATCACCAGTCTTTGTTTGAGGGCTGTCTTTATCTTAGTGTTGATTTTTTTCCTATAGAAGGTATTGAGTTAAATGGGCAGGAATTTATGTTGCCTGATGCGAGTGTTGATGTCATTATTGCTTCTATAGAACGTATTGAGCACGATTTTTGTCGTGAAAAAACATTAAAAAATATCACGAGAATATTAAAACCCAACGGCCTTCTTATTTTTACTGCTACTCCTTCTGATTTTTCTTGTAAAAATTTAAAAGAAACCGATATTTTTCAAATATTGGATGTCGATAAAATATTTAATCAATATCAATTTTGCGTGGATAACAAAAATCAATCTCTAGGTTTTTTTGGGATAAAAAGTAACCATTTTTTAAGTTCGCAAAGCTATTCTATTGATATAGAGTACCCGAGTATTGAGTTAAAAAATCAATTGAAAATTTCGCAGTTTAATCTCACGAGTTCGCAGCAGAGATTAACCCGCTTAGAGCAAGATTTGCTAGCAATAAAAAACTCAAGTTCGTGGCGTCTAACTAAACCTTTACGATTCTCAAAAAAATTAATTACAAGCATTTTAGTTAAAATAAAAATATTATCACGGCAATCATTCAGAAAATTACCCATTAGCGGTTCTGAAAAGCAAAAATTAAAAAATTTTGTGTTTAGTTACTTTGGAGTTTTTTTTAAAAAAACTGAAATATATCAAACTTGGTTCAAGTTGCATAAGTTAACTTTTAATAATCAGTTAACTAAGATGCCTAATAAGGTTTTTCCTGCTTGTGCGGATGGGCATTGGGAGTGGTCTGATTATACTCAATTAAAAGAATATATTTCTAAAATAAAGCGCGAAGCTCACCAAGACCCAGCAGTTGTTGCTGTCAATATGATCTCAATAGCTGAAAAATCAATTTTTCAGGTTGCCGAACAAGTTGTTTTTAAACAGGAAAAAAACCCGACTGTTTCCATTATTATTCCTGTGTTTAATAATGCTAAGTTAACGCTGGAATGTTTATTGACTATTTTAAAACACACAGATGAGCACATTTCTTATGAGGTAATTGTTGCTGATGATGCTTCTACCGATGAGACTCGCGAGTTATTGCAGAAAGTTAAAAATATCAAAGTTATTTGTAATGAGAAAAATTTAGGGTTCTTGCGTAATGTGAATAAAGCGTTAAATGCAGTTTTTGGAGACTATGTAGTATTGCTTAATAATGATACTCAAGTTCAAAAAAATTGGTTATCCCCTCTATTTGAAACCTTTCAAAAAAAAGAAAAGGTTGGCGCAGTTGGTCCTCGTTTTTTATATCCCAGTGGTCATTTACAAGAAGCAGGTTGTTCTTTTTATGAAGACGGAACAGTTGAAATGTTGGGGCATGGCCAAAGTCCAGATCAAGCTCGATTCTTGTACACCAGAAAAGTGGATTATGTTTCAGCGGCTTGTTTAATGATCCCTACGCAATTAATTAAAACGCTCGGAGGATTTTCTGAGGAATTTCTGCCTTGTTATTGTGAAGATAGCGATTTGTGTTTAAGAATTCAGGCTGAAGACAATTTTATTTATTGCAATCCTAGTTCTACAGTTGTGCATCACCTTTCAAAAACAGTTAATGTGTTGAATGATAGTTTTAAAAAAGAAGCTATAAACAAAAACCTTGTGTATTTTCGTAAAAAATGGGGCGAGCAGTTAGATGTTTTGACGACGCCACGAGTTATTGCTTTTTATCTTCCTCAATACCATGCAATTCCTGAGAATAATGAATGGTGGGGAGAAGATTTTACTGAATGGACTAATGTTGCAAAAGCCGAACCTAATTTTGTTGGGCATTATCAGCCGCGCGTGCCAGATGATCTAGGTTATTATCGCTTGGATACGCTGGATGTTATGGCCCAACAAATTGAATTAGCACTTAACTATGGTGTTGATGGGTTTTGTTTTTATTATTATTGGTTTAATGGAAAGAGATTATTGGAGCGACCAATAGAGCAATATTTAAATTCAAAAGAGCTAGATTTTCCTTTTTGTCTTTGCTGGGCCAATGAAAACTGGACCCGTCGCTGGGATGGTAGAAGTAGTGAAATTTTAATGAAACAAGAATATTCAGATGAAGATGATCTTGCTGTTATTCATGATTTAATGCGTTTTTTTCGTGATTCACGTTACATAAAAATCGATGGTAAACCCTTAATACTTGTTTATCGAATCACTTTGTTTCCCGATTTTGCTAAAACGGCCCAGCGTTGGCGCGAGGCTTGTCATGCTAATGGAATTGGTGAAATTTATATTTCTCTTGTGGAAGCCATGGATTTGGCTAATAAAAATAAGCATCCTCAAGAATTTGGCTGTGATGCGGCTGTTGAATTTCCTCCCCATGAAATGGCAATCACTAAGCCGCTTTCAAGTCAGTTACTTAATTCTAAATTTGTGGGCTCTGTTGCTGATTATCGAGATATTGTGGCAACTTTTGCTGCGCGTGATTTACCAGCTTACACACGATTTACCTGTGCGATGCCAGGTTGGGATAATACAGCTCGTAGACAAGATCATAGTTTTTGTTTTGAAAACTCATCACCAGCTGCTTTTCAAGTGTGGCTAGAAGAAATTTTTTCGGCAGCAATTCATCAGTATCATGATCAAGAGCAATTGGTTTTTATTAATGCTTGGAATGAATGGGCGGAGGGCGCTTATCTAGAGCCCGATAAAAAATATGGACACAGTTTTTTGCAGGCTGTTAAAAATGCGCGAAATCATGTTAAAAATACAACAAGCAAAATTGGATAATAAAAATGAAATTAGATGGAAATGAAATTCATTTAATTGGGCATCCTTTTTCTGCATTGGGGATGAGTGAGCATGTTCGCTCCTCTTTTCGTGCCTTGAGTAGTCTTGGGATTTCCCCGCATGTTTTTGATATTTTTAAGTTAAGCAACCCACAAGAAAAAGACTTGATCGGTTTTCACGAAGTTCGTAATCAAATTTTTAATAATAATTCTAAGATTGATATATTTCATATTAATGGGGACGAAGTTGCTGACACTTTGGATTCTTTAAAGAAACAAAAAAAGAGATTAGCGTACAAAATTATTTATCCTGCTTGGGAGCTACCTAATTATCCACAACAGTGGGCAACAGAACTGGATAAATTCGATGAAATTTGGGCTCCTTCTAAATTTATTGAAACCGCTCTTAAAGCAGCTTGCACCAAACCGGTATTGCAAATGCCCTTGGCTTGTGAAGCAAAAATAAAGCATTTTCTTGCGCCTAAATATTTTGGCTTGCCAGAATCCAAATACAAGTTTCTTTTCTTCTATGATCTTCGATCGTATACAGCTAGGAAAAATCCTCAAGCTGTGCTTCAAGCATTTAAACAAACTTTAAAAACTACAACTTTATACAAACCGTATCTCGTATTAAAACTGAATGGAGCTCAAGAAAATTTAGAACATAGGGCTGAACTTTTGGATTTAGCGGATGATTTTAAGGAAAACATCACCATTATCGATAGAGTAATGTCAGATAATGAAATAAAAAATTTAATTAACTGTTGTGAATGTTTTATTTCTTTGCATCGCTCGGAAGGATTTGGTCGTGGTATAGCAGAGGCTATGTACCTTGGTAAACCAGTAATCGCAACTGGCTGGTCAGGGAATCTTGATTTTATGCAGAAAAATAATTCACTGTCTGTGGAATTTAATATGGTTAAGCTTGAGCCTGGAGCCTATCCGCATTGGGAAGGTCAATTTTGGGCTGATCCTGATATTGAACAAGCGGCAAGCTTAATGGTGAAGCTCCTGAACAATCCTGAATTCGGCCGCAATCTCGGGAGAAAAGCCAGAATTCACATGGTAGGAGAGTTTAGCTACCGAGCGATTGGTTTGAATTATTATCAGCGTTTGTGCCAGCTTTTTAAGAATATTTAAGAACTTATATTTTCTTCAGTAGGGTTGCGACAATCAGGCCAATATTACCAGCAATGGTTTGTCGGTATACACCGCATTTCCACATGCCAAATAAGCGTGGAATAAGCCAGTTGTCACGAGCATTGCAAAATTGTTTTAAAATTTGTTGATTTTCAGGAGTTAATAACTCCTTTATTTCATTCAAAGCTTGAATGTGGATTGTGTTCCAAGTGCGGAAGCCACCTTTTAACAAAGTAAATATGCGGGATAAACGAGCGAGCCAGCTTGAGTTTGCGCCAACCAGGTTGTTATTGTGCTGTCGATATTGTACAGATGGGTAAGTATCGTAAAAAACTGAGCCACCCGCACCTGCAACGAGAATATAAGTCCACCAATCATGGCTTACTATACTTTTTTTGTTTGCGGCACGGAGAAGTTCCCGTGCCGCTTTATTGAATACCATGGTATTTCCGCCACCTATGTTTTGCACCAGTGCATTGGCAAAGCTGGGCGCCTTTTGGAACAGAGGGGAAAGGCCAATACATTGACCATTTTCATTGATTAGAGAGGTTCGTGAGCAATAAATGGCGGGAATATTTTTTTCTACGCTGCTTAATTTGCTAATGGCGCGAGTCAATTTATCCTGTTCCCATATGTCATCTTGATCAGCATAGGCGAAATAATCTGCTTGAATGTTCGAATCGCCTAGTGAAGAGATGAAGTTGGCCGCGTAACCTTTTTGCGGCCCCTCAAGAATAATCAGCTGTTTTTTGAGAGATTTTTGATAGTGTTGTAACAGTTCGTGGGTTTTATCATAAGAGCCATCGTCTGAAGCCCAGATTGTCAGATTAGACCAGGTTTGATTATCGATTGATTGTATTTGCTCTTGAAGAAATTTTTCACTATTGTAACAGCATAAAATCACGGCGACTGATGGAGGATTATTAATCATTAAAAACCTAAATGTGGGCGGATTTTTTTGTCAATTTTACTCTTATGGACGCTAAAAAACTATGAAAGAATGCAGCAAATCAATACCTCGACGCTTGGCGAATTCAAATTTCATTAATCACTATTTTTGTGGACACGGTTTGGATATTGGTGGAAAGCCAGATCCACTTGCCCTGTATGCTGAATTATTTTGTCGGGTAAAATCGATAAAAACTTGGGATAGGGAAGATGGAGATGCGCAATTTTTACAATCTGTTGCAGATGAAACTTATGATTTTGTACACAGTAGTCATTGTTTAGAACATTTGGTCGACCCTAAAGCGGGTTTGCATACCTGGTTGCGAGTTGTAAAACCTGGTGGGTATTTGATTATTACGGTGCCCGATGAAGATTTATACGAGCAAGGAATTTTTCCAAGCACCTTCAACAAAGATCACAAATGGACTTTTACCATACACAAAGCGCAGTCGTGGAGTAAAAAATCGATTAATATTCTCGATCTTATTCGTGATTTGAATGCAGCGGCAGAGCTGGTTTGTCTCCAGCAATTATCGGCAACGTATCGTTTCAATTTGCCTCGTTTTGATCAGACTTTAACGCCAGTTGGTGAATGCGGCATTGAATTTATTATTCGTAAACGCCCCGTAGCTGAAATTAACGCGGGTGGAAGATGGGTGAGAAGTAATCAGCAACCTGAGCGGGAGTTACTGCTGCACCTTAATCAAACTAAGGATGATTTTCAGCTGATGAAAAAAGCAAATGAGAATT
>Ga0208246_1001780_pt1 | contig 11201 bp, 7 predicted proteins | sample RifOxyD2_FD_184039 | JGI IMG/M metagenome (GOLD analysis project Ga0208246, IMG submission 184039) | Soil microbial communities from Rifle, Colorado - Rifle Oxygen_injection D2 (SPAdes) | ecosystem: Environmental > Terrestrial > Deep subsurface > Rock core/Sediment | place: Rifle, Colorado...
TTGGTCCACATTACCCACGAGCGAGAGATCTGTGCTATGGGCAAGCCCTACGGTGTCACTCGCTCCTCCAAAGGTAGTAGCAGCTCCATTGTAGCGGTATGGCGGAATGTAGTAGTCATCATCAGCTGCGACCATTTTAATCGGTCCACAGGCTGTCACAAATCTACTGTTCCCCTGCTGGTTATAGGTAAGCGCATTCCCGGTAGACACTGACGTCATTGCAATATTGTTCTCCACCAGAGCATCAAGCTTTCCTTCTTCGTTTTCTACCCAGGCGCTGAAGTAGGCTCGTCTCGGGTGCAGTGCCTTATGAAACACCGCGCCGTTGTTTCCTTGGAGGTACTCAAGCATGCTCAGCTCTACTTTACTAAACGTGCTCACGGGAATAGGGGCAACGTACACTCCCCCGCCCTGTTTCGTCGCGAGAAGGTCATAGGCAAACCGCATCATTCCTTGGCCGGTAGTGGATTCAAATTGCATACCGAGGGTGACGGGTATCGTCGCGCGCTTATCGTCAGGATAGCCGTCGATACGCACCCGCAGTCGGAGCATATCTCTTCCTTCAGCTCGAGTAACTATGCCAAAATCTTCAGGCACCAGCTCAGCGTCGGCCTGATGTGCCTCGGCGATGGTGATGAGCGTCTCTACGCGAGGATCATCTGCGGCATTCGGTACCACGAACGATATGGTCCCCTTCGACTTACACACCTCTCCCATGGTAGAGAGGTCGGACTCGGTCCGTTTCATAAGATCGTCACAAATGAAATGTTCGTTTACTACGCCATAGGAGCGAGCAAACTGATCGTTTGTCCACGTAACGCCACTATCGGCCATAAGACTGTTCACTGTTGATTTGAAATTGCCAATCTTTCCTGAGCATCCGCCCGCGAGTGGGTAGCCATCACTTGCAAACTCTGGGCTTATGCCGCCGCAGGGAACAAACTTTTTTGAACCCGGCAGTAAGCATTGCGGTACCCCCTTCTCTAGTATCATGCAGCTATCTCGGAGAGGACCAGTCGCACCCGCTACCGCAGTCTGGGGAGCAGGGCAAGAGCCCGCGCTCACGTAGGGCGCAAAAATGTGATCAACCACCTTGTCTCTTTCCGCGACTGCTACATGAAACTTACACCCAAAAATCGGCTTACCCTTAGTATCAAAACAATTACCCGCAACTCCTGTATACATAGCAACTTGACTATAGAGAGACTCGTGCCGATCACTGCCTACATGGCCGGGAATAGAGGCTTTCCATGTCACATCCTTGATTGATGCCACACAATTGAGTTGTTTCGGAAATAGCTTTCGCAGCGCTGCCGACAACTCGGCACCACCCTTCTGCTGATATTCGTCCATAAGGCCAAAGAAATGCCCAAGCTCGTGGATAAATATCCTTTCGACAACAGTCCGGATATCTGGGTTTGGGGTACTGTTTGCCGCCTGCGCTAAAAGGATAGCCTTTCGGTCTTTGCTTATCTGCGAACGACGAAGCAGGTCTGGGTTGTAGTACAGTGTCAAATCAGCTCCACACGCCGGCACCTCTTCAATCTTCTGAAACTCATCATCAAATAAACACGTACCTTTATCTTCTTCGCATGTGTCATCCACGAGCGGGCTCACCGCCTTCACAAACACATTAAACTTCTCGATATTGCTCTGGTAGGGCTCTACCAGTGCCAAGCCTTGATTGATAAGTTTCTCGCGCACCTCAGTTTGCGCTTGCTTCTGACCTTCCCCATCCTTCTGGGGTAGCAGGAAGGTGAGTGTTACGTGCTTGTCGTCCACGAGGCCATAATCAAGCACTTTTCTGCAGCCCGACTGCACCAAAAAAGAAAGATGCTTCACGAGTTCCTTGCCATCCTTGCCAATAACGCTCGCGTAGTAGCCCTCCTGGGTGTCTTCTGCGTTTCCGAGGGTCGCCTTTGCTTCAGCTATTAATACACCATTCGCTCCTCGCGTGAAATCCTTTGCATCAAAAAACTTTTCGAAACGTCCTGCCGCTTCTCGCTTCTTTCGTTCTCCACCCTCCGGCCACAGAAAGAGTCCCGGCTTCTCTGCAAGAAGAGCAGCCAAATCGGGCCAGCCCCTGAAGACCACTTTCAATGTAAACTCTCTGTCTGAAGTGAGCGCGGTCGAAGGAAATTCAAGCAATGCTGTTCGCTGTGGTAAACGACACTGCACAGTACACTTCTCTCCACTAACGTCCTTCCCCGCATCACACTCCTCCCCCCGCTCCGGCTCTACCTTGCCGTTGCCACAGGTGGCAACACACGACTTGGTGGTGGAGTCGTTTACCGGATAGTCCTTGCCACCACTCGCTCGGATGGGCTGCTCTCCGATCTGACCTCTGTTTTCTTGCATGGGGTACGTGGCCCCGAGCTTCGCGACGTTGCTCCGGGTGTCGTCGAAGAATCCTGCGTTTGCCAGGAGGAAGATCTGATCTTGCAGTGCCACCTCCGGGGTAAAGAGGGCACGTTCCACGTCCGAGAACTTGGTCCAGGGCACGCAGACAACGGTGCGGGACTTCGTTCCGGTGCTCTTCCCTACGACTGCCCACTTGCGACCTGAGGTGTCCGTGTATTGCGCATCGTCTTTTCTTGGATCAGCACGTGTGCCCGGGGTAAAGCACGTCTGTGCCTGAGTGATGGCCATGGTCCCCGCGGGACACACTTGGCCCACGGTAGGCGCAGGGGAAGGCGCCTTGCAGGAAGGGGTGAGTTTGAAGGGGAAGTTCTTGCATCCCCCGACGAAGTCAATCAAGTCACCCTGTGTGTTGTAGTCAAAGGTCTTTGGAGCATTGGTTGCATTTCTTGGGGCGTGTGGTTCTACGGGCCAGAAGTCGAAGGTTGGCTTAGGTGAGATGCGGGAGAGACTTTTGGTCACGGTTACTTGCTTGTCGCTCGCACGCACCGCGATTTCTTCCACCAGAGGCTTGTAGCCGAAGACGTAGAGACGTACCTTGTGCGTGCCAGGAGTTGCGGGAAGACCGTAGCGAAGGGTGGGTTTTTTGGGATCGGCCATCCAGTACGTCTTGGTGTCATCGTCCAAGTGGGCAAAGGTGTAGAGGCCAAGGTTTAATGCTGTTTCAGACACCTGAATTGGCCCTTTTGAGTCGGACGAGAAGGGACCATTGTATGAGTAGTTACCCTTGTCTCTGATCTGACGAGGGAGGATGTTGCCCATGTAGAAAGGATGGCTCATTTCGTACATGCTCGACATCTTTGCCAGCTGTGCATCCTTCACCTCCACCACCAAGGGGAACTGGACCGGAGGGTAGATCTCGTAGCGTGGTGGGGGGAACTGTTTTGGATCGACGTTCGCAAAGAAGATCTGCTTGGGGCTCTTCGCATCCCAGGTGGTGTGGATGGTCTGGGGGAGGAAGTCTCCCGGGTTGAGAGGCTCTACCGTGACGGTGAGGTGGGGGTTGTTTTTGTTGCAGTAGTAATCAGCTCGGTTCTCTCGGTGATCTACCATCCCCTCAAGAAGTGCCTCACTTGTATGGAGAAGGCCTATCTCACTCGCCGCCTCGGTAACAATTTCACCACGAGCAAGCGCCCGGGTAAGGGGCACCTTACCACACCCCCAATGAACAATAATGGGCACGGTATGACCTCCCGCCTCAGCGCCACGGGGGTCGTCCTCGCGGGCAACGGAGATGGTGAGATTAGCGTCGGGAGAGACGGGAATGTATTCAGGCTGAGGAGGTTGCTCCTTCTTTATTACCTCTGGGTATATCTCCTCTAGCTCCGGTGGAGGAGCTTCGTACACGTCCGGCTCTTCCGGGAACATGTCCTTAAAGAGTCCGGGAACTTTGCTAAACTGACTGGCGCTGACCACGACATCTTGAATAGGTGTTGGTGTCACCATGAGCGCACTCAGCGACGCTGGACGACTACATACAAGAAGCGTAAACGCGGGGAGTAAGAAAAATCCAAAGAAAACGTAGGCGCGGCGCGTCATGACTACCAGTGTAAGCTACCCGTCTTAGAAAATACACTGGCTACTGTTGATAAAGGGTGCTTACTCCGACTTTTCTGTCGGGGCCAAGGAGCAATGGGTGTTTATTGCCTTAACGAGCTCAGGCACGCGGAGAACATCCCCCGCGCACAGCAAAAGGAGTATGGTGGCGCTTTTGTTCTCGCCCGAGACGACGCGTCTTATTGGAGGAGTCCAGAATACCCCGATGCTCCGCATCGGGGATGAATGGACCCAAATGGGATGAGTACCCGGAGGGGCACACGCTACCAACAAAGTCACCCCGGTGTCGTCCGAGAATACCCCGACGGCTGGGCCGCGGGGATCTACGGACGACTGACTTTATTACTTTCTTGACTCGATGATCGTAGTCGCCACGTTTGTGGGCACAATAGCGTATTCGGAGAACTCCATAGTGGAGCTGGCACGGCCTTCCGTCATGCTGCGAAGCTGAGTGACATAGCCAAACATCTCAGAAAGAGGCACTTTGGCGCGAACAACCTTGGCCTGACCGCGGTCTTCCATACCCTCAATCTGAGCACGCTTGGAGGAAAGGTTACCGGTGACGTCACCCATAAACTTCTCGGGAGTCACCACTTCGATCTTCATAATAGGCTCAAGAAGCACCGGACCAGCGCGCTTAGCGGCATCTTGGAAGGCAATCGAGCCGGCCATCTTGAAGGCCATTTCGGACGAATCCACATCGTGAGACGAACCGAAGGTAAGCTCTACCGACACATCAACGACCGGGAAGCCTGCGAGGATACCGCGACCGAGCGCCTCGCGCACACCCTTTTCTACGGCCGGGATAAATTCATTGGGAATAACGCCTCCTTTAATGTTGTTGATAAATTCAAAGTGATCTTCACGAGTAATATTCTTCGCCAGTTTCTTTCCTTCTGCAAGGGCAAGCGGCTCGAGCGGCTTTACCGTAAGGACACAGTGGCCATACTGACCACGCCCACCTGATTGCTTGATGTGCTTGCCTTCGGCCTCGGCTGATTTCGTAATCGTCTCACGGTACGCCACTTGCGGCTTGCCGACATTGGCCTCCACGTTGAATTCACGCTTCATGCGGTCGATCAAGATTTCCAAATGGAGCTCGCCCATGCCGGAGATAATGGTCTCAAGCGTCTCTTCGTCGCCCTTAATGCGGAAAGTAGGATCCTCATCCGACAGGCGCTTGAGGGCCATACCCATCTTCTCTTGATCGGCCTTGGTCTTGGGCTCAATGCGCATGGAGATCACGGGCTCAGGGATCACGATCGATTCCAAGATGATAGGAAACTCTTCGTCACAGAGCGTATTGCCCGTGCGCGTTTCCTTGAGACCGACGAGTGCAGCTATTTCACCCGCGTACACTTTCTTCACTTCCTCACGTTCGTTTGCATGCATACGGAGCACACGGCCAACACGCTCTTTGCCACCCGTGGTTGAGTTGTAAATATAGGAACCCGCCTCAATGGTGCCGGAGTAGACACGGAAGAAGGTGAGCTGACCCACGAAGGGATCAGACTGGAGCTTGAAGGCAAGCGCGGAGAACTTCTCATCATCAGCCACGCGGCGCGTAATAGTGTCTCCTGTTGTCGGATCAATACCCGTTGGTGGAGTAATGTCTAGGGGCGAAGGCAGGTACTCCACCACCGCATCAAGCACGAGCTGCACGCCCTTGTTCTTAAGTGCCGATCCACAGAAGACCGGAACAATCTTGTTCGCGATCACGGCAATGCGGAGGGTCTTCTTCAGATCCTCGATGGCGATCTCTTTGCCTTCGAGGTAGCTCGTCATAAGTGCCTCATCCTCAGCTACGATCTTCTCCACGAGTTCCGCGCGATACTTAGTAGCATCATCCTTTAGGTTTTCGGGGATTTCGCCTTCGATAATATTGATACCTTTGTCTCCCTCGAAATGATACGCCTTCATCTTCATCAGGTCGATTACCCCCTCGTGCTTGTCCTCTTCGCCAATGGGAATTTGCATGCGCACAGCGTTCTTGGTCAGGCGATCAAGGATAGTGGCATACGAATGCTCAAAGTTGCCACCGATGCGGTCAAGTTTATTTATAAAGCAAAGGCGAGGCACTTTGTTTTCATCCGCGTACCGCCAGTTGGTCTCCGACTGGGGCTCGACGCCAGCAACGCCATCAAACACCACGACCGCACCATCAAGTACCCGGAGCGAACGACGCACCTCAATCGTAAAGTCGATGTGACCTGGGGTGTCAATGATGTTAAAACGATAGTTCGTCTTGGGGTCCTTCTTGTCGGCGATATAGGTCGGGGTCCAAAAGGCCGTCGTTGCCGCAGACGTGATGGTAATGCCACGCTCACGCTCCTGCTCCATCCAGTCCATCACCGTATCTCCCTCGTGCACTTCCCCGATTTTGTGCGACACACCCGTATAGAAAAGGATGCGCTCAGAGACCGTCGTCTTTCCCGCATCGATGTGCGCGATGATACCGATATTTCGCGTCCTCTCTATTGGTGTTGTTCTCCCTTCCGTACTCATAAAAATAATTAGTTATCTGTCAAAATGAACATACCGAATCCTAGCGGGCAGCCCTACGCTGGATGCAATACGAAGCGCAGTTGAGGATTTCGACCAAGCTGTACAGTTAGTACTGCGCGGGAGAAACCGGAGACTGCAACAAAGCAGTGCGCCGGCGGGGGCTGCCCGCCTACCAGGCGAAGTGAGCAAAGGCACGGTTCGCTTCCGCCATCTTCGTCACGTTCTCTCGCTTTTTGATTGCCTCGCCTTCGTTTTTACTTGCGGCAATCAACTCTCCAGCCAAGCGCTTGTGCATGGGCATCCCCTTCTTGGCCTTTGAGGCACCGATGATCCAGCGCATGGCGAGCGCAAGCTTTCGAGAAGGACGCACTTCGCGAGGCACTTGATAGGTGGCTCCGCCAATGCGACGAGAACGCACTTCGGCTACAGGACCGGCGTTTCGGAGCGCTGTCTCAAGTACCTCCAGGGGATTATCGTGCTTCAGGGACTCCTTAATCTCGTCCAAAGCTCCATAGACAATCGAGCGAGCAACGTTCTTCTTGCCGCGCTCCATCACATAGTTGATAAGGATAGCCACCTCACGAGAGTTGTACTTGTAGTCTGGTGCGACCGGTGGTCGACGTTTTATGGTTCTTCGCATGAATAATGAGTTTTAGTTTGCGGTTGTTGTTTTTTAGAATTTTGTCGCGGAGTATCTTTCTTGAGGCTATCTTTCTAAAAACTAGTGGCTACTTCTTCGCTGCTTTTGGACGCTTCGCGCCATATTTCGAACGACCGCGTCGTCGCTTCTCCAGACCCGCAGTATCATAACGACCACGCACGATGTGATAGCGTACACCCGGCAAATCCTTTACACGACCACCACGAATCATTACCACCGAGTGCTCTTGGAGATTGTGGCCCTCACCGGGAATGTAGGCGGTTACCTCCATGCCATTCGTGAGGCGCACGCGGGCAATCTTACGGAGTGCGGAGTTTGGCTTCTTGGGAGTTGTGGTCTTAACCACAGTACACACCCCACGCTTAAAGGGTGCGTTGTAGAAGATGGGCTTGTTTTTCTTTACGTTAAAGCCACGAGCAAGGGCCACCGAACGGCTCTTGACGCGGACATTCTTCCGCGGCTTTCGGATAAGTTGGTTGATGGTAGACATCCTTACTAAAGAAAATCGCCCAAATGGCGTCTGCAAAATATACCAGAGGAGCCCTCGTATTGCAAGCTGGGTGAGTATACGGTGCTGTCCTTCTTGGGTATGAAGTACTGAGAAAGGGCGAAGGAGGCCAGAACGTATGCCCATATCACCACAATCGCTCGCCGCAGCAGACGCTGCGGTGGCTCAGCTGAAAGACGTTCCCCCGGAGGAGGCGGAAACCTCTAGAAAAGTATGCTCCCGGTGATAAGCCAAAAGACGCGCGCAGCGACGAAGGTAAGGAGGTTGCCGCCAAAGAAGAGAACGGCAATGAGGAGCAAGAGGTAGTTCTGCTGCATAAAGTTCTCAACGTAGCGAAGGCGGTAAGGAAGCAGGGCAAAGAGTACACCAGAGCCATCAAGGGGAGCAACGGGGATGAGATTAAAAAGTGCAAGAATGATATTTACAAACACGACGAGCGTTGCAAGAAAAACGAATGGCCCAGTGATCAGTCCAAAGCGGAGGAAGAGGCCGAGCACTATGGCAATGGCCAGGTTCGAGAGCGGCCCAGCAGCGGCCACCAATGCAGGTCCCCACTTCCCTGCTTGGAGATTATAAGGATTGTAGGGCACAGGCTTCGCCCATCCAAAAGTAAAGCCCGCAAAGCTCGTTACGATGGGCACCAAAATAGACCCAACTGGATCAATGTGCGCGAGCGGATTTAGCGTAAGCCGTCCTGCCAGCTTGGCGGTTGGGTCTCCAAGACGATAAGCAACATAGCCGTGTGCTATCTCGTGGACCATCACTGAGACAATCAGCACAACAAGCGATATGACAAAAGGAATGGCTTGCATGGGTATTTTTCGTATGATACCATGGCAACTCATGTCTCGCATCTGTCCAACTTGCAGCAAGGGTTCCCAAGTAACTGGCAACTACAGCAACCGTGTTCGTGCTGCCAAGTTCAATCCTACTGGTGCTACCCGCAAATTCCCAAACCTCCAATGGGCGGCACTTCCTGATGGTAGTCGTGCGAAGATCTGCACAGGCTGTATTCGCACGAGCCGCCACGTGCGTGTTCGCGCTCCTGGGAAGCCAAAAGCCGCCTCGGCTACAACACAATCATAAGCGTACCTACAGAAAACCCCTCGCCTAGGCGAGGGGTTTTCTGTGAGTGTCACCAGCTCTCGTTTACTGGGCTCGAAACACCATCATGATGGGCAACCCATTTGCACCCAATAAGGGTACGTCCTTAGCGAGGTTGAAGTCATTGATATCGCCGTCATCGCTGTGAAGCATGACGTAGTAGGTAGCCCCTGCTACCGTACCTCGAAGCAAAGACACAACAACAGATGCCGTAGCCGGACCGAAGGGTTTGGCTCCAAGAACGCGGCCAGGTACCCCTGCTGTTTGCTCGTGGACCACCACCCAACCCTGGCGATCCAGTGTTGCTAGGGCGGTAACTGTCCTACCCGCCGCTTGGTCTACCGCCGACACGGCACTCGTCTTACTCGTCTGCTCGCCAGTCGCAACAGTGCTATCCTCAGCCGCATCCTGACTTTCTGTAGTCAGAGGACTCGTTGCGGCCGACTGAGCAGCCGCAGGCACGGTCGACGTCGCTCCCGTCTCAACACTGCTTGTGCTGGTACGAGAGGCGCCGCCCTCGAGCGCTACACTGTTTGCAGAGAATCTCCCAAAGCCAAAGCCGATGATGATGCCAAGAATGGCCGCCAAGACCACCTTATTTGTTTCGCTCATGCCGTTCATAAAGGATCAATTAACCTAATACTGGTAAATAATGGTGCAAGTATAATCTCACTGCCGCCCATGTACAGTTACCAAGCAAACCAAAATATGGTCCATTGAGCTCCTGCCGTGTCATCTGCTAGAATACAACAACTTATGGCAAACAGATCTAGTGACCAACCAGAAGAAGACGAGGATCAAGGTACGTTACCCGGGGTAGAGAAACCGAGTAAGCCGAAGCTACCTGAGACCCTCCCAGAGCGGAGACGAACCCCGCGCACCCAGACAGACGAACAACAAAGCAGGCTACCCGAACCATCCGATAAGGTCATCCAACCTGAAGTTCCGATGCCGCCAACGGTCGACCTGGAGAAGGAGGAGGTTATTCCTCGGCAAACAGCGTGTCGTGTCTGTGGTTCTAGTAATTACAATCTTGCCAGCTGCGCGGTCTGTCGCGTGGAGCTAAAATTTGGGACAAGGAAATCTACAAGCCCCGTCCTGAATGTTGCCGGAGAACCAAGGCCGGTCGCTGACCTTACGGAAGATGAAGAAAACACGCTGGAATCACACGCGAGTCAGGGCTGTCCTAAGTGCAGGGGCAATGGCATTGTCTTTGAAGAGGGCGCGGGTCGATTCCCCTGTCCAAAATGTCTCGACCGGTACTATAAAGAATACAAAATGAATCACCAGCGAGCGATAAAAGCCTGGCAGGGTATCGATCCTAATGAGTAGCTCTTTCTTCGACACTCATCCGATTTCCATCACTTGTAACTACAATAGTCCCCAGCTGCTCATTCAAGAGCATAGGAATATTGAGTCGCTTAAAAGTGCCTACTGTCTCTGGGTGCGGGTGGCCGTAGGAATCATCTTTGCCGCTCTGAATGACGGCGTACTCAGGTGACACATGGCCTACAAATGCAAGTGAGCTCGACGTGCGCGAACCATGGTGGCCGACTTTAAGGAGGTTACTTTTGAGCTTTGGTCCATCGAAAGCGATGAGGTAGTTCTCCAGGGCGGCTTCCATGTCGCCGGTAAGCATGATTGCGGTCTCTCCATACCGTAGTTGCATCACGAGCATGCCATCATGCGGTTCTTCGTGTGTCACGTCTTGGTTTGGCAGAAGTACTTCAAGCTCGGCGCCACCCCCTAGGTGTACCCGCATCCCCCGCCGTCCAAAAATCTCTTGCACTCCTTTTGCTTCGAGTGTTTTTTTCCAGAGATCGTACTCGGCTGTCTTGTGTTCTGTGCCCGAACTCATGGCTGCACCCACCTCGTAGCGTCGCAGCACTTCATCAAGGCCGGCAATGTGGTCCTTGTGTGGATGTGACACGGCAACAATATCAAGAGATCGATCGTAGAAGGGCATTACCTTGCCGAGTGCACGCAGGACCTTTTTATCCGGGCCGCCATCGATTAACATCTGATTACCGTTTGGTGCTTCGATGTAGATGCTGTCACCCTGGCCAACATCGAGAAACGCCACCGTGAGTTCTCCTTGCCTACTCTCTCGAACTACCACATACCACGTGAGGATGTTCGCAAGCGCAAGTAGTCCAAGCAGATACCATCGCCAGCTACTTCGGAGCTTTTTCATACTCTCAGTATACATAAGCAGCCTCTCAAGATAGTTCGGCAAGGCAAGGTGAAACCTTACCGAGGCTTTTTCAGCAAAAGAAAACACCTTCGCAGGGTTCGAAATAACTTGGGCTAAGAAAGCCGGGGCACGGGAGAGCAAGCTCTCAGGTTAGCTCCGGCCGCTCCCCCGGCGGAGGCCGGGGGAGAAGGAAGAGGTGGTAGTTCAACTCCACGCGCGGCCAAGTCCGCGCGGACCGCGGCTGCTTCTCGCAG
>Ga0208246_1001781_pt1 | contig 11194 bp, 14 predicted proteins | sample RifOxyD2_FD_184039 | JGI IMG/M metagenome (GOLD analysis project Ga0208246, IMG submission 184039) | Soil microbial communities from Rifle, Colorado - Rifle Oxygen_injection D2 (SPAdes) | ecosystem: Environmental > Terrestrial > Deep subsurface > Rock core/Sediment | place: Rifle, Colorado...
TACGCGAGAGACCGAGAGGAGTACAATGGAAATGAAAGGTCGAGCTGGCGTCTACGTCTCAACTATCATGGAGAAAGGGAACAAAGCGCACACGACAGTACAGCCTGAAGTTATCAAGGCCTGGACCGAGGAGCGAGGGGGCAAACCTGCGCGAGTGCGAAAAAGCGGCGCTAAACACCACAGCCACTTTAGTCACGAGGGGCTCCTGCGCATCGACTTCAATACTCCCGAAGATAGACTCGAACCGATCACCTGGCAGGACTTCTTCGCCATCTTTGACGAGCACAAGCTCGCTTTTTTATTTCAAGAAGAAACCGCGGATGGTAACGTAAGCCGTTTTTATAAATTTGTGGAGAGGAAATGATGTGTTCTCGTTCGGCGGAGAACTCTCCTCTGCCTCACCCTAAGGAGTAACTCCCGAGAAACGCAAGTGCTCGCTGGTTTCAACTGTTTCTTTGAAGTACAATGGCCACATGCAACGTGGACCCATCCGGAGGACACCAGCTCTAAAAATACGCAGCGGGGCAAAGGCTGCCTGGATTGCTGGTACTCTTCTCGCAATTATTTTAGTCCTCTCGTGTAGCATCATCGCACTTGCTCATTTAGGATCCGCATCAGACGAAAAAGGTCTCTTCACCACCACAGTAGATCCAAAACGACACCTCATCCTTGATGCTGAATCGAGTGAACAGGAAGAAATTCCGACACTCGCAGCTTCACTTTGGAATGTTTTTGCCCTCTCTGGCATGCGCGCTGCGGCATTGCAGGTGTTTGAGAGCGTGGTTCACCCGGGTACGAAAGTGGTAATGATTTACCCTGGCATGCGCAAGGAAGAAGTTGCGGAACTCTTCGCAAAGAAGCTGGCATGGGACAGCAAAGAGAAGCAGCGATTTGTCAGCTTCTCCCCCGACCTTTCGATAAACAAAGCAGAAGGATACTTCTATCCAGATATCTACAAAGTGGCCGCAAGTAGTACCGCCGAGAGCGTACACGAAGCGGTGGTACAGCGCTTTGCTGACGAAGTACGCTCCCGCTATCCTACCTCCACGGCAAACATTGTGAACGTAGATCTCGCCCTCACCATAGCATCCATCATTCAACGTGAAGCTGCCGGCAAGCACGACATGGCGCTTATCTCTGGGGTGATCTGGAACCGGCTCTTCAAAGACATGACCCTTGATATGGACGCCACGCTGCAGTACGCAAAGGGAAGCGAAAAAATCGGCTGGTGGCCGCGCGTGGTATCAGAAGATAAGTATATCGACTCTCCGTACAACACGTATCAAAACGGCGGACTCCCTCCAACGCCGATTGCAAATCCCAGCCTCGCCGCCATCAACGCTGCCTTAAATCCAAAGAAAACCTCCGCTCTCTTCTATATCCATGACAGACAGCGCCGCATCCACACGGCTAAGACCTACAAAGAGCACAAGGCGAATATTCGGAAGTATTATTAACTTCACAAGGGAAGCCGTGGATCGCTTAACGTCGTTAAAAAAGAGTTAGACGGAAATTTGGAAAGAAAGAGGCCCCGGGGAGGTCTCTCCCCGGGGCCAGTGCTCATGCAGCCCTATCTGGCTACTCGGCCGTGGTGGCTGATTCCACCGGAATCTTCTCTTCGACCTTGAATCGGAGGGCGTAGAGGACCTCCGCTTCGTTGAGAAGAGTGGTGTCGATCTTGATCGTACCCGGCCACTCCTGGAGGGCGCCTTGCTCATGCCCGGCATCGCGCCTCTCCCGGTCGAGGATGTGATTGAGAGCTTCCTCGCCTGTCGGGATCCTCTTGCCCTCCTCCTCGTACTTCTGTTGGCACCGTCGGACTTGCTCCGGACGGTTCACCAAAAGCAGAAACATCAGGAAGGCGCAGTCCCGGAACACCTCGGCCATGTCCCTTCCCTCAACAACGAGGTTGTTGGTCTTCGCCTCTTCGAGCAAGAAGGCGTTCACCTTCCCCCGGAGGGCGATGACCCCGGCAACCTCAGCCATGATGTTGTTCACCTCCGGCTTGCGGAGATCGCTCTTCGTGAGGGGCATGCCGTTCACGAAGATAGTCTCCTCACCACGCGCCGTCTCCCTGGACACTACCTGGATGGAGTCGAGCATGCGGGCGGCCTTTTCGGCCGCTTCTTCGCGGGTACACGGGAGGAGCGCGTGCGCAAACCCCCGGTAGATGTTGCCGCTGCTGATGTATCGGTACCCAGGCAGGTACTTTGCCAGATTGCTGGCCGCCGTGGTCTTGCCGGAGTATTCCGGCCCATCAATCGTAATCACATCTCCCATGGGAAAAAACCTCCTGTTCTCCTGTGGATGTCGCTTGTCTACTTGGTGTGTTCTATACATTCCAACCCCGGGCTATGCTACTTGAAATGAATAGCCCCGTAAAGCTCAGGAGAACGCCGGGTATTTTGGAAGCCTTGCTTCCAAAGCGAATCGGCGTGTCCTAATACTAGGAGATGTCCACCACAAGACCAGGCCAGGCTTTGCGAAGTTCAGGCGTAGTGAGCTCAATGCCGATCTCGGCCACACCACTCCCCGTGTTTACCGTGTCGCCAGCAAACACCGCGGTGTCGAGCACTGCGGGGAGGCCTTCGGGCAAACCAAATGGGCTCACGCCGCCAATGGGATACCCGGTGTGCGCAAGCACTTCTTCGGGTGTAGCCATCCGGAGCGTGGTCTCTCCCACTGCTGCGGCGAGCTTCTCCTTGTCTACCTTTCGATCGCCAGAGAGCACCGCAAGTACAGGCTTCGCGCCCACAAAAAGAAGCGCCTTTAACACTTGTCCGAGCGCGCACCCATAGATACGCTCCACATCTTGCGCAGTACGAGGCACCTCGCTTAAATGCACTTCACGAAATTGAATCCCCTTATCCTGTAAATAAGTGATGCTTTTCTGCATATAACTACTTCTTGTCGTAGCGGTGTTTATCCCGCACGATTACTTTATCAAATGACTTCCGCATAGCACGGTCGAGGTCAAGACCATTGGAATTGGCGTAACAGATAAGCGTGTAGAGGATGTCTCCTATCTCCTCTTCGATATCTTGTTCTGGCTCATCTACCTTCTTTTTCTTTGGGCCGTGCACATGATTGATGAGCCGGGCAAACTCCCCCACTTCCTCGCCGAGACGAGTAAAGATCTCGTGTGGTTTCCAGTAGTCCCACCCCTTCTCTCGGAACCATTGGTCAAGCTCGGCTTGGTACTGCCCGATACCTTCTGGTCTTTTATCTTCCATACCACTCATCATACGCTCTCAATTTTTTCACAACAATATGTTCAACATTGGATGTTGAACATATTTGATGTTTAAAGAGCAGCGGACTCTTGCAAATTAGGAACCCGCCAGGCTACATACTGAGCGAGGAGGAAGATGAGCGTAGAGGCAATGGCGGAGAGGATACAATACTGGCACCAGGCATTAAGCACAAAGGCCTGCACGGAAGTAAAGTAGAGGGAAGCCAGAAATCCGAGCCAGGTGTAGCGCGCGAAAAGTTTGAGAAGTTTGGGGTCTCGCCTATCCCAAAGCCAGAGGAGGAGAGCAAGGACGCCGACGTAAAAGATGGCTCCTGCGAGCGCCACTGGCACACCAAGCACCACCGAATAGGGACTGGTGGTAACTTGCTCACAGCCTTCCGTAATCGTGCACGGCGGCACCACCCCCAAGAAGTGCTCGGTAGTAAGGTAGGTGGCATCTACAAACCCAATTAAGGCAAGGATGGCAACAAGGGTGAAAAACCAGTTGGGAATCTTCATGCGGGTGAGATACTACCACTTCAGCTCCTCGTCTATCAACGCCTTAAACTCTTGATAACTCCCAGGATTTTTGATCTTTCTGCCGTTCACGTAGAACGTGGGTGTGGCATTCACCGCGTACACTTTTCCGCTTGCCACGTCACGCTCGACGCGATCCTTTAGTGCCTGCGAGGCCCCGTCAGCAGCAAACTGCTCCATATTTAAGCCCAATGTCTGAGCGTAGGAAGTAAACACTGGGGCAGGGTCGGCTAGCTCAGACCACTTCGTCTGCTCAGCGAAAAGCATATCGTGCATCTCGAAGAACTTACCTTGGGTTGCTGCTGCCTCTGCAGCGTATGCGGCGAGACGAGCGTTCTTATGCTGTTCAAGGGGAAAATGCCGGTAGACAATGCGTGTCGAGGAGGCATACTCGGCTGCCAACTGATTAAGTACGGGAAAATAGGTCGCACACGCAGGGCACTGGAAGTCACTGTACTCGACAAGCGTCACCCTGGCGTCGGCCGGACCCTTTACTCGATCATCAGCAACGATCGTAATTGGATAGATTGTACTACTTCCACCCTGATTTCCCTTTTTTGCAACACTCACCACTCCCGCCACAATGAGAATGACCGCGAGAATGAATACAGCCCATAATCCCTTTTGCATACTGGACAATAGAAATATTAATGTGTAAGAGCACCATGATAGCCCGCTCCCCCGAGCCACGCAACCCCCTTACTGCTTGCCCCGCTCTTATGCCGCAGTCAACTGCCCTACCCCAAGCCCAAGCAGAATCGCTAGCCCGCCCACAATTGCCAAACGGAGCCCTCCGCGGACCGCACCCACTTTGGCGATGCGACCATTTACGGCGCCAACCACAAAGAGAAGGAGTACGGCGCTCACAATAGAAACAGTGAACGCCGAGAGCTCATCAAAGAACAAATAGGGCAGCAGCGGAATACAGCCCGCCACGATCGAAGCGAGAAACATAACGATGCCGGCCACCAGTGGATTTCGCAATGACACCAGTCTCCGTGCTACATACTCCTCGGTGAATTCTTCGGAAAGAAAGGAGCCGACCGCCATGGAGAACGCCTCGACCGTGATATAGATGGTGCCGACAAGCACCACCGTCTTTGTGTCGGTGGTCGCCGCGATGCCAGAAAGCACGCCCACCGTCGAGACCAAGCTATCTTCAATACCGAAGATGATGTTTCGCACATAGAGTGAGCCGCGCTCACGTGAACCTCTCATACAACTAGTATACGGTGGGAGGGCGCGCGCAACAACGCATAACTTCGCAAGCAGAGCTTGAATTCCTTGCGGAAGAGGTATAGCCTTAGCCATATGAACGAACAAGCTCCTCAGGCGAAGGCCTCCTTCATCAATCTTGCAGTTGTGGAAAATCGCAAGGGTGAGGTGCTCATGATTCGCCGGGTAAACAAAGAAGAGGGCAAGGATGGTGCTGTGCTCGAATGGGCATTCCCTGGTGGCAAACAGCGCACAGGAGAGACCCGCGAGGAGTGCGTGGCCCGTGAAGTACTCGATGAGACCGGCTACAGGGTAAAGGCCACACGCCAGCTCCATATCCGCCTCCATCCACAACTTCCCGTGTGCGTGGTCTACCACAAGTGTGATCTTACCGAAGAAACACACACCGAAGGCAGGGAGCCCCATGAAGTAAAGGAGATTCGCTGGGTGCCCATAGCTGAGATCCCGTCACTTATCACAACAAATCTCGATCCTGCGGTAGCGCAGGCACTTCGCGTGCCCCCAGCAACTGCCTAATACGTACACGAGCACAGCACAGGTTGACTTCGGTCCCCCACCTGCTAGGCTCTGCAGTCAGGTCCAAACGAGATCTGCAGAGGCGACACCAAGGAGGTGAGCAATGTCACGAAAGAGGAAGAAACCCTCCAGGAATAAGGACACCCATCATCGGCCCAAGCGGCAGCGACGGCGCCACCGCAAGGCAAACCCTAAGATTCGCTGCCTCGGGATTCTTACCGACGGTGCAGACGTGCTCATCATCCAACGCAAGAAAGTGCGCGAAGGGATAGATGGAGCAAGACTGGCGTGGGCGTTCCCTGGCGGCAAGAAGGAGGAAGACGAGACAGAAGAAGAGTGTGTCACCCGCGAAGTGTCCGGCGAGATCGACGATGCGGTGGAGATCGTTCGCCGCATTGGCCAGTGTAGGCACAGCCAATTCCCTGGGGGAATATTGGTGTTCTACGAGCTACGTCTCAAAGATCGTAGCCGGGACCGCCCCATTATTCGCTTCCACCCCTCCCCAGAGGTCCAGGTCTCGATGTGGGTATCTCCAGACGAGTTAGTGATTCTCGCGGGTACCCACATTTCCCCACCAGTCCAAGAGTTCTTCGACCTGAACGACGAGCGGATTCGTGCCATTCGCGCAGGCGAGTTCGGCACCTAGGCTCATCCATGCCACGGATGAGCCTAAACTTATGATTGTTTTATTGAAGGTCCAGAGCACCCAGACTTATCCACATACAGAGGGTAACCCTCTGTATGTGGATAAGTGACTTTATTTCTTTCTTACATCCACTGTATGGGCAGCTCTCCGTACTTTTTTAAATACGCATTCGTTTTACTAAAGGGCTTTGAGCCAAAGAAGCCACCGTAGGCGGCAAGCGGCGAAGGGTGCACAGATTCGAGGATAAGGTGTCTCGTACCATCAATCAGCTTTCCTCGTTCACGCGCGTAGCGACCCCACAAGATAAATACGAGATGCTCTCGCTTGTTCGAAAGCGTTTTGATCACCGCGTCCGTAAACTGCTCCCACCCTTTATGCTGATGCGATCCTGCTTGCCGCGCCCGCACCGTGAGTGTCGCATTCAAGAGCAGCACCCCTTGCTCCGCCCAATGCTCCAGATTCCCTGACTTAGCGAGCCCGTCACCAAGTAGTCCAGACTTAGACACGGGGTGTCTAAGTCCTAGATCACTTTCGATCTCCTTGTAAATATTCTGGAGCGAGGGCGGCGCCGAGATACCCTCGGGCACCGAGAAGCAGAGTCCGTGCGCTTGGCCGGGGCCGTGGTAGGGGTCTTGGCCAAGGATCACTACCTTCACCTTATCAAACGAGGTGAGATCAAAAGCGCGGAACACAAACTTTGCCGGTGGATACACCGTACCTTTCTTGTATTCCTCCCGCACAAAAGTGGCGAGCTCTTTGAAGTAGGGCTTTGTGAATTCTTCTTTGAGGGCCTTTTTCCATGATGATTCGATCTTTACTTCCATAGAATTCAAAAAACGAAAGCACGAAACTCTAGGGTAATCATAAGGTGGCTACATAATGTGCTTGAGCGCATCGCGAAAAGCTGCGCGGAGGGAACTACCCAGAGAGAAGTCGGTCGTTGCTTCGGGAGTGTGGGCAAGCACATTCACTCCCCGCTCATCATAGCGGGGCACCAGATGCCAGTGGACTTGCTTCACCTCGTCTAAATACATGAGGTACACTTTCTCTAGGTGAAGTACGTCAAGGAGCGCGTTACGAGCAACGTCGACGATGTCCATCAAGTACTCATAGTCAGCTCGGGAAAGTAGGTGAAGATCGGCGACTAGCTGCTTCCACACAACAACAGTGTGCCCCTTCGTGAGGGGCTCTGTCGCCAGAGCAACATAGAGCTTCTCATCCTCGAAGATCATCGCCCCAGATGTCGGCAGTGGAAGAGTGCTCATAGAAAGACTATAAACTTGCAGGACGTACCCGCACAAAGTCCCATGTCCATTTATCTGGGCCGTGGAGTGCTACCGAAAGTGCCGCTAGCATGAGGCCAAAATCTCGTGCACCCACGTCATTCCACCCCACAGCGAGCACGATCGTAAGCAGGTGCAGCGCAAGAAGTGCAGCCACGACACGAGCGTAGACACCAAAGGCGAGCATGAGCGCCAAGAGTAGCTCTGCAAGCCCGTTCAAAATCACAAAGATTTCCACTGGTATACCCATAAATCCCGTCGCCCACGCAGGTATCATCCCAACCCACGCCACAGGTTCAAGTAATTGCGCCGAGCTAAACCAGAGAAATACCGCCACCAGTCCAAAGCGGAGTACCACTGGGGCATAACGAGATAGTCCAAGCATAGAATAAAACTACTATGTCTTTGCTTATTTGTACACTGCGGGAAGACTATGTGGTGATCATAGCAAGCACAATAATAGCCCCGACGGTGAGAGCGAATCCGAGGAACTGGTGCGACTTCAGGCGTTCTCTGTTATACACCCATCCGAGAGCGCTCGCGAGCACAATGTAGGCCTCGCTAATGCTCGTCGCAATAGCGATGGGAATGTAGGTGGTTGCGTAGGCAAAGGCGACCCAAGCCAAGACATCGAAGAAAGCCATGTTCACAATGAGCCGCTTGTGATGGCGAAGATCGGAGAGGATCTCGCCTCCCTGCCCCTTCACCAAGAGGTAAACGAGGGTCACGACCGCCATAAAGGCTCCCGTAAACCAGTTAATCATCAAGGGGCTCACTTCGCGCGCGGCATGCCCGAACAAGAAGTTTGCCGTACCCATGCCGATCGTTGCAAGTACGGCGTACCAAATGCCTTTTTCCAAATGAATGCGCTTAAAGTGATGGAATGACCGCGTAGAAATAAGAAAGATGCCGAGCACCGCAGCGGCCACTAAGAGCACTTGTATCTGCGTAAGCCCTTCTTGTAGGAGCAGAGCAGCAAGGGTGGCCGTCACCGGAATCTCCATGGCGTAGATAGGCTCTACCACAGAGATCTTTCCCACCTTGAGAGCTTCAAAATCCACAAGTGAGGCAACAAGAATAACGGCACTCGTGAGCAAGAGCAGCCCCCCGTTCGCAGCAAACTCCACTCCGATATCTTTGTAGACAAACGGGAACAGGACAATTGCACCGAATGTCGTGATGTAAAAGAGGGCAAGCCAGTCACCAAACTTCCGAGCACTACGCTGGATTAAAAAATCGCCGAGCCCCCAAGCAAACAATGCAGTTAACGCGAGTAGCACGCCCATGCAAAAAGTATAGCAGGACCAGGGAGAAACCTCTGTGGGAAAACTTTTGGGGTGGCTACAGGGAGTTGAACCCTGACTAAGAGCTCCACAAGCTCGTGTGCTACCGCTACACCATAGCCACCATGTAGCTATCCTTTATAACAAATTTTTGACTGGAGAGCCAGAATTATTTGGTTTTGAGTTCGTACACCCCTTCCCAGTGCTCGGGTGGATGCTCGGTAAAGTAACGAGCACGCTCGAGCAGAGTCTTCGTCGGGCCGTCGTCTACGTGACGCAAAATCTCTTCAGCAAGCTGAATGCAAGTACCCCATGCGCCTCGGCAATATTGCTCACGAAGTTGGGCAAACTTATCCAAAATCATTCGAACCACCTCCATCTTGGACCGGTCGACGACTTGATACACCCGCACGGGTAGCTTCTTGCCTTTCACTTTAATCTGATCGAGTTCGCGCACCAAGATGTTTTCTTTTTCGAGCAACTCCTTGGGCAAGGCTGCATACGTGCTCTCGCTAATCAAAATGTGAATTGCGTACGACTTGGTCTGCCCTTCCAGGCGTGAAGCGAGATTCACGGTGTCCCCCATTACCGTGTAGTCAAAGCGCTGCGAAGAACCCATATTCCCGGCTGTCACTTTACCGGTGTTGAGCCCAATACCGATATCAATCTCAGGTTCACCAGCAGCTTTGCTGCTAGCATTAAACTCGAGAAGTGCCTCCACCATACTGAGTGCCGTGCGCACGGCATCCAGTGCATGGGTGGTGGTCTGGATGGGTGCACCCCAGAACCCCATGATAGCGTCACCGATATACTTATCGACAACGCCTCGTTCCGCAAGCATGATGTCTGTCATGCGACTCAAGTATTTGTTGAGAAACTCCACGAGCTGCGTGGGGGTCAGTGTCTCCGAGAGCGTTGTAAAACCACGCACGTCGGAGAAAAAGACGGTGGCCTCTTTCTCCTCGCCACCAAGCTTCACCATTGCAGGGTTCGCGAGAATTTCTTCGAGCACGTCCTTCGATACATATTTTGAGAAGGCGCTCCGCATCTGCCGCCGATCACGCTCAATAGTGAGATAGCGGTGGGCGAAGAGAGCCGCCGTAGAGCACATCGAGGCGAGTTCGAGGTGCACCAGATTGAGTACAATCCCCCGATCAAAAAGAATGAGGGTGATCGGCACATAGAGCAGGCCCATAACCACACTGACAACCACCGCCGTAAGCGATCTGGCAAACAACCAGAAGATGAGTGCCGAGATAAGCGCCGCGAGCAAAAGCAGAAGCAGCATTTGTGGCGCAGGCAAAGAAACAAGTCGATAGTCCCGAAGCAACATGTTAACCACTTGTGCCTGGATCTCCACCCCGCTCATCGACGTACCTCGGTCGACCGGGGTCGATTGCTCGTCGTGCAAGTCTGACGCCGTGGCACCCACGAGTACAATCCTCCCTTTAAGGAGGGCGAGCGTGGCAGGGTCACGCGCAAGGACTTTGGCTGCACTTACCCGAGGAACTGTACCCGATGCGCCGGTGTACACAATGCGCTCAATCTGGGATCGAGGAGAACTTGATATACCCGAACCCGCAAGCTGGCTGAGCCGCGCAGCAAAGCTCGGGTAACTCATGGCCCCCACCTGCACCATGCCCGGCACCCGACGCACCCGACCATCTCTGTCTGCAATGAGATTCACATGGCCAAGGTGAACCTGCGGAAAATCTTTGCCGAAGAACAGAGGGAGTGGCGTGATCACCTGTTCTCCACGTGGTACTGGGGCCAAATAAAGTGGCACCATCTCAACAGGAAGCACGATGGGCCTCGTCAATCCGCTTAAAGTCTTCCGCAGGACCGCATCGTCAACCCCGCCCAAGCGGGACGGATCTGCGGGAATAACATCCAGGCCAATAGCGAGGGGGTTGCCTCTCGCTATTGTCTGCAAGAGCTCAGCCTGCGTCGCTCGAGGCCATGGCCACTGGCCAGCATATCTGAGGGCATCATTATCAATCGCCACAATCAGCAGCCGAGTATCGAGTTGCTTCTCTCCGAAGGCGAGATCCTCGAGAATGGTTTCAAAACCAACGAAAAGACCCGTCGTATAGGAACCCGCCACCACAAGCGCACTCGCGAGGGCGATGGCGAGTGGAGGCAAAATCTTTTTTCTCCAAATCATGGCTTGGCTTAGATCCCTGGGCCGCTCTCGATAACCCTTGCGACCACCTTAAAGACTGGTGACTTTCCGAGATATTCCTCGCCCGTGAGAGCATCTCTCCACACGGCCACGACGCTACCAGAGCCTTCACCCATCTCGGCCAGAGAGGGGTCGAGCTCAGCAACAAAGCTCCCCGCGGACGAAAAGCGTCCCATTGGCCCAATCACCTGCCAACGAGCAGCATTTGTTACATCAGTGGTACTACCATCGGCACGGAGCAAGAGAGCACGAAAGGCAATGGTTTCGCCCTCAGACACC
>Ga0208246_1001782_pt1 | contig 11189 bp, 4 predicted proteins | sample RifOxyD2_FD_184039 | JGI IMG/M metagenome (GOLD analysis project Ga0208246, IMG submission 184039) | Soil microbial communities from Rifle, Colorado - Rifle Oxygen_injection D2 (SPAdes) | ecosystem: Environmental > Terrestrial > Deep subsurface > Rock core/Sediment | place: Rifle, Colorado...
ACTGCCTGCCGATAAAGTATTTATGGCTGCCGGCGCCGTTGTGTCGGGAGATTGTGTCTGACTGTTTGCTATATTTGAAATCTGTGATGTGTTCGGCACATCATCAGCAACTTTCATTGCAAAATAATATACAGTACCCGGATTTAATGAACCGACTGTCAATGATTGGTTAGTTCCCGATGCTTCAGGGGTCGGTATATTGGAACACTGTGTCGCACTTGCAAAATTACTGCTATTAATCTGTGTGTTTGCCATGTATCTTATATCATAGCTTGATGCCGTGCCGGTCGTTCCATCGTCGCCTGTTGATGTCCATGTTAATGTTATTGCTGTTTCTGTAGCATTACCTGCTGCCAGATTTCCGATTGCCGCTGGCGGTGTAGAATCATCCGAAGGTAACGTTTGGCTATTTATAATATTAGAAATTACTGAAGTGTTTGACGAATCATCGGTTACCTTCATAGCAAAAGAATATTGTGTATTTGGGGTTAAATTACTTATCGTAACCGTTTGTTGCGTTCCTGATGCAGTAGGAGCGGGTTCTCCGGTTGCCTGTGTTGCACTCGCAAAATTACCTTCGCTTATTGCTGTGCCACCCGCCATATATCTTATATCATAGATTGATGCCGTGCCGGTTGTCCCGTCATCGCCGACTGCGGTCCATTGCAATGTAATTGACGTTGATGTTGCCGAGCCGGATACTGCCAAATCGGCTATAGGCGACGGCGGAGTAGAATCTGCACCTGTCATATCTTTCATATCAAGTGTTATTGTCTGGTCTATATAACTATATCCGCCTTTTACCCAGTCTTTGTAATTGGTATATGCAATTGTCTTTGTAGTGCTTACATTACTGCCGCTTGTATTTGAATAATAAACGAACTTGTAATCGCCGTCTTCTTTAAGTGTAAACCACGCTTTGCCGGTATTATCCGTCATTACTCCGACAGGATTGCATTTACTCGCATTAACGGGTTCTACTACCACGTATTCATTAGGCACAGCAACTCCGTTATTTTTCAACGTCACTATAACTTCGGGAAGTCTTAATAAACCTTGTGCTAATGCTGAATCTGTATACCAACCCGCTTCATAAATTTTCGGCATTGCACCATAAGGCGGACAATTTGCAAAACCATCCCTTATTGCATCAAATACCATATTTGTCTTATATAAATCTAAGTCATCTCTGAACCAATTATATGTTGTTCTTGAACTACCGCCAACCAGTTGTTTTGCTTTTATACCTTCACCGGACATGCTTGGCCATATAATTGGGGGACTTGAACTTCCACTCCCAAATACCGTTTCCTGAGACGGTGGTCTTAGCCATTGTGAACGGATAGGAACACTAAACGTATTATATCTCGGAATCTGATAATATGCTGCACGGGCAATAGTGTTTCCGCAATTTGTATATGTCCTTTGTGAAGAACTATAAGTAAATCTCGTTGCAGGATTCGGATCAATATAAAAGAACTTTGCCCAATCATTAAAACCCTGCTCAACCAAAGTCATATTATTCGTAGACATACCGGGATCTATTTTATCACCTGAAACAACATCCAATTCTTCTTCACTATCCATAACCGGTCTTTTATACTTTGTCGCCCAGTTACTAAATGCCTGGTCAGCAGTATATGGTGCATCATTTGGTATCCTTTGTTCATATACAAAGACTTTCCTCGCATCAACAAAATCATATTCATCCGCACCGTATAACGTTGTATCCAGCGAACAGTTAGGACTTACAAATTTAAGATACGCAGTCCTGCCTGACGATGACACTTTACGGGTTGGATCAACCACTCTTACAGTATCTTTAACAATATCAACCATCGCTTTTGTTCTGCCGTATCTATATGTGTATTTCAAACCTGTTCCGTCAAACGTCTGGAATATTTCATTACCATTTGACCAATTTGCAATACTCGGATGATTACGATGCGTCTTGACATAATCGCGGAAAAATTGTTTTGTATTAGTTATCCATTTTGCAGTGGCATTGCTTATTCCCGAACCTTGTGAAGCAGAACCATATGGACTGGTAAAACTATTTGTTGCCTGGCAATATAGAGAAGGGCTATTTGAATTGTTTCTTAAATGCACCTCGGGAACAACCAATACACCAAGTTCATCAGCCACATCAAACCATATTTGAGATGGACTATAACAGTGTAGTCGTATAAAATTCATATTCCTGGCCATTTCAGACCTGTATAATACCACTATATTTTGCCTGTTCCATGTAAACGATTCATGGGCATGGTCAAGACATGCTGCTTGAAAAAATATTCTCTTTCCATTTAGATAAATATGATATGGATATTTTCCATTCGGATATGAATATGTATCGCTGGTATCTTCAGGATTATATACCCACAATTCTTTAAATCCGAACCGGGTATATTTAGTATCAACCGTTTGACCGCCTTCTGTAAGAGATGTTTTTAAGAAGTATAATATTGGGTCGCCATAGTCAATGTAATCATAACTACTACCGTTTTTTACTTTTGATTTGCCTATACCCCAGAGTTTCGGACCGCCCGGGTCCGCCCAGTTCGTATCCCAAGGTGATTTTGATACCTCTATACATACATTACTTCTTGCCGGAATTGTTATTGGAAGTGTAGTTGCCGTCTTACTTTGAGTCGGCATATCAGGATTTGTAACCAACTGCACACTGTCTCCTACAGTAAGTTTATCAACACCATCCTTCACAACTGTATTAATTACATTTACCGTATGCGAAGTGCTATCGTCGTTTCTTAAATATAATCTTGTTGTTATTTTTTTATTCTGTCGTACTGAAGTAACTATATACGCATCCTCTACAAAGACAGGATTATATGTCCTTAAATATACATTCCCCCATATACCTTTTTCCAAATCACCGAAACCTGTCCATACACCTGAATATACATTATTATTACGACTCATATAATCACCGACAGGAACGGTGTAACCATTATACTGCGCCATATAAGCGCCGTCACTTATTAACGCCGGTTGTTGTCCGGGTGTTTCGTTACCATTACTATCTATTGCTGAACGCCAGCTGTCTTCGTTATAGACATGAAGGGTATTTTGCTGACCTAAGGTTACAAAGGTTGTAATATCAACTTCAAACGGTGTGAACGATTCCTGATGTCCCTGTGGTGTAACTTTTACACCATTTATGAATACCAGTGCATAATGATTGACCCTTTCAAAATATATTTTTATCCTTTTACCTGACCATCTTGACGGTATATTGATTGGTAACTTGTACCAACCTTTATGAAAGCTTGTAAAATTTGTATCAGTATAATTCAATGGTCTATAATACCATGAACCAGGAACTCTGACGGTAGCGTAACCGGATGAGGGAATCGCACTCGTTTCATTTGAAGTCGTTCCGACAAACTGCCATTCCCCATTTAAACAGATATTTTCACGTATATTGTCTGCAAAGATTAAATTTTTTCCTAACATAAAAATTAACAGCATACTTACTACTGACAACATCTTTTTTCTTGTTATCTTAAACATCATAACTCCTCCTGTAACATTAACTAAAATGATTAATTTTTTTAGGCTATGTGTTTGCCGAACTCGGCAATTACAAACTACTCTCTACTCCACACTTACCGCTTTATTACCTTTCAATAATTTTGACGACTTTAACACCACTTATGTTTAATAAAAAAACCAAGTTACTGAAGTTTCCTGAATGCAACGTAGAATCTTTCAATATCCTTCGTTTCACCCAGGACAATGCTTTGCATCGCCTTCGGCAACCTGGCTGTCCCGATAAATCGGGATCCATGGTTTTGCGTATTCATCCTGATTTCTCAGGAGTAGCCTTTTCGGGAGTTATGTTAAATACTATCCTTATTATTTATAGTTTCAATATTATTGCCAATTAAATATTAATTAAATAATATTTAAATTCATTTACTTGTAATCCAATCAATAATAATTTTCCACAATGTGAAATATATTTCTCTGCCGCCGATTCTTCCGCCATTAAACCTTTGGCGAGCAAGCAAGAGCGAGCTTTTTTCGTTTTATCCTTGCACTATCCCCCGCCACTTCCGCCACTACAACTTTCTTGCCCACCAACGGTTCAGTGGTGGGGGCGGACAGGGAACCTTCGGCGGGCAGGCACAATCCCACTATCGCACTATCGCACGATTGCCAACTTACCCCTCTTCGTATGTCCATGGTCATTCGTTATTAAATATATATACACACCACTTGCTATCTTTTTACCTTCGTTGTTCTTTACATTCCAGCTCAATTCACCGGTTGGTGTATCTTTCTCTTCTTCATATACCAATTCACCCGCTATGTTAAATATCATAATTTTTGTATGTGTGGTTAAATTTGTAAAAAATATCTTTGTATGACCTATGCTGGGTTTGAATGGATTTGGATAAATATGCGTTCCTTCAAAATTACTTTGTATTACCGCAAATATTCCATAAAATGATAGATGCTTTGTTTTGGTTATCAGCACTTTATTGGTTTTATCTAATTCTGTTGTCATTAATTGCTCCCAATTGCTGCTCATACCATTATTTGTACATACTACTAATTTTGTGTCAATTATATCTTTTTCATCAGTTCTATTATCATTATTGACATCGCTATACGGCAATGATATTTCTATATTTTCTGAAAATTCTTTTTGACCGCTTTCCATTTCTATTTTATGTATATATCCTATTAAATTGAGATTGTTATCTATTGACGGATAATTTGAAGGATTAATAGTAATTTTCAATATATCCGTTGTCCCATTAGTTAACACACCCGTAGATATCTTTACTGCACTCATTAAATTTGTCGTTGTATCAACTATTTTTACTATGTTCAACCTACGGTTATCTATCCGCTCATACTTATAGTTGTTGTTCCCGCATATATCAGGATCTTCGCTGTCTATTGTTACTGTAATATATCCCCCGTTTGAACTATTTGAACCATGTGTACCGTCTTCGCCTATTGCTGCCGCTCTTATGTTGTACTGTTGATTATCTTCTAAACCACTAACATCCCATAAAATGTAATAGGGGCTGCTTGTGTCTGTAGATATTTTTGTCCATGTTGTTTCGTTCAATTTTTTGTATTCAAACACCACTTCTGTTATATTTGTTGTGTCTTGTGTGAAATTTTCCGCCAATAATAATATATTCGTTCCGCTTATTTTAAATCCATTTGAAATTGTTGTTAACTTCATTTGCGGTATATTCGCTGCAATTTCTATCGCGGTTTCCGCTACTATGTTTGTATTGGAGTCCTCATTACCGTTTATATCCGCCGCCCTTACTACAAATTTATATTCTTGATTAGCTATTAGATTATTTATTGTAAAAACGGACGCTGTACTGGATACAATATAACATGGCACTGCATAATTCATTGCAGTACCGGTTGTCATATATATATTATAATTCACTACAGTACTGCTTACAGAAGCAAGCCAGCTTAGTTCTATACTATTATTGTTTAATTGTGTTGCTGTTAAATAATTTACCGGTTTAGGTAATGCATTTTCCTGAATAGTCGCTATGGATGTTTTTGCATTTACTATGTCGGATATTTCTGAATAGTTTGGTATTTCATCACCGACTTTAATTGCAAAATAATATGTTGTATCTACAGAAAGATTATATATTCTAAATGTTTCGCTATTACCTGCAGATTTCGGCAAGGGTTCGCCCGTACTTTGAGTCGCATTATTCCAATTATCGGCTGTTATCGCGTATGTCTGATAACGCACGTCATAACTGTTCGCTGTATCGGTATTACCGTCATCACCGGTTGCTGTCCAACCCAGTGTTACAGAATTAGATAGTTTTGATATTACAACTAAATCCATTACTCTTGCCGGCGAAGTAACATCGGGAGTAGGTAAATTTGCAACGTCAAAATCAACTGTCTGGATATAACTGTATCCTCCGGTTGTCCAATTTTTGTAATATGTATAAGACGCAGTAAAAGATTGTTTATATGTATTACCACCGGAATAATAAACCAATTTATATGCACCATCCTGATTAAGCGTAAACCATGCCTTCCCGGAACTATCCGTCTTTACACCTATTAGCGGGATGGATTGCTCCTGATTTGGCTCAATGTATATATATTCATCCGACATTACTGCTCCATTATTTTTTAGCGTAACCACCACTTCGGGAATCCTTATCAATCCGTTTGTAAAAGCAGAGTCCTCATACCAACCCGATTCATAAAACTTCGGCATGGCACCGTATGGGGGATTGTTTTCCCAACCTTCTTTAATTCTGTCAAATAGAAAATTTGTCCTGTATAAAGCTTTAGAAGAATCAAACCAGTTGTATGTCGTTCTTGAACTGCCGCTTATCAGTCGCTTTGCTTTAACACCATCACCCGACAGGCTTGGCCATGTAATAATAGGATTGGAATGCGAATCTCCAAATACGACTTCATTATCGTCAAACCAAGCATCGCGTATAGGAACACCGAAAATGTTGAATCTGGGAATTTGATAATATGCAGCACGGGTTATAGCGTTGCCTATATTGGTATAGGTTCTCTGCGGAGAAACATATGTAAATCTTGTGCGGGTACTTGTATCTATATAAAAGAAATTTGCCAGCGCCATATAACCGTTATAAACAGTACCGTTTATTCCGTAAGTAGGATTGGCAATATCTATAAAATCCATGGGAACAACATCTAATTCTTCTTCGGTATTCATTACCGGTCTTTTAAAATTTATCTGCCAGTTATTAAAAGCTTGGTCAGCGGTAAACTCCCACGCCATTCTTTCAGGCGCTTCATATACAAAAATTTTACGAATATCCACAACCTCAATTTCATCAGAATATTCCGGGACAATAGTATCATCAAAAGTACATTTACCCGTAGCACTGTCAAACTTTATGAATCTGCTGACACCTGATGTTGATATAATTCTTGTTGGGTCTGCCGGTTTAATTGATTCTCTGCCGAATTGTAAAAATGTTTCTGTTCTTCCCTGTCTTGCAGCTTTTTGACTATTATTATTATAAATCTGTTCTTTTTGGAATATCTCATTACCGTTTGACCACATAGCTATAGAAGGATGATTACGATGCGCTTTTGTGTAATCGCTGTAATATTTCTTCATATTCACTATCCAATTTGCCGTGGCATCCGTAACCGCTTGATCCTGCGGTAATGTCACGCTAAATGCAGTATAACTATTTTGCGACTTACAGTATATGGACGGCGAATTTGCATTGTTTCTTGAGTGCGATTCAGGGACAACTAATACACCGAGTTCATCAGCTACATCAAACCAAATAGCCGGCGGACTAAAACAGTGCAACCTTATAAAATTACAATTCCGCCCCATCTCAGCCCTATAAAGCACTATAATATTCTGACGATTATAACAAAACGATTCATGGGCATGGTCTAAACAGGTTGCCTGAAAAAAAATCCTTTTTCCGTTTAGATAGAAATGATAATCATACTTTCCATAGGGATACGAATAAGTATCGGCAATATCTTCCGGATCATAAGCCCAAATTTCTCTGAATCCGAAACGGGTATGCTTCATATCTATAGTTTGACCGTTTTCTTCAATTAACGTCTTTAGAAAATATAATATGGGATCGCCGTAGTCAATATAATCGTAACCACCGCTGCCATTTTTAATTTTCGCTTTACCTATCCCCCATAATTTTGGTCCGTCCGCATTAGTCCAGTTTGTATCCCATGGTTGTTTTGACACTTCTATACATTTCCTGCTATTTGCATTTATCGTCAACGGTAATGCGGTAGATGTCCTGCTTTCCGAAGTCGTATCCGGATTTGACACTTCTTTGACATCTTCGTCAATTGTAAGTTTCAGCTGACTATCTTTTACTACCGTATTAATTATATTTATTGTATGGTTTACGCTATCTTCATTTTTGATATATAATTTAGCAGTTATTTTCTTAGTCCGAACCGAAGTAATTATAAACACATCTTCAATATAAACCGGATTATAAGCTTTTAAATAAACATTGCCCCAAATTCCTTTTTCCCAATCTCCAAAGCCGGAATAAATACCGGAATACATTTCGTTATAATTACCGTTTCGCATCATATAGTCGCCGACTGCTACCGTATATGTATTATAATCGGACATTAAGCCGGTAGGAGACGCTAATGCTGGAGCGCTACCGGGTGTTGGATATGCCGATCGCCAACTATCCTCGTTATAAATATAAAGGGTATCCTGTCCGCCTAAAGTTACAAAAGTTGTAATATCAACTTCAAACGGTGTAAACGATTCCTGATGTTCGCCAACCTTTTTATCATTTATAAATATGCATGCATAATGATTTACTCTTTCAAAATATATTTTTATTCTTTTTCCTGACCATCTTGACGGTATTGTCAAAGGTAGTTTATACCAACCATAATGATAATTTGACCAATCACTGGCAGTATAATTAAACGGTCTATAATACCAAGAACCTGGAACCCGTATAGTAGTCCAGCCGATGTCCGAAGAAGGAACCGGTTCTGTTTCCCTGGGACCACCACCGGCAAAAACCCATTCTCCGTTCAAACATACTTCTTCCCTTAAATTTTCAGAAGAAATATATTTCACAGTTATTGAAAATAATAATAAAATTAACAATACTTTTTTCATGATTTCACTATCTCTGGTATCGTACTACCTACTATATATGACGATATAAACCGCTATTTTTCCCAATTTATTATTTTATTTGTTTCAAAAATATTGCCATTATTTTAAAAGGTTGGTTATTTTTGCAGAATTTTGCTTGTAAGTCTTACAATTCGTTTACCAAGAGAAATGCATTGCTTTTCAGATTTACTATCAGGAGAACCGATTGCAACAGGACCAAAATGATCATTTTTTGAACTGCCCTGAATTATCATTCCATGTATAAGAAATGCCTGTAATATTGAAAGAATTGTTGTCTCATTACCACCACCTATGTTCGCTGATGAAGTAAATGCTCCTCCAACCTTACCTTCTAATTTGCCGTGCAAAATTACTGATTCATCTAAAAGTTTCTTTAGCTGATACGCCATCTGCCCGTAATATGTAGGAGAACCGAATATGAATGCATCATATTGTATAAGCTCATCGGGTAAAACATCTTCAATTGATTTAATCGATACCTCGGCATTTTCTTCTTTTACACCTTTTGCCACATATTCCGCCATCTTTTTTGTATTACCGCTTCTCGTATAGTAAGCAACTAATATTTTCATAATTAATTATTACATCCATCCTCCGTAGCTGTAGTCTGCTACTGCAGAGGACGGGCAGATTTATAACTACGATTACGCCGATTAAAACTTAATCCTTAAAAAATCTGTGTAATCGTCTCTCCTAATCTGCGTAATCGTCTCTAATTAGAATTTCATTACAAAACTGCCCTTTGGTCTATCAGGTTTTTTCTTTGCTTTGGATTTCAACTCCGTTAATTTCTCTATTATGTTCGCTAACGGCGGAAATTCGATACTCTCGTTTGTCAATACTCCTATTGATATCGTCATTAATGGAAAATTCTTTAGTTTATCCTCTCTGTCACGCGATATTATAAATCCACGTTCCACATCTTCTTTATCATAATACTGAAATATCATCTTGTCAAACCGCTTTGTGGCATATTCGCATACCGCATCCGATTTGTTTACAGTTGTTACAAATATAAAATCATCACCACCTATATGTCCAACAAAATCATCGCAATTTCCGGCTTCTTTCACCGCTTTGTTTACAACATCCGCCGTAAATAATATTACATCGTCGCCTTTCTTGAATCCGTACAAATCATTATACGATTTGAAATTATCTATGTCTAAATAACAGAATGCATACTGTCCTTTATGACTTAACCTGTTCTTAAATTCCTTCTCTATAAAAAAATTGCCAGGTAGTTTTGTTAACGGGTTATAACCCATATCATTGCTGCGTCGTGCAAAAAGCCGTTCTAAACGCGCTTTTAATTCGTTTAAATTAAAAGGTTTTGTAATAAAATCGTCCGCCCCTAATTCTATGCCTTTTGTCCGTTCTTCGGAACCTATACGGCTGGCAGTATATAATATTATAGGTGTTGATGTGGTTTTTGGATCCGCTCGCAATCTGCGGCACACTTCATAACCTGACATCCTCGGCATCATCAAATCAAGAAATATCAAATCGGGGACTAAAGTCTCAATTTTTTTAAATGCGTCCATCCCTGAAGAAACACAAACCACATCGTAACCCCACATTGCAAGTAAAAATTCCAGGTATACTAAAACCGAAGGATCATCATCTACAATAAGTATTTGTTTTTTATCCATAATTATAATTTAAATATTGATACCGTTGAAAAACTTACTTCACGGTATCATATTATCTGTTTTCTTTAAACTTACGCTTCTCGTGCAATAAATCATCAATGTCTTCGTCTTTATCACCCTCTATATTTTCAAATATTATATCTTTGAATTTTATCGCATCTGACATTGTCAATTTAGCAAATTTTATTCCGTACCGATATAAATCTTCCCCGCTTGTTTCCACACGAACAACCTCGCCTAATATTTCCATAGGAACATTCAATCTTACAAATATCGATTTATTTTTCTCCAATTTAAGCTTACTTTCAAATGCCGCACCCGTCTTTGACATATTAAATACACAACCTTTACCCTGCATCTCCAACGTTCCCGCATCAAATATATCCGCCAAAATCGTAGTAGGTAACCGCCGACATCTTCTTTTTTCTCTCGACATTTTTCCCCCTAGAATTTCATTACAAAACTACCCTTCGGTCTACCAGGTTTTTTCTTTGCTTTGGATTTCAACTCCGTTAATTTCTCTATTATGTTCGCTAACGGCGGAAATCCGATGCTCTCGTTTGTCAATACTCCTATTGATATCGTCATTAATGGAAAATTCTTTAGTTTATCCTCTCTGTCATGTGATATTATAAATCCACGTTCCACATCCTCTTTATCATAATACTGAAATATCATCTTGTCAAACCGCTTTGTGGCATATTCGCATACCGCATCCGATTTGTTTACGGTTGTTACAAATATAAAATCATCACCACCTATATGTCCAACAAAATCATCGCAATTTCCGGCTTCTTTCACCGCTTTGTTTACAACATCCGCCGTAAATAATATTACATCGTCGCCTTTCTTGAATC
>Ga0208246_1001784_pt1 | contig 11184 bp, 8 predicted proteins | sample RifOxyD2_FD_184039 | JGI IMG/M metagenome (GOLD analysis project Ga0208246, IMG submission 184039) | Soil microbial communities from Rifle, Colorado - Rifle Oxygen_injection D2 (SPAdes) | ecosystem: Environmental > Terrestrial > Deep subsurface > Rock core/Sediment | place: Rifle, Colorado...
TTATTGGAAAACCAAACCAGCTTGGCGAAGAGTTTTTTGTCGCAGTAGGAAGTAATAAATTTTTTTCATACTTTTTCAAATTATCATATAGATATTTGAAATTCTTTTTACGCGACTCTATAAACACCGAAAGTTTTTTTAATTGTGCGACGCCTACCGCTGCCTGCATGTCGGTTACTTTAAGATTATATCCTATATGCGAATATACATATTTATGATCGTAGCCAAACGGCAATTGACCAAACTGCTGGTTAAACCTCATTTTACATGTATTGTCATGACCGGGCTCACACCAACAATCTCTGCCCCAATCACGAAATGATAATATTATTCTGCGCAAAAGCGGATCATTAGTCACTACAGCTCCGCCCTCACCCATAGTAATGTGATGTGCAGGATAAAAACTAAATGTTGATATATGTCCGAAAGTTCCCGTAAATTTACCATTATACTTTGAACCTAATGCATCACAGTTATCCTCAATAAACCAAAGATTGTATTTCTTAGATAAATTTAATATTTTCTCTATATTAGATGGATTGCCTAAAGTATGTGGAACAAATATGACTTTCGTCTTTTTTGAAATTGCTTTTTCTATTTTATCTGCTTGAATATCATATGTCCCAAGTTCAACGTCAATAAATACCGGAACCAGATTATTCTGAATAATCGGATTTAACGTTGTCGGGAAACCGCAAGCTGTTGTTATAACCTCATCACCAGCCTTTAGTTGTCTTTCTTTTAAAAGAGGTGACGTTAACGCTGTTAATGCGATAAGATTTGCCGAAGAACCGGAATTGACCAAAACGCAACTCTTAACACCTAAATATTCTGCAAATCTTTTTTCGAATTCCTGTGCATATCTTCCAGCAGTCAGCCAAAAATCAAGTGCAGAATCTATTAGGTTTATCATTTCTTGTTCATCATAGATTCTACCAGCATAATTTATGTGACTTTTACCAGGAATAAATCTTTCTTTTTTCTTTTTTAAAGAACATATCCTTATTACATCCTTAAATATTTTTTTTCTAATACTTAAATCTGATTTCATAAATCAAAAATTCTCCTTTTTTATTTTGCTTCATAAAGCATCATTGAACCATCCGCTGTTTGTTTAACTTTTTTATAGTTTTCTGACAATTCGGTAAATATCACTAAATCAAACTTTTTAGGCATACTGTTAATTCCATAAAATATTTGCTTAATTTTCTTACTCTTAATTACTTCCTTTATCCTTTCCCATTGCAAAGTAGTCACCGCTTCTATTGTGCTACAAAAGGGTAAACCCGAATAAGTTCCAGTTAAACAATAAAGATAATCGTTATAATATGAAAATATCACGGTTTCATTGCCTTTCTTATTCTCTTTGATAAAATCAATTGTTTCAGAAAAATAAGGTGTTTGATTAGCCGTCGCCACCTCTTTGATATTATATTTGACCCATTTATACAAATCAGGCAACTTACTAAAAAAAGCTACTATACCATAAACTAAGATTATGCTTAAGAAAAACATTTTAATAAAATCATAACGGAATAAATTATTTTTAAAAACATATTTTAAATTATTTTTATTTATACGATATTTACCAGAAATATCATGTAACAAAAATGCCGCCAAAATTATTGCGGGATAAATTAGAATAAATAAATTTGACACTAAACTCCGGCCCTGGTAATATGAAAATATTCCGATTCCAAGCAATGATATGAAAAAATAATACCTATGCTCATCAGTTACTCTTTTTTTAATAAGAGCAACTAAACAAGAAAATAATACGACAACATAAATCAGCATAACTATATTCCATAAATCAAAGTTCCGCATCGGAGCCATATAAAATCCGAGAACAACAAAAAGCTTCTGCAACTCAACTATTTCAATCCAATTAGGTAGTTTACCGGTACGTAAATATGCAAAAATATTATATGTTAAAACGGTTAATGCTAAAGATATTCCCATGAACAATATATGCTTCATACTTTTTATTATTTTTTCTTTTATTGTTAATTGATTTATAGATATCGTATTGAAAATTAAAAAAAACAACCAAGCAATAACGATTGGAACACCAGTATCAAAATTCCATAAAAAACTTATTCCGCATAAGGATAACCCTACAATATACTTTTCTTTACTACTATTTTTAACATATTTAATTGCAAACCATATAAAAAACGAACCGAATATAGTTCGTATCGGCTGATACTGATAATAGGTATTGTTAACTCCACCGAACAGTATAATTGACACATAAAAAATATGAACAATACCTATCAGTGCAATCAATGATAATAAAGAATACCACGAGTCGGCTCCTAATTTTTCATTTAAAGCCATATACATAAACAAAAAAGATAAAAATATCAAAACTAAAAAATATATACTTATATTTAATATACTATGCCCAAATATTTTTGTAAATATCGCCCCAATATAAGGATATAAAACACCATATTGCGAAAACATATCCACTAAAATGGTCTTGCCGTTCGCTGCCTGGTTAACTGCACCTGCTATCATACTGAAATGGGCATTAATAAACGGATTTCTTATAATAATGTTATTAGTATGGAATTGGGTTATGGTTGTTGCCAATATTATCAAAACACCTGTAATAAAAAATGCTTTTGAATTAATGTTGCTAAATTTCTTATGGAATAACATTAACAAAATGAATAAAATTAATGCAAAACGAAGCCAATAATAATTAAGTGTAATCTTAAAAATCCAGCATTCAAAACCGGCTTCAGCGCCTTTAAAAATATAATAACCCCATAAAAACATTACTGCAACAACTATAATATTGAATGTCATATTAAAATAATTATTTGAATAAAAAGGAAAAAGAAATTTGTATTTCCCTTCAAAAAAAGACACTAATTTATATAAAACAACAAATACTATAGGCACATAAATTAAACCGAAAAGAAAACAGAATTTCTCAAAAGGTTCGGGTTTAAGAAAGCTGCTGTCTGCAAAATATCCTGCATATGAACTAATATCCGCAATAAACATTGAATTGCCTTTCAATAACCTACATATTAGATAGTAACTAAATATAGATGTTACCAATGAAATAAAAAAAATAAGATTTTCCTTATATTTACCAAACATTTTTTAAATGCCTCCCAACTGTATCTATTTGTTTAAAATTTCTTTTGATTCTGTAATAATACTTTCTACTGAAACAAATTTAGGCAGGTATCCCAGTTTTTGCGCTTTTTTACTTCTTGAATAATATTCGCTCTTTTTACCGGTAATAGAATAAACATTTATATTATTGTCAATTTCATATTCCAAATTATAATTCTTTTTAAAAAAATTCAGAATCTCAAATTTTGTAATCACTTTTTTACTATAAACATCAAACGCGTCATTTATATTTTTTTTATTCATGCATTTCCTAATCAATTCAAACAAATCTTTCGGATGCACAAAATCTCTGGTGATATTTTCATTGGAAGTTATAATTTTCTTTTTATTTCTTATACATGCTATAATATCAGTTAATAAATATCCGGAGTCCAGTTCTATAAATCTGCTAAAATAGCTAAAAACCCTTAAATCAACTATATTCAAATGTTCTAGAGATCTATGTTTTGCTTCAGAATAAAGCTTTGTAATCCCATAATATTCCGATTCTTTAATATTATTTACATTCCATTTCGAGAATGTTGAATAATTAACTGGTTTTGTAAAATCTGTTCCATAAACAGCACCGCTACTTATATTTATATATAACGTTTTATTATTATCATTAGTTAAATAATTAAGAATTATATTATCAAATTTTTCGGTTAATTTAAAAATATTTCCATTTGCCTTTTTTACTTTTTTAGGCGTACCCAATCCAACACAATTTATTATAACGTCATAATTATAATTTGCGAATTTTTCAAATGTATTTATTTTAGATGAGCTTTTACAGTTAATTTGTTTTAGAAAATTTCGCAGTTTTTTTAAATTTCGTGCGAACAAAAATAAATTATGTCTTTTTTCTTTATCGAAATTATAAATTAGCCCTTTTGCGATATGGCTTGTGGCACCCAATATTGCTATTTTCTGATTTGGCATATCCCTCATAATTTATTCTTTGATTGGTTTTGCAAGCATTTCATTCTTTAACTTTTCTATACTTCCGGAAAAAAATATGTCTTCATATGGCTTAACAATCATGTTTTTTTTAAATTCTTTTCTATCTAAAAAAGGATACATATCTTCCAATGGTTTCGATGTTATTGTGCCGTCGTGATGAACAACAGCCGTATTCGTAGGTATTACTAATTGGTCATCCAAGGATCTTATTTCACAAATAATAGAACTATCATAATTTAAAATTACATCAATTTTTTTCAACATCATTTCATTGTTCATAATATTGATATATTTAATTCCATACGCACCGGCAATTTGTGAGATTTGAGGAAAAGAGATTCCTGACCTTTTGCTTTCACATACATAGTTCTCATTAAAGAATCTCTTCTGAGTTTGTCTTATAGAAAGATAACCATTATTATTAATTACAAATATTTTTATTGGCAAATTATTTTGTATAATGGTTTGTAGTTCTTGAATGTTCAGCTGAAAAGAACCGTCACCGGTTATAGCAACCACTTCTTTATTCCCGGTTGCAACACTCACACCTATGGCAGCTGGCAGACTAAATCCCATAGTAGCTAATGCACCGGAAGTTATATACCGTTGCCCTTTTTGGATATTAATAGCTTGTGAAACTACATAGAATGCTGATCCTGCGTCAGAAATAATCGGAATTTGTGGTTTTAATCTTTTAGTTAGAACATCAACAAAATAGTAGAAATTAATCCCTTTTTTTACTTTTTTATATTCCAGCAAACATACGGGATATTTACGCTTCCAATAATTACACTTATTCAACCAGGCAATGAAATTACCTAATTTTCTGTTTTTAGTTGCTTGAAGTAGTTTTTGTAAGAATATTTTAGCATCCGCGTTTATAAATTTATCAATTTTAATTGTCTTTTTCTTATGCTCGTCTACATCGATATCTACAACTATTATCTTAGCTTCTCTTGCAAATAAACTATATTCATGCCCTACAACTGAAACACTTAACCTGCTACCTATACTTAATATTAAATCGGAATTTTGCATAGCAAAATTACCGGCTCTTGTACCTTTAGTCCCAATTCTTCCTATATAGTTTTTATGCTCGGTCTCAACAACATCTATACCCATAATAGGGGTTACTATAGGAATATTATGCTCTTTAGCAAAATTAATTAATTCATCACAAGAATTGGAAATCCTTATGCCATGCCCTGCAATAATTATCGGCCTTTTGGATTTCTTTAGCGATTCTATGACAATTTTTATTTCATTTTCCTGAGGATTTACCTTGTAATATTCGGTATCTAATTCCTCGGGATTAAACATATTGAGAGATTCATCTTCTATAACTGCACCCTGAACATCAAGCGGAATATCCAACCATACAGGTCCAGGCCGACCAGATTTTGCCAAATATACTGCTTTTTCCAAATGATATCGTATTTTTTCAGGTTCATTAATCACTGCTGCATATTTTGTAATTGACTCGACTATTGGTAAAATATTAACTTCTTGAACTCCAAATTGCCTTAATTTTGGAATTTTGGAATTGTAAACTGTTTGCTGCCTTTTAGACTGTCCTGATATAAATAAACAAGGAGCCGAATCCTGAAAAGCACCGACTACTCCGGTTATTGTATTTGTTGCACCTGGACCACTGGTAACCAAAACCACGCTTAATTCACCTTTAAATTTTGCATATGCCTCAGCAGCCATAGCTGATGCCTGTTCATGGTGATTACAAATATATTTGATTATCTTTGATCTACCGACAGCATCTACCAAATGCATACATCCCCCACCGGATAACATGAAAATGTGTTTAATATTATTTTCTTCCAGAAATTTAACAACATAATTAGAAAGTTTCATCATTTTTTCATCTCCCTAAAATAAGACGCTCTGTCAAAACTTTGACTTTTTTGTTTTTTATTTATATAATTCATTGACGATAAAATAATTAATAAATTATATTGTTACATTTTATAAAAAATTATGTTTAATTTTACTGTACGAATCATAAATTATTGCAGTATCAACCTTATATGTAATAAACTGAATTCCTATTTCTTTAAATCTTTTTAAATCATCGGTATTATGAATCATACAACCTGCAGATTTACCATTTTTTCTTATTTTATCAACCGCCTTTTCCAAAGAACTAATTACTTTTTTATTTGTCACATCACCAGGAACACCCAATGAAACAGATAAATCATATGTGCCTATATAAACAACATCAATTTCACTATCAGAAATAATATTTTCTAAATTTTTCAAAGCATTAACACCTTCCAGTAATAAACCTAACATATTTTTTTTATTTTGTTCGCTAAAATAATTTGATGCAACAGAACGGTATGAACCCGCCCGAATATACGGATTAAATCCCCTCTTTCCTAAAGGTGAAAATTTACTATATGAAACTACTTTATCTTTATCCCTTACACTCTCTATATGTGGAACAAGGATTCCGGACGCACCAATATCCAAAGCCCTTAGGATATCAGATTCATCATTGCGCGAAACTCGTATTATAGTTTCGCAATTTTCACATTCTGCAGCCATGATCATTTCTTGAGCAATTTTATAATCCATTGCTCCGTGTTCCATATCTATTATAACAAAATCTAAACCTGCTTTTGCAATAACATTTATTACTGCCGGACTCGGTAACTCACACCATGTTCCTATTACAAATTTACCTTCTTTTAGTAATCTTTTAATCATCGAAAACATGTCCTCCAGTATTATCAAAAAGATAGTGATTGATCCTTTGCTTTTTTTGTAGCAATATCTATTGCAACATCAACAATAAAATCTTCCTGTCCAGCAACTATTTTTCTACGACCTAATTCTATAAAAATATCCCTTGGGTCAACTTTAAATCTTATAGCAGCTTTTTTAACATTATTTGCAAAACCGGAAAAAACACCGGCAAGACCACTTATTAAACTCATTGATGTTATCTCCTGCGGTACCTTCATCATTTTTGCAACTACATTATCGCTTGCATCCATCAATTTATATAAATCCAGTCCTGTATCAATATTTAATTTGGATAGAAGACCTGCCAAAACTTCGAGTTGGCAATTACCGGCTCCTGCACCAAAACCTCGAATAGTACCATCAATGATAGTGGCACCTGACTCTATTGCTATAAGAGAATTTGAAATTGCAAGACCAAGATTATTATGAGCATGAAATCCAACCCTAATATTTAAATGATCGACGAAACATTTGATAGTATCTGATACTAATTTTGGAACCGAAGCTCCTGCAGAATCCATCAAAATAACACCTTGTGCACCATAACTCTGTATTTTTAACGCCTCTTCTAAAAGCTGTTCTTTATTTGCCATATGGTACATCATTAGTACACCATATACTTCTTTTCCTTTTGTTCTTATGTATTCAATATGCTGTTTGGTAACATCCGCCTCTGTACAATGAACAGCGACACAAAACAATTCAACTCCTCTATCTATAGCGGGGTCTAAATTATCTTTTATTGTACCAAAACCCGGTATTAAAAATGCTCCTAACTTAGTTTTTTTAAGTTCGTTATGTGCTGTTTCAAGCATTTTATTGTCTGTAATTGCAGATAAGCCAACTTGTAAAGAAGAAGCACCTAAACCGTTACCATGTCCAACAATAACAACATGCAAACCGGCATCATCTATCTCACGGCAATAATTTTTTATATTTTCTGCTTCAATTTTGTGGCTAACTGCATGAGAACCATCACGTAATGTTGAATCAAAAAAAATGAGTTTATTATCCATAGATTATGCCTCTTTTAATTTAGGGTCTGCTGGAAAACTCAGCATCCCCCTGATTCCACAGATTTTTTAAAGATACACTGATATTTCCGTCGGGTCTTAATCTGTGTAATCTATTTTTTAATCTGTGAAATCAGTGATTTTCTTTTAAAAATCACAGTATTTTCTTTTTTGCATATTCTTCTGCCATATTTACAGCTGCACATGTTATAATATCAAGATTACCCGAATATTTAGGCAAAAAATCACCTAAACCAACAACCTCTACCATGGTAGTAACCCTGTTATTCTCTGCTACAGGTCCAAGTGTTATTTTAAAACCGGGAACATATTTTTGAATTTTTTTTGCCATTGCCATTATTTCTATATGAAGTCTTTCTATATTAGGATTTTCCATTTTCGCGTAAATTGTATTGTGCATCAAAACCGGCGGTTCTGCAGGATTTAATACGATGATTGCCTTGGCTCTTTTTACGCCGGTAAACTCAGTTATAGCATCCCTAGTAGTTTGAGTAAACTCATCAATATTTGCCCTTGTACCCGGACCTGCTGACTTTGATGAAATACTGGCAACAATTTCAACATATTCTATTTCCGGATGAACTTTCATTATCGCATAAACAATTGGAATTGTTGCCTGTCCACCGCAAGTTACAAGATTTATATTGTCTGAATTAAGACACTCTGCCATATTAATTGCAGGAACACACATTTTACCTACTTGAGAAGGAGTTAAATCAATAGTATATTTTTTTAAACTTTTTAATATCGGTGCATTATACAAATGTATTTTTGAAGAAGTAGCGTCAAATACAATTTCACAACAATCAGGATTATTTTGTATATATTTTATTGAATCACAAGATGTCGTAACACCTAATTGTTCTGCTTTTCTAATCCCATTTGAATCAGAACTTCTACCTGCAAATATTCCGCACTCAAGTATTTCTGATCTTTGTATTTTGACCAATAAATCTGTACCAATATTTCCTGTCCCAATAATTCCAACTTTAACTTTTTTCATTTTTTACAAGTTTGTGCCGACCAAGGTCGGCGACTACAACAATATTGAAAGTTTGTGCCGACCAAGGTCGGCGACTACAACAATATTGAAGTAGTAGATATATTTTTCAAATTCCTATACTATAAATTAATAATCAGATTATCTGTTGCGGCAATTGTTTCTTCAAAAATCCTACCCGCAGCGATTTGTGCTTCTTTTCTTTCAGATATTGTCTTATAAATATTCGGATCAAAATGCACTAATAACAATTTTTTAGCATTTGATTTTTCTGCCAAAAAAGCAGCCTTTTTAGGATTCAGGTGCGGCCAATTCTTTACTTCCTTATTTACTTTATATGAACATTCACTGATCAATAAATCGGCATCTTTTGCTAATAAAAACAAATTATCACACATTGCAGTATCAGGACAATACGAGATTATTTTATTTTCTAAATTAAACCTATATCCGTAACAAAGAGCGGTATGAGATAATTCTTTATATTCAACATTTAAAGGAAACTTTATTTTCTTATTTATATCAAAAAGGGTAACTTTAGTTTTCAACTGCTTAAATGGCATAGTATACGGTTGTGTAATTATTGTATTTAATATCTTTTTTAATCCAGGTGGCCCGTATAATTTTATTCCTTGAATAAAATTAAATTTGTTTAAGATATGTAATCCGAATATGTGGTCTAAATGAAAATGACTTAAGAAAAGATATATTGGTTTTTTGGATTTTATATATTTGTCTATTTTGTACAAACCATTTCCGGCATCAAGAATAATATATTCTTTATTTGTTTCTATAAGTATACAGGTAGTGTTACCTGTATCTGAATCATACCAACCGTTTGTCCCTAAAAATATTATTTTCATCATTAAATACAGGATACAGTATACAGGATACAGGATACAGGATACAGGATACAGGATACAGGATACAGGATACAGGATACAGGATACAGGATACAGTCATTGAATAAAACACCAATATATTTTTAACTGCCTGCTCGATAATAGTCTGCTTCACTTATACTATGCACTATCAGACTACCCCAGTATCGCACGATAGCACTATTTATTTAAATATTTCGTATACCAATCTATAGCTTTCTTTAATCCGGTTTCTAAAGTAAATTCCGGTTTCCATTTAAGAATTTTTCTTGCTTTTTGCGATGCTAAATACTGATGTTTAATTTCATACTTAGCTTGATTTAATATTTTATAATTAGGTTTTTTTCCATCTAATTGATAAAGCTTTTTAACTAATTCGATAACTGTAATGGGATTTTCATCACTAAAATTAAACGCTTCTCCGCCTAATTTCAAAACATTAAGCTTTTCGGCAAGTAAAATATATCCATTTGCAATATCTTCAACAAACACATAATCACGAGTAAATTTTCCATCGCTTCTTATTTCAATAGGTTTATTCGCTAACATGCATCTAACTGTATCGGGAACAATCCTTGAAAAATTAAAATCTCCAGGACCATAGATATTTCCACACCTTGTTATTGCGACCGGTAAACCATATGTATGAAAATATGTATATGCGATTAGATCAGCGCAACTTTTTGAGACATCATATGGATGGTCGCCATGCAAAGAGGCATCTTCTTTATAAGGAAGTATCTTATGGCTTCCATATGCTTTATCACTTGAAGCTGTAACAATTGATTTGACTGTTTTTGAATTTCTGCATACTTCCAAAACATTCCAAGTACCTTCTATATTAGAAGAAAATGTCAGAAGCGGATTTTTTATACATTTACCGACTATCGCTTCAGCCCCGAGATGAAAAACCACGTCTATTTTATATTTTGATATTATCTTTTTTACTAAATTATAATCCGCAACACTACCTTTGATTGTAACTATTTTTTTATAATCTTCTTTACTAAAAAGAGTGTTTTCTCTTCTGACATCAATATCTAAACCAACGATATTAGCATCAGCAGAAATCAATATTTTAGTAAGATTACTGCCGAGAAAACCTTCATGACCGGTTATTAAAACATTCTTATCTTTCCAAAAATTTTTGTTCATACTTCCCCCAATAACTACGATTACACAGATTTTATTAAGTCTGCGGTTTTAATCGGTGTAATCAGCTTTACCATAATTTCCATGGAGCATCACCGCCATCCCATAATTTTTCTAACTCTATTTTATCTCTTAGAGTATCCATACATTTCCAAAAACCCGAATGTTTATACGAATTTAATTGATTCTTTTTTGCGATATTTTCCAGCGGCTCTCTTTCCCAAATTGTAGAATCTCCTTTTTTAATGAAATCAAA
>Ga0208246_1001787_pt1 | contig 11171 bp, 9 predicted proteins | sample RifOxyD2_FD_184039 | JGI IMG/M metagenome (GOLD analysis project Ga0208246, IMG submission 184039) | Soil microbial communities from Rifle, Colorado - Rifle Oxygen_injection D2 (SPAdes) | ecosystem: Environmental > Terrestrial > Deep subsurface > Rock core/Sediment | place: Rifle, Colorado...
GTTATCGTCGTCGAACACGACGAGGACACCATTCTCACGAGCGACTGGATCGTGGATATCGGGCCGGGCGCCGGCAAAAGCGGGGGAGAGGTTGTCTACTCCGGTCCGCTCTCTACTCTGCTTGAAGCCAAGCCCAAAAAAGGACAAGCAGCCAAAACTTTGGCGCCGGCTGTTCGCTGCCAGGTTATCGGCGATCCGGTCTCATCGCTTACTGGCCGGTATTTGCGCGGGGAGCTGGCGATTCAAACGCCGCGCGACCGGCGCAAGGTGGACAATTCCACTCCCAAGCTCAAGATCAAAGGGGCGGCCGAACACAATCTAAAAGGCGTTAATGTCGAGGTCCCTTTGCGGCGGTTTGTCTGTCTGACCGGCGTATCCGGCTCGGGCAAATCCACTCTCATGCACAGCATTCTCTACCGGGCGGTGGCCAACAAGCTCAACCACACGCGGTACAAGGTGGGGGCGCATAAGGAGATCGGCGGACTGGAATATATCGATAAAATCATTAAAATCGACCAGAGCCCGATCGGACGCACGCCCAGGAGCAACCCGGCGACTTACACCAAAGCTTTCGACTACATCCGCGAGATTTACGCCTCGACTCCCGAAGCGCGCATCCGGGGTTACAAAGTCGGCCGCTTCAGCTTCAACCGGCCGGGCGGACGGTGCGAAAACTGCGAGGGCCGGGGTACGCTCGAAATCGAGATGCACTTTTTGCCGAGCGTCGAAATCGTTTGCGAGGTCTGCAAAGGCCAGCGCTTCACGCAGGAAACCCTGCAGGTGCATTATAAAGACAAAAATATCGCCGAGGTCCTCGAGATGACGATCGCCGAGGCGGAGAAGTTTTTCGAAGATATTCCCTTTATTTACGATAAGCTCAAAATTTTGAACGAAGTCGGTTTGGACTATCTTACTCTCGGGCAGTCCGCCACCACGCTTTCGGGCGGCGAGGCGCAGCGCATCAAGCTTTCCAAAGAGCTGGCGAAACGGAGCACGACCAAAACTTTGTATTTACTCGATGAACCGACGACCGGACTCCACTACGACGACGTGCGCAAGCTGATAGACGTTCTGCAGCGCCTGGTTTCGCAGGGCAATACTATCATGGTCATAGAACACAACCTGGACGTGATCAAATGCGCCGACTGGATCATCGATCTTGGCCCCGAAGGCGGCGACAGGGGCGGCCAGGTCGTTGCGACCGGTACGCCGGAAGAAGTGGCGCGGAAGGCCGGGAGTTACACCGGCGAGTATTTGCGGCGGATGGTGGATTGAGTCTAGATTATTGACGCCAGTCTTAGTTTTATTATACTAGGATCAGTTTCCTAACAATAAGGAAACAATTGATCTGTTTAATTTTATGCCCAAGTCGGGTTTCCTGTTGCCTTTTATTTTTTTTGCCGTTTTTTTGTCTGTCGGTTGCGTAGGCCGCTACTCGGACGACCAGGATGAAATAATCCGAACGGATGCATTTAATTCTTCTGCCGGCGCTGCCGTATTTGCTTCGTCCACGGAGGCGACGGCAGTTGTCGCGGCCATAGAGACTTTACCCGAGGTGCGGCGTTTACACGAGAGAATCATCGCTGAATACAAATCTGGCCGAAAGATAACTTACAGATTTGACGATGCGGCCGGCGCGGCGAAAGGAAGGGTACAAGTAATAGTGTCGGAAGACACCGGGAAGCAGGCGATCGCCCATTATATATTTTCTCTTACGCTCAAAGGCGACGATATTAGGGTGATAGACCCGCTTACAGGCGAGGAACTGACTTTGGAGAAATGGCGCGACAGCCAACAGTACGGTCCAGAACCCGGCCGCTCGCTGACCATGCGGGAATACTACCGGCTTATCCCCAAAGAGTATATCTGGTTGCGGATAGACAATATTGCGCAGGGCAGCTTCCGGCCGCGCGACAGTTTTATCTCCGTTTTGGATGAATCTAACTATTATCTGTCTTTAACAGAAGAAGCAGCCGGCATACAGCCATCGGGCGGTTACGGAAGGGCGGAATTGGCATTATTCCTGGGCCAGGACGGCGGGCCGGACATTTTGTCCGTCCTTAATACCACCTGTGTTTCAATCGGGTGTATCGATCAGGACCTGCAATTTTACACTTATTCGGGCGGTCGGTTCGGTGTTGTTACTAAAGATGTATTTCCATTCCGGGAAAATTTAGACAATGATTATATTAGTAAACAGGCCAAGGCGGCTATTGAGAAAAAGTATGGCAATGACCCTGACAATCCCGAAGCGGTACCATCAGTGGTGTTAGTATTGCCGCGCTACGGCACGAAAATTATCCTCCGAGAGGAAAAGACTAGGACAGATATATACGAATTTATTTGGAACGGTAGTAAATTCACCTCCCATAGAGTAATTTAATTAGGGAAAGCTGTCTAGGTAAGAAACATTGATTATCTTTAGCCTCTTAGCCGTCCAAATGATTAGATAGGCAGTTGAAGCGGTGTTTTACGGGGAACACCAAACCGGGCAGGCTAGGCCGCGAGAGCAGGGCGGACTGGCCGCAGCAGGCAGCCGGCGTCGACGAGCGCGTCGAGGAGAGGCTCCCAGTTCCGGCTGTCGGACCAGGGTCTGAGCTCGACCAGCATGGTCTGTCCGGCGAGCGGACTAGGGCGGCCATCGTACTGCGTGAGGCCGGACGGGATGAGACAGCGGACCACGATGGACCAGATGTACCACTCTCCGGCCGGCGCACTCCCCGCGGCGGCAGTGTGGCGGTACCCCTCGGGCCGGTGAGGCGTCGTCGCGGATTTGAGCCACACCCCCTCGATTTCGACCGTTGGATCGAGCGGCACGACTCCGCGGTGCATGACGCCCAGGCACATGGTAATCGGCTGGGGCAACTTGACCCGCATGCATTCCTCCTGTCAAAAAGGGCGATCTTTGGCCGCGGCAGCGGAAGTGCTGCCGCGGCCAAATTCACTCTCTTTGTTTTTACAATAAAAAACCGCTCCGACTTGGAGCGGTTTGAAATTTTGGTGCTTCAAACTACCGCGCCAAGCCTGGAGGTGCGGTATAGAACCAAACAGTAAGCTGAGCTGTAAGACAAAGTTTCATAAATTCACCTTAACACATTGGGTGGGGTGCGTCTAGCGGCTTTGGGGATAACCGGCTAGCCATGCAGCTAGGTCAGCCTAAATTCTTCCAGATAATCGCTCCGCAATCGTTCAGTTATCTCCTCTGGCGTCTGCCCAAGCCTAGCCGCTTCCCGCAGGCTTCTTATGGCGCCGAATTTTACGTTCAGGTAAGTCTTGCCCGGTTCTCTCCTCTCCTGATAACGCGTTCTGACTGCCTCGCACAAATCGGCCACCGGCGGCTGCTCGAAGTAAATCGGAGAGACCGCGATATCATCAGCCATATCCGGGTGGGCCAAGGCGAGGTCGCTGGCGATTTTACCCAGCCCTGGGTACCAGTGTCCCGAGACGTCCACTCCCGGCGAGGGAAAGATGCCTGCCGCCCCTCCCTGGGAGATATTGCTGGCTGCGCCGGAGAGCGAATCCCGGTTCATTTTGTCTATCTCCTCGATGGTCATGGTCGGTTCGCCCATAATGGCTTTTTCGACCGGAGAAAGGACAGCCGGAGAGTCTTTGGCATAGCGTCGGGCCAGGACCGGAAAAATGTGCGGCTGCAAACCCGGGCCGAGATTTTGCACGAAGTGGTTGGCGACAAAAGATAAATCATTACGCGCGCACAGGGCAGCCAAAAGTTGGGGCTCAAGACCGAGCTCGTGGTTGCCGTAAAACAGTACCGGAGCGCCGGTTTGCCGCGTCCACTCCGGCGCCTCGCTCACGACCTCGATACCGATGCGCTCCAGGAATTCTTTGGCTACCGGGCCCAGACCCTTGGCCGGTATTTCTCTCTCCAGCCGTTCTAGATCCTTAAGAAACTCCGGAGCGCCCGTAAAGCGCTGGAGCAGTTCCCACAGGGAGGCAGACGCCGCGCCGTCCTGCCGCGATGTTTCAATCTCCCGGTTTATCCCGGCGATACCTGTCTCGGAAAAGGCCTGGCGCAGTTTTTTTTCAAAACCGAACATATGGTTATTTGATCTGCCGCCCTAGTGATTTATAAGCAATTTATTTTTTCGTTTTTTTTGCTGACTCTGTCGGAATTTTATAAAAACGCCACTGATCATCTTCTCCCTGTACCATGATCCCGTCGGAGTGCATTCTGAAACTCTCGTAAGGGCCTTGGTATATAACCGCCCCAGTCTCAAAGAGAATTGATTCGCCGCTAACAATGATGTTTCCCAAAGGATGGTACAGGGTTTTTTCAATTTTATTTGGTACGCTGCCTCTTTCTTCTGCGACTGGGTTACCCTGTTGGTCGAATGTATAAAGGGTCGTTCGTAATGCGTGCGTTTTTTTTGAGTACCTAAACACAAGCGCCCCTTTGGGGTGGTGTGTGTGTATATAAAAATTTGATTCTCTTCGGAGGCCATCACCTTTGATATCCACTAGCGGTTTATCGTTTACAAATAGGGTTACTCTGTCGACTCCTTCCGGTACGAATTTAGGTGGTGAGACCGTAAAAATACCAGGCATGTAAAAAGGAGGGCTAGTAGGTTCCGCCCATAGTTGGAATTGACGCGCAATTCCCAGATTACATTTTGTCTCTTTAAATTCCATCCGGCAGTCATATTTCGAGCCCGTCTTTTCCTGGACTGCTCTGTAAAATACAGGCCTGCTTGCTTCCTCATCTTCCTCTTCATGGCCTATGCGGACAGCCCCCACTTTTTTTTGCCAATCCGCTTCACTGGCTATTTTTGCGTAGGGTTTGCCGTCCAAAAAAATCTCGTCGCCAGACCTTGACATGAGTCCGAGGGTGGAGGCCCAGGCCTTGACTGATGGACCCTCAAGGATTACTTCTTGGCTGCCGTCCGGTTCGACAATAACAAACTTATTATCGTTGGTCAGCACGACGACTCCGCGCGGGTGCGTACTCCACCATTTCTTTTCACCCCGATAAATCGGTTCGCGTCCATTGAACAAGAGCTCGTTTCCGGTGTCAACCACAAACCCGTACCCGCAGTCGCTGGCTTGAATATCCGCCCCTTTTCCCTCAAGCTCTAGCACTACGTCTTCATTTTGAAGGGTATAATCCCGATAGTACTCCCGGATTATATCCCTTAATTCTTTAAATACGGCTATGTTATCCGTATTTTCATAGCCTCCATAACGGAAATAATTGTTGGCCTTTAAGTAGGCGTACACGAGCGGCTCCACTAGCCCACTATTTTGAGCTCGCAATCTTTTTAATTCATTGAAAAGCGCTTTTAATTGACCGATAAGAACTGCTGACGAATCGGAAAATTCAGCTCCGGGCGGACCGCCGTCCTTGTCTACAAAAAAGTCTCCTACTACATCTTGAATTTGGAGAAGAATTTCCTGTGCCGAATTTTTAATCATGATTTCGGTGGCTTCTTTTCCATATTTATCCGCTGACCTGGGTACGGCTTCCAGCCGTCGCGGTTTTTCTGGTATGCCAATATAAGTTGTTTCGTCTGCAGCTTCCGAATTGCCCATGGGATCTTCTATTAATTGTCTCTGTGCTTCCGACATAAGATCTAAGGTAGAAAAAGGCGAATAGCCCATTTAAGTTTTTTCTATAGGCCCTAGTTTAATCCAGATTCTGTTCCTAAAGTCTGATTTCTGAGCTTCATTGGCATGGAGATAGACATGCCCTCAAATAGCATATCACTTATTTTCAGTTAATCCAAGCGGCGGAAAACGGAAAAGGCGGGTGTTGCGGTAGCCCTATTAGGTGTGATTTTAATTGTCGTATATTTGACAAAACCGCTGAATATGCTATAGTTTGCTGTTTGTTCTTTGCACAATTTTAGCTATAATAAGAGAAAAATGAGAGGAGCTTTTGAACTATTACGTGGGTAATGGGACAAAATCTCCTCTCATCACGAGAGAGACCTCCGACCCCGAGGACAGGGGTACAATGCTTTTCGGGCCGACGTGAGCCTGAAAGGAGACTCTCATGAGTGGTAATTTCGATCTCATCAAGGGCATGGACGCCGGCCAGTGGGCCGCGCTCGTCCGAGCCTGCGGCGGCGTCGAGGCCGTCCAGGACATCCTCGCCGGCCGCAAGTTGGTCCGGCTCGAGCAGGTCGTCCCGCTCTTCTTCGACCGGCACGGCCGTCGCATCCCGCCCCCCGGGATGAAGAGCAACGTGGTTGATGCGAACCGGGCGTATCGCTTCAACCAGCCCGAGAAGATCGACTACGCCGCGCGCCTCGCGCACCTGCAAGCGATGCTCCGGTTCAAGAAGCCGATCATGTCGCCCGCCGAGTTCGAGGACCAGGCCGCTCGTGCCCGGGAGCAGATCGAGTCGCTCCCCGGCTGCGCGAACGTCTTCAGCGGCGTCCACCTCCCGGTCTGCGCCCCGCGCTACCCGATGAAGGACATCGGCAAGAGCCTGGACCGGTTCCTCCTCCCCGCCGTCGGCCGTTCGTACGGCGCCCAGTTCCCGGATCGGAAGTTCAAGAACTGGCGCTCGGGTGAGCTGATGCGCCAGGTGACCGTGGTGCCGGAGAGCCGTTACGCGACGTTCGTGGGCGAGATCCGCAAGAGCCCGCTCGTCTGGTGGCACTTCCCTGGAGCCCTCCAGGGCTTCTCGATCGGTGCCGACCGAGAGCAGATGGCGGCACTGCCCACCCAGTTCATCCTGGCTGGTCCAGTCTCGACCTCGTTCGCGTGCATCATGTACCCCGATGTCCTCTGTCGCGACGGCAGGGTCCAGGCCCTCGACTGCGCCGCGGTGCAGTGGCAGGGCCCCGAGCGCTCGCTGTGCTTCTACCCGCGCGGCACGGGGCTCGACTTCGTCGGCAGGGACCTCGACCCGCACGGGGGCGTCTCCGGCGGCGTCCTCGTCCTTCGGCCGGCCTAGCCCTCGTTCTCTTGTCCCCTTGTCCCTTGGACTAAGGACCCTTGGTCACTTGGTCCCTCGGGCACACACCCCCACCGGCGGGCTTTGGTTTTGAGCGTTTCGACGTTCAGCCAGAGCCCGCTGTTCCATTTATACAGCTTAGTTAGCCAAAATATTTCCCGGGGCACGCTCTTAATTGCCGAAATTGCATCCCAGAGCCGGGTATGGTATACCTTTCCTGTATCCCTTTATGAACATAAAAGAATCCCTCTCCAAACTTCCGGACGCGCCCGGCGTCTACCTGTTCTACAACGCCGCGGCCGAGCTCATTTACGTTGGCAAAGCGACCGCGCTCAAAAACCGCGTGAAAAGCTATGCCGCCCCGCGCGCCGTCACCCGCCCGATCGAGGAGATGATACACGAGGTGGCGCATGTGAAGTGGCAGGAGACCGACTCGGCGCTCGAGGCGGCGGTTGTCGAGTCCCTTTACATCAAAAAATATCAGCCAAAATACAATGTCATCGGCAAGGACGATAAAAGCTGGAATTACATTACCGTCGGGACGGAGGAGTATCCGGTAGTCGGTACGATCCGGGAACGGGAACTGGGAGGATTGAGCGCGCGCGAGCTTGAAGACCGGTATCGCGAGGTGTTCGGGCCCTACCCCGGGCTCAACGCGAGAGAGACGATGAAGATTCTTCGGCGGTTGTTTTTGTTTTCCACTTGCCAAAAAGACAGGCGGAAAAAGGTCGGCACGGCCTGTCTGTATTACCAGATGGGGCAGTGTCTCGGCGTCTGCACGGGCGAGATCAGCCCCCAGGAGTACCGCCGGAAAGTTATCCGTCCCTTGGCGCTTTTTCTGCGCGGCCGCAAGCGCCAGCTGGTAAAAGATATTGAACGGCGAATGACAATTGCCAGTAAAAATGAAGACTACGAGGAGGCCGGCCGTCTCCGGGATCAGCTGCGGTCGCTAGCCCATATTGAGGACGTAAACATGCTTAATGAATCTTTTGTCCGCGATATCCGGCTCGAGAGCGATTTTGCGGACACGGCCCGGTCATTTCGCGTGCAGAGAATCGAAGGCTACGATATTTCCAATCTGGGCGCGACCGGCATGGTGGGGAGCATGGTCGTGTTTGACGAGTCTGAACCGGTTAAATCCGAGTACCGAAAATTTCGGATTCGCACCGTCCGCGGCCAAAGCGACGTGGACTGCTTGGAAGAAGTCCTGCGGCGGCGGCTGAATCACGCGGCGGATTGGCCGCTGCCGGATATTTTTTTGATCGACGGGGGATTGCCGCAGGTGCGCCGGGCCGTGAAAGTCTTGAATGATAACCGGCTCGACATTCCGGTCGTGGGCATCGCCAAAGGCCCGGAGCGCAAGCGCAACGATTTTATTTTCGGCGCCTTTAGCCGCCGGCTGGTGGCTTACGTCAACATACATCAGGATCTCCTTATCCGCGTCCGCGACGAGGCGCACCGGTTTGCCATCGGTTACCAGCGCGCTATCCGCGGCCGGGCGGCTTGACGGTTGGGATTAGCTGTAGGTATCGCCAAATTGAATTTGCCCCGGTGTCTTCCTAGGAGAAAGGCACCGGGGTTTTTATTTTTCGGGCGGGCGGCGAGGTGGCGGCGAAAATCATTATTCCTCCGCCAAAATAACAGCCGAGGAAAGACCACGTCGTCCATTGCCGCCATGCGGCTGGATCCATCAGGTACATGCAGTCCGGCGCAACGGCGATATGGAAGCTCCACCAAACCAGGGTCATAACTCTGGCGGCCGACACGGCTTGAGGCGCCAGGCGCCATAGCCAATAGCCGAGGCTGCAGGTTAGAACAGGATCTACCAGGAGCCGGTTGCCGATAAATTCCTGGCCTGCGAACCAGACGGCGATGGCCCTGCCGGCGTGGCCGGTTTCCAGGTGGAATTCGACAACCTCCCAGGAGTATTCGGCCGCGATCGCCAGAAGCAGCACTTTGGGGCCGCATTTTTTCAGACGCCGACCCAGAAAGGCGCTAACCAGTAGGCCGAAGAAAATGTGCTGCAAACTCCAGATATCCAGCCAAGCGTCAGTTTTGTGCCCGAACATTCTATTTCCCTCCCGTAGTCCGCGGGTATGGTACTATGTTTGGTCTGTTTTGGGAATCGCTTTCAAATTATGGTAACAAAAAATCTCCTGTCGGAGGGAGATTGGTCCGAGGAGCCGCGGTTCGGGTGGCGACTCCTCGGGAGCATGGGGATGAACGGGGAGCAGGCGGCTAGGCGCCAGGCGGCAGGGTGCGCACGATGGCGAGGAGCAGATCCGAGAACGTCCCGGCGGTAGCCGCGGCGGTCTGGGTCACCTCTTCATGGCTGAGCGGCTGCTCCATGATGCCGGCGCCGTAGTTCGTGACGCACGCCAGGGCGAGCACCCGCTTGCCGAGGTGGCGCAGGGCGATCGCCTCGGGCACGGTGGACATGCCGGCCAGGTCGGCGCCCAGGGTGCGGAGCATTCGGATCTCGGCCGGCGTCTCGTACTGGGGACCGGGCATCATGGCATAGACGCAGCCCGGAAGACTGATGCCGCGGCACTCGGCCTGGGCACGGGCGTGCTCGATGAGCGCGCGATCGTACGCCTGCGTCATGTCCGGGAACCGGGGGCCCGTATCGGCGACGTTGTGGCCGGTGAGCGGAGACCGGAACGTCAGGTTGACGTGGTCCGAGATGGCCACGAGCTGCCCCGGCTTCAGCTCCGGGTACACGGCGCCGGCGGCGCAGGTCAGGACGAAGGTCGAGGCGCCGGCGAACGCCAGCGCCCGGACCGCGAGGACGACCTCCTCCAGATCGCGGCCCTCATAGCAGTGCACGCGGCCCTGGAGCACGAGCACGCGCTCGCTTCCGACCGGAGCGTAGTGCAGCCTGCCCGGGTGTCCCGCGATGCTCGGCTGCGGGAGGCCGAGGTCGCTGTAGCCGATCGACCGGAGAGGTCCGAGCGACTCGACGAACTTGGTGCCGAGACCGGACCCGAGCACGATGCCGAGCGTCGGAGTGTCGCCGCCCATCCAGGACGAGATGCGCTCCGCGGCGTGCCGCACGCGGTGCAGGTTCACATTTTGCATTGCTCTTTCCTCCTGCCTGTTTCCTTTCCGCTTAGCGCGATATGCGCCGGCGTAGTGACTACATACTACTTCATTAATCGGCCGGGGAGCAAGTTTAAGCTGCCGACCCGGGCCATTTTCCCTTGAAAACTGTGGATAAACAAGGCACAAAAGGGTTGCCCAGGCTAACAAAGTGGTATATAATGGAAACAAGTGGGGAAAAGTGGGGAGTAGCCACCGATCCCGCGCGTGTCCCGGGGAATGAGTAGCATGCTTGTATACCCATTCCGCGGGGACTAACGATCCGTGGCTATGTTTATCGGCGAATACGCCCATACGCTCGACGACAAGGGCCGGCTAGCGGTACCGAAAAAGTTCCGCGCCGCGCTCGGGAAAGGGGCGGTTGTTACGAGAGGTCTCGACAACTGCTTGTTTCTTTACACCAAAGCGGAGTGGGCCAAGCTCGCCGACAAGCTCGCCAACCTTCCTTTTGCGCAGGCCAACACCCGCGCTTTCGCGCGGCTCATGTTGGCCGGGGCCATGGATGTCGATCTCGACAAACAGGGCCGCGTCATTTTGCCGGAGTATCTCCGGGCATTCGCCGGTTTGGCCAAAGATATAGTCGTGGCCGGTCTGTACAACCGCCTGGAACTTTGGGACGCCGGTAAATGGGCCGAATACACCAAGCGGACTGAAGCCGAGAGCACGGCGATAGCGGAGCAGATGGCTTCACTCGGAGTATAGCGAGTGCCTATGCGCCACCTACCTGTACTCGCGACCGAGACGATCGCGTCCTTGCTACTGGCTCCCGGCAAGAACGTAGTTGATTGCACGCTCGGCGATGCCGGGCATGCGGAAATGATTCTCGAGGCCACGGCGCCAAACGGACGGCTGCTCGGTATTGACGCCGATCCGGAATCTATATTGCGCGCTAAACAGTACCTGTATCGCTTTGGCGAACGCGCAATGTTTGTCCGCGATAATTTTGAACACCTGGCCGGTATAGTAAAAAGCAACAATTTCGGTCCGGTACACGGCATTGTCATAGACTTGGGCTGGTCGAGTCCGCAATTCGAAGAGCGGGGGAGAGGTTTTAGCTTCCAACAAGACGAGCCGCTTGATATGCGCTACGGCAGCGGCGATGGAGCTGTGGTCTATGACCTCGCCAATCCCACGGCGGCCGATCTGGTGAACAGTC
>Ga0208246_1001796_pt1 | contig 11128 bp, 14 predicted proteins | sample RifOxyD2_FD_184039 | JGI IMG/M metagenome (GOLD analysis project Ga0208246, IMG submission 184039) | Soil microbial communities from Rifle, Colorado - Rifle Oxygen_injection D2 (SPAdes) | ecosystem: Environmental > Terrestrial > Deep subsurface > Rock core/Sediment | place: Rifle, Colorado...
CTCGCGAGCATCGTCTTGTGAGTCGTCCTGGTAACCCCAGGACGTTTTTGTTTTCCTAAGATCCGTCGAAGATAGCGCAAAGGATACGGAGCGTCCGTATCTTCTATTGGGTGGTAAACGGCTCGAGGGTGAGGACGGTGGCTGGGATATTGGGCAGGTACTTCTGGCGGTTGGTGTAGAAGGTGATCTTCCGATCAAGTGCCCGCCGAAGCTCTTCTTCGTAGCCGAGCACGATCAAGCCATCGCCAGAGGCGAGGCCGGTGTCGTGGCTCGGTTTTGTGCCCGTAAAAGTCTTGCACGTGACGAACGGTCCCGAGAGGCTGTAGTAGTTCGTCATACTCATCACCCACACGTCGAGCATGGGTTTGCCTTTGAGTGCCCAGACGACGAGGATGTGGTACGCGCCCGCTTTCAACTCCTTACGTTCCGCATAGAGGGAATCTATGTGCGCTTCGAGCGCGCCCGGGCGCGTGCGGTCAAACACAAGATCAAGCCTGCCTTCGTCGCGAGCGGGGTAGACGATGCGTGGTGGAAATTTCTTCGAATACATGGTGAAAGGTCGGTAGAACCGCATGGCGCCATCTTGTACCAGAAGTTTCAGGCATACAATATGCTGTCTCACTGGTAAGACAGATCAGTTCTTGCTAGGATCCTCTTCATGACTATGCTGCAAGAAGATATCTCTCTTTCCGGGAAGCTTGCCATCTTTGGTCTTAACCGTGAGACAGCATTACTCTATATGGCCCTTCTCAAAATGGGGCCCTGCGGGATCGTCGCCCTTACCCGCCGTGTGAGCTTGGGGAGGAATGTGGTCTATCGCTTGCTTGCCGATCTGGAGCGAGCGCAGCTTGTGTCCGTGGCACGAAAGTCCTTTGGCAAGGAGTACGCTCCCGTGAGCCCGCTTGTGTTTGAAGGGATGATTGCTCGGAGAGAGGCCGAGACGAGCCAGATGCGGGGCAGTCTCGCTCTGCTTGTAAGTGGTCTCCAGGCCCTTGCTCACGCCGACCAGCCCTCAAAGATTGTGCATTACGAAGGTGTTGAGGGGCTGAAGCAGGTGAACTGGAATCTCACACGAGCGAAGAAGGAGTTCAAGGTGTTTGAGCTCGAACCGCTCTCCAACTATCTGGATTCAGGGTTTGCAGAGAAGCTGCGCCGCATCTGGGTAGAGAAGGGGATTACGACCTATGACATTACGAACAGGAAGAGCATCGTCGCCTACACGAGTGACCTCGAATACTGGCGCGAGTATTCCAAGTATCGCTACATCGAGCCCTCGGTGCTTGCGATCAAGTTTGAAATGTTTATCTACAACGACGTGGTGACACTGCTCGACTACAAGACGGACGCGCCCCATGCGGTCGAGATCTACAATCAAGCCCTTGCCGACATGCAGCGCCAGCTCTTCGACGCCATCTGGCTGCAAGCGCACGACATGAAGATTGATCCAGTGACCAACAGACGTACCTACATAAAGTAGGGAAGAGAAGCGTGTTCGCTAGAAGCACTTATGATCTTGTAATAACCTCTCATTTTGTTAGTCTTATACTTATGCATAAGAACGTAAATTTCAGCTTGCCGGTGATGATCACAAAGCAAAATAAACGCTTTGTGGCTTATACTCCTGCGCTCGATATTGCCACGTCAGGAAAGACAGAGAAGGAAGTCAAAAAGCGTTTTTCTGAAATCGTAAAGTTATTCCTCGAAGAGATTATAGAAGCGGGCACGGTAAGTGACGTGCTTACTGAGCTTGGGTGGAAAAAGGAGAAAGAGAGTTGGACCCCACCCCGTGTGGTGTCCTCGCTGGCCCTGTCGCTCCAGGTGAGAGCGTTCGCGTAAGAGTATGCCTAGGATCAACTCTGTCCACTGGAAAGAGTTTGAAAGGTTTCTGCTCGCGGTAGGCTGCACATTCAAAAGAGAAAAGGGTGACCATCGAGTGTATTGGAAAGAAGGCGTCAAGCGGCCAATAGTATTGCCCCGAGACACTGCGCTACCCGTGTTTATTATCCTCAACAACTTGAAGGTATTGGGGATTACTCGAGAAGAGTATTTAGCATACCTTAAGAAATAACTGTATGTACTTGAGCTATTTGATGGGGGCGCCAGTGATTACGGACGAAGCATTGCTTGGTGCCGGTGCGACGATTGTTGGCAAGACAGAAGGGGAGAGTAGGAAGTTGCAGATCCCGCGGGAAAGTATCGCACGATACGAGGCGCTCATTCGTGAAAAACTCTCACCGGGGTTCTGGAACGAGTATATCGGCGCGGACAAGATCCACTTTATCTTTAAGCTTGCCGACGGCTCGATACAAGAGTTCGACTTATCGCCTGAAAACGAGCGCGAGGTAGACATGCTCTGTGCCAAGTTAAATAATGAGCAGCCTGAAACCACAGCAAACGTCTTCAAATACATTTCCGAAAACGATTTCTACCACGACCTCATGGCCAAGCACTGGCAGGCAATGATCGAGCGGTAGCCGGTTGCTTTTTGATATAAAGTACGTAGACTCAGCCACGGACGTCGCCCTTTTCCATGGACGAGCCAAACTTAAGAAGGGAGCCTGCAATGGAGTGTCCTGCCTGCGCCGCTCTGGTGGGAAAGAAGGAGGTCGTCGAGGTTACCTGGAACGAGGCGTACAAGTTCTTCAAGCTGCCCGACGAATGCGTGGAGTGCGCACGACAGAAGATGGCGCATCTCTATACAAGCGGGCTTATTCGGGAGGATGACAGTGTGGCAATTGGCTTCCGGCCGAACTTCGACGCGGAAGATGCGGTCCTGACACCGCTCCTCGCGAAGGGTGGCGACTCCTTCATGCGCATGTACTTCCGCGTGGTCGCCCTGTATCTAGCGGTGTACATCCTCACGCTCGAGGAGTTCGAAGGCTACGAGGCGTACGCCGATGGCCACCGTGAAGGCTATGCCCTGGGTCACTTCCAGGGCATCATGCAGCAGTGCAACTTCCTCGAAGAGGTGGACGCCGCTGACTACCTCGTCCACCGCTACAGCTTCCGTCCCCAGCCGGAGCGCTTCAAGTTGCAGGTGAGAAGGACGAGGCTCGTCAAGGACGTCAGCCTGCCCTCAAGAGCGGTGACGGCGTAGCCCTAGTAGATGGCCTGGGGTCGTGCGACCCCAGGCCGAGGAGCAGGCGAGTGCTCCCTAGACCCCCACGGACCCCGTGGGGTTTTGTCATATATATTGACGGATTTCGACAAGTATAGTTTGGTGTGGTATGCTCATGGCATGAAGTTTACGCCTATCCAGATTGCCACTAAGGAGTATGTGGCTCGAAATATCGACCCGACAAACGCCGCTCAGATGGCCAAAGTCCATAAACTGCGGAATGATATTTTTGTAAAGAAGCTCGCGTGGGTGCCAGGCCACTACGAGGACTTTGAGCGCGACGAGTACGATGCCTACTCTATCTTCTTTGGCGTCTTTAAGGGAGAGGAGCTCCTCGCCACCGCCCGTATGACTCCGAGTACGGGGCTCTTTATGATCGAGCGCGCTCTCGCCTACACCATGGAGGGTGCGAAGCCGATCCAAAAAGGGGAAGACACGGTGGAGCTCTCTCGCCTCGGGTGTAGCCCAAGCATTATTGACCGCACCGTCCGCACCAAGGTCTCTATGGCGCTCTATAAGCTTCTCTATGAGTGGTCTCGCGAGAACGGTATTCGGTACTGGTATCTGGTCTCCACTGAGGCCTATCTCGGAGCAATCAGAAAGAAGTTGGGAATTCCTGTCGCGCAGATTGGGAAGACCTTTGCCACCGAACAGGGAGAAGAATACTACGCAGCGGTGATCGATCTTCGTGCCGCAGAGCGGGCGCTCGGCGTCTTCAAGCTTCTGCTTTTCCGCAGCTTTCTTCGCCCCAAGCGTATGACGATCAGGTAGCCGCTCCGCGCTTGTCGAAACATTCCACAGCTCTTGCTGCCGTGGAAACCACGCAGGTGATACAATAAGGGAATGAAAGATCATCTCACCCTGGAGCGCCATTCGCTTCTGCAAAAAGGATTACGCTTGTTCGTGATTCCTCTGATGTCATACGTGATTCCCGAGCGCAAGCTGCGCGAGGGAATTGCAAAGTTGTCCGAGGCGGGCACGCAGGCTATTACGAAGGCGGGCTCCACTCATGCAATGGAGTCCTTCTACGGCCGAGAGAAGGAGCATAAGGGCTTGGTGAAGAAGATTCGCGAGTATATCTCACACGAGCTTATTAGTGCCACCAAGGGCACGCGCAACCGTTTGAAGATCGTCGAAGACGCCCTCTATGAAGAGATTGCCAGGCACGTGGAGCGCGGGGAGGCGCTCCGTATCCTTACCTGCGGTGGCGGCACGTGCAGGTCGTTTATGAATGTGCTCGACCGTTTCGTCGGCAAAGCGAAGCAGCCGCGGCTCCTTATTGCCAACATTGATCTTGATCCCACCGCCATCGCAGCCGGGAAGCAAATAGCCAAAGAGAAAGGATACGACGACCACTTTGCCTGGCATGAGCGGAGTGTACTCGACCTCGGTAGTGTCCCTGGCATGCAAGAAGTGCACATTGTAGAAATGATCGGCCTGGCGGAATACCTGGACGACAACACGCTCACCGCCGTTTTTGCCGCCATCGAGAGCGTCATGGCCAGAGGCGGGCTCTTTATCGTAGGTAATGTGCGCCCTACGAACGAAGCCCGCTTCTATAAAAAGATTGGCTGGCCACATATGTACTACCGTACTCAAGCCCAGCTCGTTCGTCTCCTGAGCTCTGCCGGATTTCAGCCGAGAAACGTGGTCGTCGTGGCAGAGCCAGTAGGACTTCATAATATCGCCTTCGTCCGACTCTAACGCATGCCAGAGTATTCCGTCACCATTCCTTTTGTGCTTGCACTTATCAATGGCGTGCTCGCAGTGCTTATTCTTCTGGGCAAGCGAGATAGTGCTTCGCAATCGTATGCACTCTTCGTTACCTTTGTGGCGGCTTGGTGTCTCTCAATCGGGCTCGTTTTCTATTGGGAGCGTACACCACTCGCGATAGTGGCTATCAACTTTAACTATATTGCCGCAGCGGGCACGGTGCTCCTGTTTCTTATCTTTACCAAATTTTTTCCACGGCGCACGTGGGACTGGTACACGATCAGCATTGTCTCCCTACCTCTCCTTGCTCTCGGCGCCTACCTCGCCCTTGATCCTCATTTGATTATCAAAACGTTTGTCTCGCGCTCGGAATTCACTATCGGCTACACCGCTTACGCAGCATACACACTCACCGTCTACTACTACATTCTGTGGGCGTTCTATTCGCTCTACCGGTCGTACCGGCAGAGTACTGAGGTAGATGAGCGGGGACAGACGGCTGTTGTGGCTATCGGTACTACCTGTGGCTATTTGGTCGTACTCTTTCCAAATATTGTGCTGCCTTGGTATCTCGACTATGCCTATATCTGGATCGGTCCCATCGCGAGCTTGATCATGACCTTGTCGATCGCCTATGCCATAAGCAAGCACCATCTCTTTGATGTGAAGGTGATTGCGACCGAGATCATGACCTTCCTGCTCTGGCTCCTGCTCCTCTTCCGCATTGCCTTCTCCACCACCTATGGAGACACGCTCTTGAACGTCCTCGTCTTTGTTTTCGCCACCATCTTTGGGGTGCTCTTGATCAAGAGTGTACTTCGAGAAGTGGAGACGCGCGAGCGCGTGGAATTGCTCGCGAAAGACCTCGAGCTTGCGAACGCCAGGCTGAAGGAGCTCGACCAACAGAAGTCAGAATTCGTCTCGATTGCCTCGCACCAGCTCCGTTCACCCCTTACTGCGATCAAGGGTTACACTTCCATGCTTCTTGAAGATACCGCGTCTTACGGCAATATCCACAAGGGAGTGATCACAACGGCAGGCGTGGATGCGCTCGATCGTGTCTTCAAGTCCGCGAACAACCTTGTGGCGATCATTGAAGATTTGCTGAACATCTCCCGTATCGAGCAGGGGAGAATGCAGTATACAATGACGGAGTTTAGCTTGAGCGAGATGGTGCGCGAATTGGTAGAAAATCTAGCCATCAATGCTAAAGAGCGCGGGCTCACCATTTCTTTCCATGATGCGAACATACCCGTTACGATTTCAGCCGACAGCGGCAAGATCCGCCAGGTCATCAATAACATCATCGATAACTCTATTAAGTACACCCCGGCTGGCTCCATTGCGGTTGCGCTCGGAGTCAAAGATGGCAAACCGCTGCTCGTGATTCAGGACACCGGTATCGGTATCTCGCAAGCAAATATCGGCAAGCTCTTCCAAAAGTTTAGTCGTGCCTCAGGCGCAGGCAAGGTGAATGTCACCGGCACGGGTATTGGCCTCTTTATTGCTCAGGAGATTATGCGAGCGCACAAGGGTAGAATATGGGTCGAGTCCCCGGGAGAAGGGAAGGGGTCAACCTTCTTCATCGAATTTGCTGCCCTTGAAACCGCGGCGGCGTCCGTCCGTCACTAATATGTACGTGCATGTGCAGGTGGTAGCTAAGGCGCGTGAGGAGCGGGTGGTGCGAAAAAAGGAGGCTTACTATCTCATCCACGTACGAGAGCCTGCTCAGCAGAACAGGGCAAATGAACGGATCCGTGAGCTTATTGCTCTCGAGTTCAGGGTAGCTCTTCCGCGGGTCCGCATCATAAACGGCCACCACTCGCCGTCGAAACTGCTCGCCATTGCGGACAGATAGGGTAAAGGTATACTTGGCAGAGTGCAATCGTTACTAGCCTAGAGACCACTTATGAAAATCAACGTCAAAGCACAACAGATTGAGCTGACCCCGGCCATAGCGAGCTATTTAGAAAAGAGACTTCTCGGCGTGAAGAAGTTTCTCGGTGTTATTGAAGACGCTGCTATTGCTCAGGTGGAGCTGGGGAAGACTACCCGCCACCACAAAGCGGGAGACTTCTTTAAATGCGAAGTGCATTTGCGGGCATGGGGAAAAGTATTTTCTGCCAGTGCTACCGAGAGTGATCTCTATGCCGCAATTGATAAGATGAAAGACGAGCTTGTGCAAGAGCTCACTGCTCACAAGGGGAAGAAGATCAGCGTAGAACGAAAGGGAAGCCGCCAGATTAAAGATTTGCTTCACCATGTACGGACTATTCGTGGAGAACGAGAGGCTGACTAGTATATGGGCATACTTGTAGAGCATCGCCTCGTGAACTGGATAGTCCTTGTTCTCGTCTGCATCGCCACGGGGACCACTGTCCGCGCTTTTAGTCGCATAGTCATTCGTGAACGAGAAGCGCAAACAGAGCGCATTCTCGCCTTGAACAAAATGATCGAAAACAACATCATCAATGCCCGCGGGGCAAGTGTGCAGCGTCTCCTTGCTGATGTAGAGATGACCACAAGCATGGGTGAGATCACCCTTGAGCTCTTTCCCGACAAGGCGCCAAACACGGTTGCGAACTTTACCCAGCTTGCCCGGGAGGGATTCTATGATGGCACGAAGTTCCATCGGGTGATTGAGGGCTTTATGATCCAGGGAGGAGATCCACTCTCAAAAGGGAACGATGTTGACCGCTATGGCACAGGCGGGCCTGGCTACACCTTTGCGGACGAGATCTATCCAGCAAAGTTTGTCGAAGGCACGCTTGCGATGGCAAATGCCGGGCCAAACACAAACGGGAGTCAGTTTTTTATTCTCACGGCCAAGACCCGCCCCTCGCTTGAAGGCAAGTACACGATTTTTGGTCGTGTTATCCGTGGCATGGACGTAGTTCACGCTATTGAGCGCGTGCCGACAAATGAAAACGACCTACCCCTTACACCCATTTTTCTTGAGCGTATTGCCCTGAAACACTAGGTATTGCTTATTTACACATATGTGGTATAATAGATGAGGTTCTCCACGGGTGAGATGAATAAGGTCTATCTAACGACTTTTGTGCAGTTTTGTTCCCGCAACCGCAGCATTTGCTGCAAGGATGGTGATTCCGTTGTCACAGCCCTGGGAAAGTGTTAGGAGGGGTCCGGTGATCAGCGCTTTCGAGACGTCCGACGATCTGCCGATCCCGGAAGATCCCAGACAGTCTCCATACAAGGATCGCCGGGCGGCCCATCGCCCGGCGACCGGAGCACCGCGGCATGGGGGTGGCTCGGGGACTGCTAAGATCGTCGGGATGCGGAGCGTTGCAGCGTCGGCGCAAACCGACGAACCGGTGAGCGAAGCGTTGCTGCGCCAGCTCCCTATCCCTGTTCTTCGTGGATTCGCACAGTTTGCAGGAGATTCGGTCACGTGCGATCGAGCGAAGAAGATCGTGGACGAGCACGACGCGGCCGCGGCTCGGTCAGCTCAGTCGAATGACGAGCGCGACATCCAGCGCAGCGCTACTCAGACCGCCGCAAGGGCTGCGCGAAAGGCGGCAGATGCGGATGAGAAGGCCACGTCGGCGAAGAAGGCAGGCCGCGCGCCGGTGAGCGAGGCGCTGGCGGATGCAATCGCTGGGGTTCTCGTGAAGCGCGAGCAGAAGAAGGCGGCCAAGGCGAGCAAGAAGCCGTTCATCAAGAAAAAGCCGGCCAAGATGCAGCATGCACGGGTCCAGCCGCCACACACGCACTGGCACGCGATCGCCACGATCTCAATCGTGCGATAGCCGGAGATGTGAAATGCCCCTCCTCGCAAAGGACGAGGAGGGGCGAGATATAGTACAGATGCATCTTACCAAGCGGTAAGGTGTTTTTAGTTTCTGAAAAATTTAAAGATAGCCTCGTTTGAAATCGTCCCAGGACATTTCTTTCTTGCCTTCAGGGGTGACGCGAAGAGGGAGTAGGCACTCGTCTTTGATCGTTGCTGAGATAATCTTTACTCGCATCTCCTTGTCATACTTTGTTTTGAGCACGGTGTAGGTGCCCGGGGTGTTAGCCAGGGCTCTCACCTTTCGCTCTGCCTCCTGCACCGCTGCAAGATCCGACCTTACAGTAACGTCGGATCTTGCAGCATTAGTCAACTGGGGGTCGATGAAGCCGTCGGATTTTTCGAACTTTCTTGTGTAGGTGGCCTCCGCGTGTTCCTGCGCTCGAGGAGTAATAGCGCCTGCAAGCCAGTCCGGAATGACTCGCGCCAGAAGCTTGCCGCCGATGGTCGCTAACTGTAGCTCTAGCTCCTCGTTTACCTCTGTGCCATCGAGGGGCACTCGCTCTTCTGCTAGTATCGGTCCCTCGTCCATCTTTTCATCCATGAGCATCATGTCGACGCCAGTCTCCGTGTCTCCATTCAATATTGCGGTTTGAATCGGAGATGGCCCTCGGTATTTAGGAAGGAGTGAGGGGTGTACGTTTAAAATGCCATGTTTGGGAAGCTCGAGCACTCGACGAGGAATAATGAGCCCGTAGGAAGCGACTATAAAAAGATTACAAGAGAAAGAAGCAAGGTGAGTAGTAAATTCTTTATCTAACTTTTTTGGTTGGAGGACGGGTACGCCGTTTGCTTGAGCCCAAAGTTTTGCAGGTGGAGGAGTGAGGGTAAGCTTGCGGCCGGCTAGGGCGTCTGGGGTTGTCACAAGGAGGGTGGGGACGTACCCGTTCAAGGCAAGCGCATCGAGCACGCCCACGGCCACTGGTGACGTGCCGAAAAAGACAAAATTGAGAGAGTTAGGAGTCATGAGTTAGGAGTTAAGAATAGCATAGCCACTCTTGACTTATAACTCTTACCTCTTATCTCACTTCCTTCCTGGGTGCCTCTTCGAGGCTGATTGCTCTATCAATAAAGAGCACGCCGTCTAGGTGGTCGACCTCATGCTGAAAGATTTGTGCAAGGAGCTCTGCCGCACCACGACTAAACTTCTTACCCAGGAAGTCGTATGCCTCCACAGTGGCTTTCTCTGCCCGCTCGATCTTCCCGTAGTAGCCACGCACGCTCAAGCATCCTTCGTCGAGGATGATCTTGCTAGAAGAGAGCTTGGTGAGGGAAGGATTGATGAACACCATATCTGGTGGTGGGGGAAGCTCACTTCCTTCTTCGAGAAATACCCGACCAGCTACAACAAAAATTCTTTTGGATACTCCAATCTGAGGAGCCGCAATGGCAACGCCGTCATCACACGCAGCAAGTGCTGCACTCATGGCGTGAAGGATCTTCTGTAACGGTACCGTTCCGAACTCCTGGGGTGCCACAGGTTCGGCTATGTCTCGGAGGAGAGGTTCGTCTTTTTGCAGAATAGCGGTTGTCATGCTTTAAAACTACTAAAGTAAACTCTCGGGGTCAACTTCAACGACGTACTGCGGGGTGAGATGGCGGAGACGTTCAACGGTGTCCTCATGTGGCCACATGGCGAGCGGAAAGCGCACGAGGAGGTTCAGACGCTCGACGGCACCCTTGCCGCTTTTGGTATGGAAGAGTGATGATTGATGGGGTGCGGTTGCGGCCTGCATTGCCAAGAGCTCTGCTTCAGCATGCGGGGTGGCCTTGGGGACGCTCACCTTCACGAACACGGTTGCTGGAGGATAGTGGAAGGCCCGTCGCTCCTCGAGCTCCTCTTTGTACCAGTTTATGGTGTCATCTCGAAGAAAGAAATCAAAGAGGGAATCGTCGGCTTTGCGAGTTTGAATCAAAAGCTCTTGGGTGGCGAGATCTCTGAGGCAGAGCAGGAGATGCATGAGTTTTTCTCGCACCCGAAAATGGGGGAGTGAGAAGAGCGCGTCGAGCGAGACTACTCCCACTCGTGGCACCTGGTCGTGGAGGTAGTAAAGTGCCATCTCGGTACCCATGAGGAGAGCGCTTGGAGTGCGTACGAAGTCTTGCACGCATGCTTGTGCTGCGTCGTGGCTCCGCACCCGGTCGGCGTCGAGTTGGAAGAGGGTGAGTGTGGGGAAGAGTCGCTTGAGCTCCTCCTGCACTTTCTCACTCCCAATACCGAGCATACGGAATCGCCAGCTCCCACAGTGGAGGCAGGCGTTTTCCACTTTCTTTTGAAAGCTGCAATGTGTACAGCGGAAATAGCGTTCCTCATGAGTACGTGTTTGTAGCACAAGAGGCGCAGCGCACTCGGGACAAGCCACGATAGTCTCACAGTCTTCACAGTAGGTAAGCGGTGCCAGACCTTTACGCTGCACAAAGAGGAACATCTGAGAGCGCTCGCGGACGGTCGCCTCAATGGCTCGTGTGAGCGCTTCACCAATTAC
>Ga0208246_1001798_pt1 | contig 11122 bp, 8 predicted proteins | sample RifOxyD2_FD_184039 | JGI IMG/M metagenome (GOLD analysis project Ga0208246, IMG submission 184039) | Soil microbial communities from Rifle, Colorado - Rifle Oxygen_injection D2 (SPAdes) | ecosystem: Environmental > Terrestrial > Deep subsurface > Rock core/Sediment | place: Rifle, Colorado...
TTGCGTGACATTTCCATTTTCGTCTGTAATCTCTTCTTTCATTTTTAGCCAAACAGCTTCTATGGTTTTGCCGTCTTGAAGTTCAAAAAGATATTTAATCGTGCCGTCGCTTGAGAGTTCTTTTTTTATAATTTTAAGAGGATTGAGTACAAATTTTTCTGCAAGCTCATCTTTGAGTGATTTTGGAATATTTTTCATCTCATCAAAATTTTGTGCATAGTTATGATAGAGCCAGCCGAAAATCTGCTTTGCTCTAAAAGATGGCTTTATCTCTTTTTGTAACTCTCCCAGTGTAAAATCAAGCAGCGATGGTTTCATTTTTTTGTTAGTTCCTTGATTCTTTTTTTTACATGAAGAGCTAAAACTCTTTTTGCTTCATCGTGATTTTTTAAAAAATCCTCATGTGCGTTTTTGTTAGTATAGTTTGTTATGCAAAAAACACCGCCGGCTGGGATATCAAACTCTTGAGCTATTTTTAAAACGGCAAAAAATTCCATATTTTCTATGCCGATTCCTAATTTCAAAAACTTTTTTGTTAGCTCTTCGTTAGTTGAAATATAGTTTGATGAGTTGACAATAACATCTTTTATATTAGTTATGTTTGTAGAAATAACATTATCAAGCGGTGTGTACGCATCATTATTTAGAAAAGAAAGCTCTATATTGGATGCTGTTTTTGACTCTACAATATCAAAAATCTTATGTTCTCCATAGCTTCCTGCACTTCCTATAAATAATAAAAATTCAGGTTTATCAAAAAGGCAAAGTCTAGTTAGATTCATAGCAGACTCAATAAGCCCTACTCCGATGGGAGTCGCAAATTCAAAAGTTTCGTTGTTTCCCGCACATAGTATCATAAACGAACCGGTATATTGTTTGCATGAAGATAGCGTTTTAGATCCATAATATCTATCTCTTTATAGTGAAATATACTTGCAGCAAGTGCAGCATCAGCACCATGTTCAAATGCCTCTTTTATGTGTTCCATCGTTCCTGCTCCGCCGCTTGCTATTACGGGAACATTAACTGCACGAGAGATCTGCTCTGTAATGTTTAACTCAAATCCGGCTTTTGTACCGTCTGCATCCATAGATGTTAGTAGTATTTCCCCGCTTCCGCGGTCTACTACCTCTTTTGCCCACTCTACGGCATCAAGCCCTGTATCAATGCGTCCTCCGTTTAAATAGACATGATATCTATTGCCAGTTTTTTTAACGTCAATTGCCGTCACTATGCATTGAGAACCGAATCTTTTTGCGCCCTCATTTATAAGTTCCGGTCTTTTAATGGCTGCAGAATTTACGCTTACCTTATCACATCCGACATTTAAAAGCTTGTAAATATCCTCAAGTTTTCTAATGCCGCCGCCTACAGTTAGAGGTATAAAAACTTCACGTGCAACTTGTGCAACTATGTCTACTATGGTATCTCGGTTGTCGCTTGATGCAGTAATATCCAAAAAAGTAATTTCGTCAGCACCCTCTTCATTGTATCTTTTTGCGACTTCTACAGGATCACCGGCATCTTTAAGTCCTACAAAGTTAACACCTTTAACAACGCGTCCGTCTTTGACATCAAGACACGGGATAATTCTTTTTGCAAAATAGTTCAAATGCAGTACCTTATATAATATAGTGAAATTATACACTTTGTCGCTTATATTTAGTTTTTTCAAAACTATGCAAAAATGTTTCATGTGAAACATTTTGTATTAAATTGCTACATTTGTGACATGAAAATAACTTTTTTTATAAATATTAACTAAGTATAAGTAAAATTATAATAAAATGCTTTCCAATGGAAAAAATTGTAGCAAAAAAGAAATTTGGACAGAATTTCTTAAAAGACGAAACTGTTTTACAAAAAATCGTCGAAGCGATGCCCAACAACGATAATAAAATCGTAGAAATTGGGCCTGGCTTAGGTGATTTAACTAAATATTTAGTAGATGTCAAAAGTGTAGAAGCTTTTGAGGTCGATACCGATTTGTGTAAACTGCTACAAAATAAGTTTGAAAAAGAGATCGCAACCAAACAGCTCCATTTAAATTGCGGAGATGTCCTTACTGTTTGGAAGAGTGAACTTATAGAAGAGTCGTATGATTTGGTGGCGAATTTGCCATACTATATAGCGACTAATATAATTCTAAAAGCCCTCGCAGATCCAAAATGCAAAAATATACTTGTAATGGTGCAACTTGAAGTTGCAGAAAAATTTTGTGCTAATGAAGGTAATAAAGTATTTGGTTCTTTGAGCATTATAACTCAAAGTGTGGGAGAAGCGCACATTGTTGTGAAAGTTCCGCCAACAGCTTTTGAACCGCAGCCGAAGATAGATTCTGCAGTTTTTTTGATACAAAAAAAGAGTGATAGATGTGGTAAAGATTTTGAGGATATGCTAAGAGTTGCATTTACGCAGCCTAGAAAAACTCTGATGAAAAACCTATCGGCAATGTATGAAAAAAATCTTCTTCAAGAAGCTTTTAATAAGCTGGGCTTAACACAAACGGTTCGTCCTCATCAAGTTTCTACATTAGACTATCACCAACTCTATAAACTAACAAGGAGTTTGGATGGAACAAGAGAATCAGGAAATTAACGAAAGTACTTCTCAAGAAAATCGTAAACAGCATTATAAAAATCCAAATCAAAACAACAACAGCAATAAGTCGCCAAATACGCAAAGTGGCAATAGGAACAAGAATGTATCAAAAAGTAGCGGTAGTCGTCGTCGACAAAGCACACCTATTGATGAAAAGCTAAAAGCATTCGTAGAGATTAACCAAGAAGCTCATAAGCAGAGACTTAATCCGCATTATAAATTAGATTTAAATTCAAAAGAGAAAATTCGCATTACTCCGCTTGGCGGGCTTAGTGAAATCGGTGGAAATATCACGGTATTTGAAACTCAAAACGAAGCGATATTGGTCGATGTCGGGATGAGCTTTCCGGATGAGGACATGCATGGTGTTGATATTTTAATACCTGATTTTTCATATCTGCGTGAGATAAAAGATAAAATTAAAGCGGTAATTATTACGCATGCTCACGAAGATCATATCGGTGCAATGCCGTATCTTTATAAAGAGATGCAGTTCCCTATATATGGCTCACCGCTTCCGCTGGCTATGATTGGAAACAAATTTGACGAGCATCATTTAAAAGATTGCAGACAACATTTCAATCCTATAGAAAAAAGAAAAATATATAAAATTGGTGAAGATTTTGAGATAGAGTGGATGCATATGACCCACTCTATCATAGATTCATCATCATTGGCAATTACTACGGCAGCAGGGACAATTATTCATACTGGCGACTTTAAAATTGACCACACTCCGGTTGATGGTTATACGGCCGATTTGCATAGACTTGCTCATTATGGAGACAAAGGCGTTCTTTGTCTACTGAGTGACTCTACAAACTCATACAATACAGCTCCTACTCCGTCTGAGTTAAGTGTTGCACCGGCAATGGATAGAGTGTTTGCAAAGGCTGAAGGTAGAGTTATTTTGTCAACTTTTAGCTCAAATATTCACCGTGTTTTTCAAGCGATTCAATACGGCGTAAAGTATGGCCGTAAAGTTTGTGTAATCGGTCGTTCAATGGAGAGAAATATAGAAGTGGCTATGCAGTATGACTACATAAAACTTCCAAAAAGCATATTTGTAGAACCTGAACAGATTGCTTCTATGAACGATAAAGATATTTTAATTGTAACAACCGGTTCACAAGGTGAAACAAGTTCTGCGTTATTTAGAATGTCAATCGGAGAGCATAGACATGTGAAGATTAAACCAAATGATTTAATTGTTCTCTCATCTCGTGCAATTCCTGGAAATGAGGGATCTATCTCTGCCATGCTAAATCATTTACAAAGAGCAGGTGCGAGAATATCATCAGATAAAGATATTCACGTTTCGGGTCACGCTTCCATAGAAGAGCAAAAGCTTATGCTTCGTCTTGTTAATCCTAAATTCTTTTTGCCGATTCACGGTGAGTATAACCATGTTATGAGACATAAAGAGACTGCCATGATGTGTGGCGTTCCTGAGAGAAATATTTATGTTTTAAATGATGGCGATACGGTAGAGATTGCTCCAAAATATATGAGAAAAGTAAAAACTGTTCGAACGGGTAAAGTGTATATTGACAACCAAAATAATCATAAAATAGATGATGACATCGTAATAGATCGTCAAAAACTTGCTTCTGATGGCATTGTTGTTATAGTTGCTCAAATCGACGGACAGCACTCTACGATGCTCTCTAAACCAAACGTTACATCGTTTGGTTTGGTCGCTGACAAGCAAGACAAACATTTTGCCAAAGAGATGGAAGATGTTTTAGAACACTTCCTTGCAAATATAAAAGAGGGATTGATAGAAAATCCAAGAGCGTTGGAAAATGACCTTCGCCAAGTTGTTAGAAAACATATCTATAGAAAAATGAAAAGATATCCGCTTATCGTTCCTCATATTTTTGTAATGTAATCTTTTGACATGTAGAGATTTCTACATGTCAATATCTATATATCCGTCCTCTTCCGTAATCATAGTTCCGTAAACTCTTATCTTATCTCTCTCTTGAAGCTTGAACTCTTTTGCGTAACCCAGATGGTAATATATCAACTCATAAATATCATTATGGTTTTTTAACTTTTCAACGTGTGCTTCTAAGTTTGAATGCAAAACTAACGGTACGGAGTAGATCTCTTTTTCAAACCTATTGTGACCTATTTTGCCGTTTTCTCCTATAAATTCTCCATGATCTGAGAGAAATATAAAAATAAAAGGTTTTTTGGATTTATTGCGCACATGCTCAATCAGCTGTTTTAATACAGCGTTAGAGTAGCTCATGGATTTGTGATATCTAAGCTCAATCGGATTATCTCTGTCGTAATTTTCATAATATATATAAGGGCTATGTTCGCCCTGCATCTGCAGCACAATAAGATTATTATCTTCTAAAGAGATATTTTGCAAATTATAAATCAGATCTTTATCGTCCCGTGAGCCTAATATTTTAAAATCATCTATATACTCTCTATTAAGATACGGCTCTATATATTTTAAGCTTTTTTCATTTTGTGCGGTTATGAACGAGGTTTTATACCCGTTTTTCTTTGCCAGCAGAAATAGATTGTGTTCTAGGTTTATTTTTTGCGGAGAGATACCGCCGTTTATAAGCATGGGCACTGCGACATCCGTATTTGTTGCTCCGCTTACTATGGTTTTGTAGGTGAAGTTTTCAAATATTTCATATCTCTCTTTTAAATTTTCACGACTCCTCATGCTCTCGCCTATGACTAAAATGATATTGTTATCGGTTTTATGCAAAGGGACTCTGTTTTTATCGTCACTCTTTTGTATATCGCCCTTCTCTTTTTTTAAAAAGATACTTTTTACACTCTCTTTAATAAGTGAAAGTGAAGCGTCATACATCTTATCTTGAAATAAAAGAAAAAAGAGTAAAAATGCAGATAGTAAAAATGTCGGTATTTTACTTTTTTCATATCTTATATACATTATGATAAATGAGGTTGTTGTAACGATAAGCAGCGGGTAGAAAGTTATACCATAAAGTGTCGCGACACTCTCAAAAGTCTCTGTTATATGTGTAAAAAATAGATAAATATCAGTATATAAAATTTGATTTCCAAAGTAAGAGATAAAAATAAAATGAATTAGATAGAGACTTTGTATAATAAGTATAAATATTTTAAACTGTTTTGATTTTGAAAATAGAGATAGCACTGAAAATAGTATCAAAAACTCTAAAAGTGAAAATTCAAACTCGGTTTTAAAAACCGCTGAGTGTAAATAGTTTTGAAGATATAGTAAAAATGAGAGAAGCAGTAGTTTTATCTTATTGCCTTTTTGTGGGATAAATCTTTATTTGTCTTAGCATTTAAAAGCAATTTTCAAGCCAGTTTTATAAAAGAATATTTGTTGTTATAGCCCCCTTTCTCACTCGGATATGCTATACTGAACAAAAATAGAACCATGCTTAACGCCATGTTATAGCCCCCTTTCTCACTCGGATATGCTATACTTTGTCACTCAAAGTTAATTTATTACACTCCGTTATAGCCCCCTTTCTCACTCGGATATGCTATACTCTCATCTGCCAACATATCATCTTCAACCACGTTATAGCCCCCTTTCTCACTCGGATATGCTATACTAACAAGACTCGAGAGTGAGCAAGATTTTAAGTTATAGCCCCCTTTCTCACTCGGATATGCTATACTAAAGGTGTTGGAAGATGTGGATAGAAGTTTGTTATAGCCCCCTTTCTCACTCGGATATGCTATACTTTGTCGGTATCATAATACTCATCTCTAAAAGTTATAGCCCCCTTTCTCACTCGGATATGCTATACTTATAACGGAAGCTAAAAGAACAACCTGTTCGTTATAGCCCCCTTTCTCACTCGGATATGCTATACTCCTACCTTCTAAGCTCCTGTGGATGGGGCTTTTACATCAATTTTTTTGTAAAAAAAATTGATGTAAATTTTGAAAAATAGTCTATTTTTTATGATTTTTTTCAGAGAGTTTTACAAAAACATCTTATTTTCTTATAATTTAAGACAGTAATTATGTTACATATATACTCAAAATAGCAAAAGTTGCTTTTTTTCTAGTTTTTCTTCTAAACTTTTTATTCCTACTAAAGTTTCCATCTTTGAGTATTGCAAGTCTGTTATGGAAATCATCCTGACATTGCCTTTTGGTGGGATATGTTCTTTTACTCTTTTTTTGTGAGTGTCCACACTGTCATCGCCTTTACAGATTCTAGTATAAACCGAAAACTGCATCATGATAAATCCATCCTTTAAGAGATGGCTTCTAAATTGGGTATATTTTTTTCGCTCTTTTTTTGTTTTTGTCGGTAAATCAAAAAAGACAAACAACCACATAAATTTTTGCTCTTTCATAACAGCGTTGGCAGTTTTAGATGGTATGTATCATTAAGTTTTAATGATTTTACAAATGTTTGAGCCATAACATCGCAGATATGCAAAAGGGTAACATCTTCATCGTTTAGCCTCATCTGCATATTTAAAACATTTATAAGTGCAGATTTTACGCTTATGCCAAGATGCACATCGAGTTCATCTTCAATTTCGAGTTTTTTTACAACCATGTCCACCATAGGTCTTAGCGGTTCTATCATATCATCGGCAAGATTATAGGCGTTTAGCTCTGAGTTGTGAAACACTCCAAAAGTTGGCAGTAAGCCGTGTGCGACTAGGGATCTTGCCACTGCACCTCTTACTACGGCGTAACCGTAATTGAGTGCTATATTTCTAGGGTCAAGCGCTTTTTGGTCTCGTAAAAAGTTTTTAAAGAGCATCTGCCAATATTTTCTAGCCGCAAGTGCTTCTAGGTTTTCGCTGTCGCCTGATTTTACCTTATCTTTTAAAAGTTCAAGTTGGATGTTGTCAATCTCAAAAAAATCTAAGAGTTTTGACTGGTTTGAGATTTTTTGAGTGATAATTTTTTGCCATATCTGTTTTTTAAGAGGCAGTTTCATATCTCTTTGGATATGTGCTATTTGCGAGAGTCGTGAGTGTTGATGAAACGGGGTAAAACAGCCGTTTGGTATGTGATAGCTATCACATGTAAAGAGGGCAATATTTTTTTCGGCTATTTGGCTTAAAAGTGCCGTCGTTACAGTTGCCTGATGTGTTTCAAGCACTATAACAGTTATGTCTTCAAGAGGAACTTTTATATTCTCTTCCTCATACGGCTCGTAAATAAGCTGAAGGTTTTTCACACTCAACTTGCAAGGTTTGGTAACAAGTACGCTTCTCCATGCCGCCATAACTGCCTCCTTTAGAGTTTAGTTTTTCTCTTTTTTTGTACCCTGTCTCTTCTCATTTTTTACTTCTACATAACTTCCCAGAGCATCTACTTGGTATTTTTTTATAAAGACTAAGTTTTGTGAGCCATAACTAAATTCTTCATCTCCGCTATGAGATTTAATGGTTATATTTGCTGTCCCACTATGTGTACTGTCATAGTATCCCAAAACTTGAACAGACTCTTTTGTAGCCGTCTTCTTAGTCTTAACCTCTATCAGATCGCTTTTATAAAAAGAGAACAAAAACTCATACTCTTCATCCATCTCTATCCACGGTTTATTTCCTGCAACTATCGCTTGATTTGGCAGTTTTGGTTTTACAAAGTCGCTTACATAGATGGGAACTAGATAATATTTTTTTGTTTTTTTGTTTTGAAACAGGTCAACACGAGGCATAGCGTCATTCTTAGCGAGTCCATGTTTGAGCTTGACATTATTTTTTGCACTACCACCTTTTAAATAATCAATTTTTCCATCTACTTTTTTAACACTTAATGTTTTATGGCTAAATACTGTTGCCTCATGAGCAGCTCCGCCTATCTTTCTTCTTGGCATATGTGAAACAAATATACCGCTCACACTCTCTTTTACTTTGTTGCCGAACTCTTCCATAGGTGGTTCAAATTTTAGATTTTTGGCTTTTTCTTCTTTAGTTTTAAAGCTAAATCCCTCTCTTGCAGCAGATACGGTTGAGAGTTTTTGTACCTGCGACTGTGTAGAAAAAGCCAAAATAATCGCATCTTCTGCATGGTGCAGATGGTTATCTCTGTTTTTATCTCCGACTCCCCATTTATAGCGAAGCTGAGTCGTTAGCATACCGTTCATTGTAAAAACATGTCGTTTCATTTTTGACTCTTTAAATAGAGCATGTGCTTCTATATAGTTTTTTACAAACTTGGATATGTAAGAGGTATCACTTTTGTTTCTCTCTTTAAAACTATTTTCACTGCTTTCGTCAAAATTTGTTTTTGTGAGTCTGCCTTTTTTTGCAGATTTTAGGTTTTTTGAACATTCAACCCTTATAGAGAACTCCTGCCACTCTTTTGACTCTTTATTTGCTCCAAAGTATTCAAATGGGGTTTTGTTTCCTTTGTCTTGATTTTGTTTTGTAAAACATAAAACTTTATTGTTAAACGAATCGTCAAGCGAGCGGCTGTATGGCAATATGTGGTCAACTTGTGTCGCAAGGTCGTCCATTAAGTGTTCTGGGCGGATTTTTTCGCCGCTGTAGATGCACTCATTGTTTTGTTCTTGCCAAAGTCTGAATTTTAGAAGCTCTTTTGCACTTGGCTCTTTACCCAAAATTTCTATCGCATGAATTTTCGCTTCTTCTTTTAGCGCTTGAAATTCATTTTGTGCCTTTTTAATATCATTTCTATCTTTATGAGACTTTTTAATGTCCCTTGTAAACTCTACATGAACGGTATCAACGGCTCCGTATTTTCTTGCTATTGCGTTGTAAACAAGCCTCATTTGAGCTACTGCACGCTTTACTACGGGATTTGTCATCTCTAGATTTTCTTGCTCGGTCAGCGGCGGTAGAAAAAGTGATTTGTCGCCTTTAAATATTGCTTTAAAGTCATACCCCGCCATTTCACAAGCTTTATCATAATCAAGACCGTCTTCAAGAAACGGATTTATTTTTCTTAATGCCTTTGTGCTTATATGACTAAAACCTGAAAAAGAGACACCGACAAGAGCATTTGATACCGCTTCATTGTCAATAATTTTTTGCAACTCTTCAAAAGATTTTTTGTCATCTTTTTGTGTGCTAAGAACTCTTGCGATATCATCTAAAAGCGTATCACTGTTTTCTATCTTGCTCCAATATAAATTGTCGGCACTTTCAAAGGCTTTTTGTATCTTCTGGTATGCACTAAAATCCAAAAATTTTGCAGCTTCAGGTTCTTTTATCTCCCCTGTTTTATGGTCAAAATATGTTAGACCTTTAAACTGTACGGCTTTATCGAAACTAAAAAGTGTTTTTAGTGATTTATATGTAAATTTACTTGTAGTTTTTGCTTTATATATAGCTTGGTTTATCTGCTCTTTCGTTAAGGCTACCTCACCATCTTGAGTAATGATTCTAAGATTTTTGAGTTTTTGCAAAGCTCTGAATTTTTCAAATGTGTAAGCTGCTTTAGGGGCTCTTTTTTGGTCTGTTTCAAATGGGCAGTTTGCCACCATTCCCTCAACCGATTTTAGCGGTCGTTGAGTAAAAGCTATATCTTTGTAGTTATTAAGCAGTTCATTATTTACAAATTTATTTTCAAACCCTTTTTGTTTTTCAAAAATAGTTTCTATCTCTTTTATAAGCATGGCTCTTGAGATGGAATTTTCATAGTTTAGCTTTCCTTCACTGTCTTTACCGTTTCTTTTTTTTACTTTAGTTGCGATGTATTCGCCTATAGTTAGATAAGCACTTTCTTGAACTATTTTTTCATTTTTTTCTATTCCGCCAAGTACAGCTTTTCCTTCACTGTCCGTTGGCTCTTCGCTTTTACGGTTTGAAGCATAGCCTCTATGTTTTACGAGATGGATCATTATGCGGGATAACTCTTTGTTGTCAAGAAGTCTATAAAGTGCATCTTTTCTTAATTCCCAAATATCTATTTGTTTTTTGTTGCCGATAAAGAGATTTTCAAGTTCATCGGTCGTTATAATTTTTTCACTAATCAGCAATCTTTTAACGGCTCTTAACTTTTGAGCTTTTCTTTTTGTTGTGCGTCTCGCACTTCTTGCTTCTCTTCGCGGAAGAGCTAAAGATTTTCCATCTTTTGGGTGTTCTGCTATTGTAAAAATTCTGATACCGCTCTCGATTATCCTATTGTTAGTCGGATTTGCATCATCAACATTTGCCAATGCCCAACCGATTGACGTAATACCTAAATCTAATCCTAAAATTGTATTTGCCATTTCAACCCCTTTTAATTAAAAATATTATAGCATAACAGATATAGTTTATCCGAGTGAGAAACGAGTGGGCTATAATAAACAGGTTATTGGTTCCTGTGCAAGGCTCTGAACACTGTTCATCCTCAAAAAAACCAATTTCTTCATACGAACCGCAATAAATATCAGTCAAATTACATAAACTTCTCAGCTATATCTTGATACCCTATCACTTATAAAAGAGTCTAAAGGGTGTGACATTGTCGGATAAACAAGATACAGAATTTGAAAATGCAGTAAAATATATGATGCTTCATGTTGGAGAGAATCCAAACAGAGAAGGGCTTTTAAAGACTCCGC
>Ga0208246_1001800_pt1 | contig 11119 bp, 12 predicted proteins | sample RifOxyD2_FD_184039 | JGI IMG/M metagenome (GOLD analysis project Ga0208246, IMG submission 184039) | Soil microbial communities from Rifle, Colorado - Rifle Oxygen_injection D2 (SPAdes) | ecosystem: Environmental > Terrestrial > Deep subsurface > Rock core/Sediment | place: Rifle, Colorado...
CTCATATCTCGCATGGCTCGTCTTTCGTATCCCCATGCCATTATTATACCACTTTTTTCCTCAAAATTGCTTTGCCGCTCTGATCCCCCGATGCCAAGCATCGGGGCTTGGCGCGTTTTCAGTCAAGTAAAATTAAATATAATATCTTTTTATTAGAACAATTATTGTGTATATCAAGGAAAGAGCTGAAAAACATATAATCCCGATCTCTTTCAACTTAAAAGAAAGCTTAATTTTTTGATTATATAGTAGCGAGAAAAATAACGGCGCGATTGGAATAAAGTATCTTCCCTGCAAACGGTGTATACGGTCATTCCCTACAGGTGTAAGAGTTATATATGGGGCAAGGCATATCAACAATAATGTTGATACAAATATAACGAATATTACCGCTTTTTGTTTTACAAGAAAATTTATATGCTCCTTTGCTTCAGTTAATGCTATAAAAAATAAAATAAAGAAATAAGATATTATAAAAACCCATGACATATTTGTATCAAGCCAACCGAGCTGACCCACAAAATGACTTATATATTTTTTGCTTGATAATGTTTTTATTGCTGTAACAAGAAATTTAAACGGATTACTTAAAATAAATAATATTTGTCCTTCAATCGAAACACCATTATGAGCTGGAATCATGAGATTCCTTGCAACCTGATACCATTCTATGGCAACAAAGATACATAATAGAATTAATGATATAAATGCTAAATTAAATTTTGTCTTCCCTCCGAATTTATCTACAGGCACTAACAAAATTAAAGTTGGTATTAAGAAGTAAGTTTGTTTTGTTAGTGAAATACACAATGCCAAGAAAAATAAAATTATTATATCAATGTTTTCTATTTTCTTCCCTTCAGAAAATACAAATCTGAACATAATTGCAATAAATAAAAATATCAAACCGTTTGTTATAACATCTTCTGATAAAGAAGCAGATAAGAATATCGACATTGGCATTAATGCAATTAAAAAAAACAACCATTTATAAATAGGTATTATTTTAATTGCCAGATATATTAAAAATACCCAAAATATTAGATTAAATATCCTGCCTAAATATATTAATTCAATAGGAGAAAGATTCAGTATTTTTCCAACTAGTATTCCAAATGATTGCGGGATATATACAACAGGTGAGTATATAGCTGTAGAAAATTCCGTAAATTCTTTATTTGATGGATCTAACGGTATTTTGAAAGCTGATGAGATTGTACAAACATTTACTTTTTTTTCAGGATGGAAAGGAACTTCACCCATCGTTAATTGGACGGTTTCTTTTAACGATTTAGGTAAAAAACCACCAATTTTTTCATTTTGTTTTTGAGCCACAAATTGTAACTGCGAAACCTGGTATGCACGATAGAAATGTTCTTGCTCATCCGGAGCCTGAAACGGCGGAATTATAAACACAAGCAATATCCCGAAAATTACCGCTAAAATTAAAAACGCATTCTCCGGCTTTATATTGAATTTGTTCATTTTTACTATGCCTTACATTTCTTTCATAATTAATTTAAGCAGAGCTTTGCTCTGCAGCTACAAAAGGCAAGGGAACCCTGCCTCGTTACTCATTACCCGTTACTCGTTACTGCTTTTCTAGCCTCTTGGGTGGAATTTTTTATGCTGACTTTTTAAAAATTTTTTATCAACATGTGTATATATCTGAGTTGTTGATATCGAAGAGTGTCCCAGCATTTCCTGAATCGTCCTTAAATCTGCACCTCTTTCTAAAATGTGAGAAGCAAATGAATGCCTTAAAGTATGAGGACTGATTTTTTTTGTTATCCCTGATAAATTTGCCGACTTTTTTATTATTTTCCAGATAGATATCCTTGAAATCTTTTTGCCGGAAGGATTAACAAAAAGTGAATCACTTTTGTTTATTTTACGGATTTTTAAATAATTTTTTATTGATTCTATCGCCTTGGAACCTAAAGGTATAATTCTCTCTTTTGAACCTTTGCCAAAACATTTTATGAAACCGACATCCAAATCTGTATCGGACGTTTTAAGTTCTGTTAATTCGGACACCCGCATTCCGGTTGCATATAAGGTTTCTAAAATTGCTTTATCCCTTATCCCTTTTATTTTTTCTATATTCGGTGTCGATAAAAGTTTATCAACTTCTTCAATAGATAATGTATCGGGCAGATATTTCTCTAATTTAGGGGATTTCAATTGGTCAGCAGGATTTGATTTTATATATTCTTCAATAAACAAAAACTTGTAGAATCCTTTTATTGATTCTTGCGACCTAAAGATTGTTGATGTTGATTTTTTGGCTAGTTTTTTTTCCCACAGATAATCTGTTATTTGCTCTTCAGTTATAGTTAAAGGTGATAAAAAATGTTTTTTTAGGTAGGCAAAATAATCTACAATATCCCGCTTATATGATATTGTTGTGTTTTTGGCAAGGCCTTTTTCTACAGAAATATACGAGATGAACTTATTTAATAAATCTTCCGGTTCCATATAAAATCAGCACTCAGGATACAGTACACAGTATACAGCTAAAAAATTTTGGTTTTGCCTTTTTACTGTGTACTGCCTTTGAAGAATGGATTATTTTCCATTTCTTCTTCAATAGTTGTATCCGGACCATGCCCGGGATGTACAATTGTTTCTTTTGACAAAGTAAATAATTTAGTTTTTATTGATTTTAGAATTTGTTCCCTGTTACCGCCCAAATCCGTTCTCCCAATTGAACCATAAAAAAGAGTGTCACCTGAAAATAAGTGATTTTTAATTAGTATAGATATGCCATCCGGTGAATGGCCGGGGGTTTGCAAAAATTTTACTTCAACCGCGCCAAAGTTTTTATTTTCTCCGTCTTTTTCCGGGACAAACAGTTTTATATTCAGCTTTTCCATTATTTCTTTATTTGCACCAATATGATCAAAATGGCTATGTGTATTAATAACAACCAATGGTTTTATCTGTTTTTTATTGATTATTGATAAAATTTTTTCTGCCTCATCGCCCGGATCAATAATCACAGCATCTTTGGTTTTTTCATCAAAGATAATATAACAGTTCGCCGCTAGATATCCTACAGGAATTCTGATTATTTCCATAATAGTATTATTCTTATTATTATATTTGTTATGATACCGGCAATTAAGTCGTCAGCTAATACTCCCCAACTTCCATCATATTTTTGAACAGATTTTATAAATAACGGTTTTTTAATATCAAAATATCTAAATAAAACTATACTTGCAATTAAAATAAATAAAGTTTTTGGTAAGAATATTACCGCCGTAAAATAACCGATATACTCATCAATTACAATTCGTTTGTCATCTTTAATTCCAAAAATTTCTTCAGCCTTGCTACAAACAAATATCGAGATAAGAAATAGCATTACTAATAATATATAAAAATAAGTTTTTGGTATAAACCACCAAATTCCGGCAGCCATTAATGTAGCAAATGTACCCGGAGCTGCAGGTATATAACCGATATAGAAACCGGTAGCGAATAATAATACTAAGAATTTCATGATTATTTATCAGTAAAAAGATACTTGTGCTTGAAGATATAGCTGAATCCGGAGACAAGGGTAAGTATGGTGGTAATAAACATCAATATAAATGGTGTAAGTCTAAGTAAAGGTATTGTGGTATAATCAATTCTGAAATATCTATCAAGCGCTGAATTCGTACATAAAATAAAAAGTATAACAACAATTGCTATCATCTGAAAAGTTGTTTTAAATTTACCAGATAATGCAGCTGGAATAACTATATTTTTTGAAGTAGCGACAGTTCTGATGCCTGTTATGATGAATTCTCTGGAAATAATAGCGGTAACCATCCATGCAGGAATATATAATTCCTTAATTTCAACAAATGATATTAAAGCTGCCGAAACAAGCAATTTATCGGCCAGCGGATCCATAAATTTGCCGAAATCTGTAATTGTACCGTACTTCCTCGCCAGATAACCGTCAATAGTGTCAGTTATTGAGGCAATAATAAATATTATTAGCGCCCATAATCTCATATAAAAATTATTATAAATCATAAAGAAAATAAAAAAAGGAACCAATGTAATTCTAAAAAGTGTTATTTTATTTGCAAGATTCATTATATTAAAATCTCCTTACGGTAACTTTATCTCTCCTACAAGCTTACTTTTAGGTAATTCTACCGGATTACCATTAAGCGTCACAGAAATTCCTAACATATTACCAATTCGTATTCTGAATTGTTCAGGTGATTCAAATGTTTTTATTGTGTTGGGTGATAATATCCCTTCAAAAACCGGATTTTCACCATCTATTACCCTTACCCATACATCTTCGGTTGTTTTTATTTCAAGTACATTTTTTTTAATTACCGTTTCAGTTATTTTCACTTCTTCTGTTTTTGGATGCATAACGAACGATACAATTTCATAAATTCCAAAAAATACTACAATTACTAAGAAAATAACAAAAATATGTTTTAAATTAATTTTAAACATCTGCCTATTTGGAAGCGGTATGTCCTTCAACCTGACATCTGTTATCTGAGACTGAATATCCCGTGTATATGTTTTTTTATATTCAGAAATTAATTCATTGGAATTCAATCCCAAATAATTAGAATAATTTGTTAAAAATCCCAGAAGCATTACTTCCGTTGGCATATCAGAAAATTTATTATTCTCGAGAGCTTCAATAAATTTAATATTTATTAGCAAATTGGCAGAAATCTCTTCTATAGAAAGTTTTAATTCCTGCCGTTTTTCTTTTAATGTTAAACCTATATCCATAATTAAATCAGTTCACTGGATACAGTACACAGTACACAGATTAAAAAATTTGGTTTTGACTTTTAACTGTATCCTGTTTACTGTTTACTGTGTACTGCCTCTAAAAGGGCGAAGTTATTATATTTGCACCTTTTGGAATCTTAAATTTAAAAAATGAATCTTTGATTCCCTTGTTTATTTTTATATTTGATATACTTACGGTTGACACAACAGTATCCGTTCTGATTTCTGTTTTTTCAACCATATTTTTTTCTTTTGAAACCCACAGTTTTATTGCCATATCCTGCGGTTGTTTTTCTTTTAATATCAAAGATATAATATAATATTTATCTTCTTCCTTCAACAAGGAAATATTGTATTTTTTCCCTAAATCAGAAATTGTAGATGAAAAATCGTAGATTCCTTTAGGAAAATTGCCTTTCTCAGAAAGCGTCTTCCAATCTTCAATCATAACCTGATTAAACTCTTTTTGATAAAAAAATATTTTTTTACCGTCACAAATAACTATCTGTTTTTCGGGTTTGTTATATTCTATTTTAAATAAATCCGGTTTCTTAAAAATGGCTGTTCCTGATATGCTGGATTTTTCCTGAGTTATTGTAACTAATACTTCCTGCGTTAAAGAAAAAGAAAAGTCGGTAGTTTTAGAATCTGCTTCTTCCATTTTCTTTAAAACTTCATCTATTGTTATTGCTGAAATAAAATTATTCAAAGCAACGGTTAAAATTAAGAATAAAAATATAAATTTCTGTTTCATATCTGTCCCTCTCTGGTTAAAAACTCACCTATCCTGTCTATTAAAACTTCCCATTTATTTGTTCCTTCAGGTTTTCTGATAAATCCTTCAACTTCAAGCCTACTTAAAACATCCGCCGCACGGTTTCCGAACCCGTTAGATTTTAATAAATCATATGAAATTCTTCTTCTTTCTATTGCAAGTTTCAATGCACGCACAAGTTCATCTTTCGCTTCAAGAGACATCTCTTTTTTTTCGGTTGCAACGATTGTTTCAAATATATCTTCGTAATCAGGTTTTGCCTGTTTTTTTATAAATTTCACAACCCGCTCTATTTCTTTAAGTGAAACATAATTACCTTGTAACCGCAACGGCCTTGAATATCCGGTGGGCAGATACAACATATCGCCTCTTCCTAAAAGATCTTCGGCACCGTTAACATCTAAAACTACCCGCGAATCTGTTTTTGAAAGTACCTGGAAAGATATCCTTGCCGGAAGATTCGCCTTTATAACACCGGTTATCACATCAACAGACGGTCTTTGGGTTGCAAGAATAAGATGTATTCCTACCGCTCTTGCCATCTGGGCAAGGCGTGTAATCGATTCTTCAACATCTTTCGAAGCAACTAACATTAAATCAGCAAGTTCGTCTATAATTACGATTATATAATACTCTTTTTTCCCGCCTTCTTTTTCCATCAATTCGTTATAACCGTCAATATTCCGCACAGCTCTCTTTGCAAAAGCCTTGTATCTATGTTCCATAACTTTTACTAGAAGCCCTAGCGCATTTGCTGCTTCTTTTGCATCGGTTATAACAGTCGCTTCAGTTGCTTTTTTGCCGGGAACAAAAATATGCGGTATGTTTTCATATACAGGAAGCTCAAGACGTTTTGGGTCTATCATCAAAAATTTTAATTCGTCCGGTTTCGCCCTAAAAAGAAAAGACATAATTATCGAATTGATACAAACTGATTTCCCGCTCCCCGTTGCACCCGCTATTAGTAGATGCGGCATTGGCGCTAAATCGTCACTGAAAGGTTCACCGGAAGTAGTTTTACCAAAGGCAAACGTTAACAACGATTTTGAAGCTTTAAATTTCTCGGATGATATTATATCTTTAATTCCAACAATCGCTTGTTTCGGATTTGGAATTTCTATTCCTACCGCAGCTTTTCCCGGAATCGGGGCAAGCACCCGTATAGATTCGGTTTTCATTGCAAGTGCAATGTCATTTGAAAGATTGATTATTGAATTAACTTTTGTTCCAGGAGAAAGAACTATATCATACCTGGTTATTACAGGTCCAGGATTGATTGAATCCATGGTTGCGGTTATGCCAAAATCTAATAAGGTTTTTATAAGTTTTTCCGAACATTCGCGAAGTTCATCTTCTAATACGGAAGTTTCAACATTTTTTGGCTCATCTAAAAGATTTACGGAAGGTAATTCATATTTCACTTGATTGGTTTCAGCTGCAGCCGTATCTAATTTTCTGTCTTTTGCCTGCACATTTGCTGTGTCAGCTTTTTGCGAAATCTTTTCTCTAATTATTTTAGGTTCTTTAGGTTTTACTATTTCAACAGGTTCTTCTCTTTCAATAATTGCAGGCTTAGGAATTGATACTTTTGGCATTTCCCTAGTCCTTGTATCTGCTTCAGACAAAGTTTTCTTTTTTCTTGGTTTTAAAAACTTTGCTAAAACATCAGTAAAATCTTCAAATGACAAACCGGTTGTAAGAAATACCGAAATTAATAACACACCCAGAGCTATAACCCAGCCTCCGAATGTTCCAACTGTTTTTATCAATCCGATTTCAGTATATTTACCTATGAATCCGCCAAAATTTTTTTCAGGCACATCGCCCGTAAGAAGAGAAAGAATGGTACAGATGCACAATATAATAAATATATCGGATATTAGTTTTATATTAGTACTATTTAGCTTCTTACTGAACAGAAGTTTTATTCCTACCCATAATACTATGAAAGGAAATATATATGATGCCTGGCCAAATATTATACCTGTTATTTTTTTTACATAAAAACCAAGAAATCCTGAATGCTGAGGAAAAAATAAAAACCACGCAAAAAGAATTCCTAGAACCATCAATATTAAACCGCGAATATCATTTCTTTTCATTTCAAATAATTGATTACGGAGATTTTTAACTACGATTACGGGGATTAAATTACTAAATGACCGCTTGAAGAAACAGGAAGAAATTCTGTCAGCCCTTGAACGAACCCGAGCAAAAAGGATTTATAAAATGACATTTATTATTTTTTTAAGGATATTTTATATCCCTTTGCATATTCTACAACATTTATCTGGCCTTCTCTTGCAAGCCAGCCTATACCCATATATAATACGGTGTTAGTGATTCCCAAAGCTGCTTTAAGTTTCAATGCGGTAACTTCTCCGTTTTTTTCCAGATACTTCCAAATCTTACCTGCTGTGAAACCGATCTCTGTCATCATGGGCAATTCCTCCCTACGACTTTTATACCGGCTTGACTAAAAACAACACTTCACCTGTTGATACAGATTTTGCATTAACAGCCAGTACTTTCAATATTTTGTATTTTGCATCTGTTTTAATTTCGTTCATTACTTTCATTGCTTCTACAATGCAAACAGTTTTCCCTTCTTCAATAGTGTCCCCGACATTCACATATGGCGGGGCACCATGTTTTGGAGATGCATAAAAAGTTCCTGAAAGCGGAGTTTTTATACTTATTGCATCACGAATCACTTCTTCTTTTTTTTCTTCTTCTTTCTTTTTTTCTTTTATAAAAAAAGTTGAAGCGGGAATGCATACACTTTTGCGTTTTATTTTAAATTTGGCATTATCTGAAACGTACTCAATCTCTAAAAGCCCTTCTTTCTTCATGAAATCATATGCAGAAAGAATTTCTTCTATTTCCTTTACTTTTTTTCCATTTCTTTCATTGCCTGCTTTCGGGAGAGATTGATTCTGCCCTGCTTGTCTATTTCCATTACCTTCACCCATATTTCATCACCTAATTTTAATACATCCTCAACTTTTTCAACTCTTTTTTCTTCTATCTGGGATATATGAACCAACCCATCCTTGTTTGGTAAAACTTCAACAAATGCTCCAAAGTTTGTTATTGAAACAACTTTACCTTTGTAAATTTTACCAACTTCAACATCGGCTGTAATATCCTCTATCCTTTGCTTTGCCATATTCAACGATTCGCTGTTTACTGCAGATATTGTTATTTTTCCGTCATCTTCAATATTAATTTCAGCACCGGTATCCGCAATTATTTTTCTTATTATTTTACCGCCGGCTCCGATAACATCCTTTATTTTTGCAATATCAATTGACATTGTAATCATTTTAGGTGCATATTCAGAGAGTGAACTCTTAGACTGAGATATTGTTTCATCCATAATATCAAGAATTTTTAATCTTGCTATTTTTGCTTTTTCAAGTCCTTCTTCTAAAATCTTCATATTTACGGAATCTATTTTTATATCCATTTGTATTCCAGTTATGCCTACTCTTGTCCCGGCTACTTTGAAATCCATATCACCGTAATGATCTTCAAGTCCCTGGATATCTGTTAAAATAACATATTTGTCACCTTCAGTCATCAATCCCATCGCTATTCCGGCAACCGCAGATTTGCTCGGAATACCTGCGTCCATTAATGCAAGCGAACCGCCGCATACCGTGGCCATGGAAGAAGAACCGTTTGATTCAAGAATATCCGAAACAATTCTTATAGCGTACGGAAAACTTTCCTCTGAAGGCAAAACCTTTTCAAGTGATTTTTCTGCAAGAGCTCCGTGTCCTATTTCGCGTCTTCCGGGACCTCTTTCGGGTTTTACTTCTCCTACTGCAAATGACGGGAAATTATAATGGAGCATAAATCTTTTTTTGTATTCGCCTTCAAGTTCGTCCATTATTTGCATATCCTGCGGTGTGCCAAGCGTTGCGGTTGCAAGCGCCTGTGTCTGACCGCGTGTAAATACCGCTGAACCGTGTGTGCGCGGTAGCACTCCAATTTTGCAGTCTATATTTCTTATTTCGTCGGGTTTGCGTCCGTCAGATCTAACCCCGAGGTTTACTATCATGTTTCGAGCTTCTTTTTGAATAAGATCTTCAACGACTTTCTCAACATCATTTTCCTTTTCCGGAAAACTCAATTTTGCCTGAAGCATTATTTCTTTTATTTTCGCTTCTCTTGATTTCCTATCATGAATCCTGACTGCTTCGTTAATTTTATCTCTGTAATTTTTTGGCACTTCGGTTTTCACGGCTTCATCAATAAGGGGTGCCACAAAAGCTACCTTATTTGGATTTATAAATTCCTTTTGTTTATTAATTAGCTCCGGTATGTAACCAAGTCCAAATTTTATAGCATCTATTATTGTTTTTTCGTCAATTTCGTTTGGTCCGCCTTCCAGCATTACTATACCTTTTTCAGTTGCGGATATGAATATATCAATATCTGATTTTTCTCTGTCTGAAAATGTCGGATTAATAACAAACTTCCCGTCTATTCTGCCGACTCTAACCGCTGCAACAGGGGTGATGAACGGCGCATCGGACAGGAGAAGTGCAACGGATACTCCTATTACCGATAAAACATCGGAATCATTTTGTACATCTGTTGATAGTAAAGTAATGCCAACCTGTGTTTCGCAGAAATAATTTTCCGGAAATAGCGGCCTTATCGTTCTATCAACTATTCTTGAAGTTAGTATTTCTTTTTCACGCGGACGGCCTTCTCTTTTAAAAAATCCGCCGGGAATCTTTCCGGCTGCGTAGGTTCTTTCCCGGTAATCAACCGTAAGCGGAAGAAAATACTTAGGTTCCTGCGGAGCCAAATTTGCATTTGCTGTTGCTAATACTACTGTTTCCCCGTACTGAACCGTTGCTGCTCCGGATGATTGTTTTGCCAATTCCCCTGTTTTTATTATGAGGGGTTTGCCCTCTATATCTATTTTTATTTCTTTCATTTTTTATTTTTACTTTCTTATATCCAGCTTTTCAATAATTTCAGAATAGCTCTTTGGATTTTTCTCCTTTAAATAATTTAGAAGCTGCCTTCTCTTACTAACAAGCTTAAGAAGCCCTCTTCTTGAAGCATGATCTTTAGAAAACTTTTTAAAATGTTCCTCGCTTAACTGATTAATCCGCTCAGTCATTATCGCTATCTGAACATTCGGTGAACCTGTGTCTGTAGCATGAACCTTAAAAGCTTCTAAGATTTTTCTTTTCTTCGATTTTTCAAGCATGTTTTTCCTCCTTAATTATTGTAGTATTATACTAAACAGATAAAGATAAATCAAGTTATAACTTTAAATACTAAAAAAATAATTGGGCTGAGTAATAAACCCCGTTAGTAATGTAAGCAATAATGGTTATTAATAATATTAACAACATTACTTTACGGGGTAAACCCAAACCCATTCGTTTTCGTTTTGGTTATTATATCAAATTTCAGTTTTTTGTCAAGGTAAGAAAAGCACGACATTACCCAAAATTTAAAGATCTATCATAAAGATAAAATTTATTAAGTTGGGAACTGATAAATAAGAGAGAAACTGCGTTAGCAAACCTGTAATAAAGGAAACGCGGT
>Ga0208246_1001806_pt1 | contig 11085 bp, 11 predicted proteins | sample RifOxyD2_FD_184039 | JGI IMG/M metagenome (GOLD analysis project Ga0208246, IMG submission 184039) | Soil microbial communities from Rifle, Colorado - Rifle Oxygen_injection D2 (SPAdes) | ecosystem: Environmental > Terrestrial > Deep subsurface > Rock core/Sediment | place: Rifle, Colorado...
CAGGACCCCGCGGATGATATTGCGGGTAGTTTGGGGGATTTTTGAGACAATGGAAACCTTTTGGCCCAGGAGAGCGTTAAGCAGGGTTGATTTTCCCGTATTAGTCCGGCCGATAATCGCCGCGATGCCGCAATGTTTTTCAACCATATAGGTTTCCTTTTTTAATTTTGATTTTTGCGCTTTGATTTTTGATTTTACTTATTATAGCTTAATTCTCTTGGCTTACCACTAAAACTTAAGTATAATGAACTTTATGGAGAAATGTTGCTTGTTTAGCCGGTTTCAAGAATCGGCTAAAGCTCATCCCGATGCTGTTGCCTGCCAGATAAAAGAGGGTAACGATTACCAAACCTTTACCTACGCCCGGCTTTACGAATTAAGCTTAAAATTCACTAATCTTCTAAAACAAGAAGGCCTGGCCAAAGGCGAGCGCATAGCCATACTTCTGGAAAATTCTCCTTTCTGGCCGGCAATATACTTTGGGATAATAGGCATAGGGGCGACTGCCGTGCCCATAGACCCCAAACTCACCCCTTACGAAGTCAATAACGTCCTCAGGGATTCCGGGGCCAGGATACTCTTTAGCTCAGCTGAGCTTTATGAACCGCTGGAGGCCAGGCTAAAAAACATACTTTCTTTTAAAAAAACGCTCCTTTATCCCTTCAAGGAAATAGACACCCTAAGGCCTGAAGAAATATCGGTTGAAAACAATCCCCAGGACATCGCCTCTATCCTTTATACCTCCGGCACCACCGCCTCTCCTAAAGGGGTGATGCTTACCCATAAAAACTTCTCTTCTAATTTTGAGAGTATCTTTGGGCTTAAAATAATCCTGCCCCAGGACAATATTATCGCCCTTCTTCCCCTGCATCATTCTTATCCCTTTATGGTTACCCTGCTCACCCCGCTTTTTACCGGCGCGAAAATAACCTTTTTAAACAGCCTAAAATCCGAAGACCTGCTTAAGTGCTGCGAAGAAACCAACGCCACTATCTTAGTGGGCGTGCCCCAGCTCTATCACCTCCTGCATAAGGCTATTTTTGAGAAAATCCCTAATCCCTCAATTTTCCTGCCTATCCTTAAAGCCGGAAATCTGGTGCGTAAGTCCCTGCGTCTGAACCTCAACAAAATCCTGCTTAAAAAACTACATCAAAAATTCGGTTCCTCCTTGCGCTTTTTTGCCTCTGGCGGGGCCCGTTTAGACCCCAAGGTCGGCTATGAATTAACCCTGCTGGGCTTTACTATTTTAGAGGGCTACGGCCTAACTGAAACCTCACCCGTAGTTACCTTTAATCCCCTAAAGCGGGTCCGAATCGGCTCAGTAGGGCCACCCATACCTAAGGTAAAGATAAAAATAAATAACCCCAACCGCGAAAATGCCGGTGAGGTCCTCATCCAGGGCCCCAATGTGATGAAAGGCTATTATAAAAAACCTAAAGAGACGCTGGAGGTTTTAAAAGAGGGATGGTTTTATTCCGGAGACTTAGGATTCATTGATAAAAAGGGATACCTCCATCTTACCGGACGATCCAAAGAAATAATTGTCCTCTCCAGCGGTAAAAATATCTATCCTGAGGAAATCGAAAACCATTACCTGAAAAGCCCCTATATCAAAGAGATATGTGTTTTAGAGACAACCTCCGCCGGACTGTCTTCCTTATACGCGGTAGTATTTCCCAATGTTGATTATTTCCGTAAAACCCGGGAGATAAACATCCAGGGTAAGATCCGCTGGATTTTAGAAAACCTTTCTAAAGAGCTTCCTTCTTATAAGCGGATTATGGGTTTCACCATCGCCAAAGAGGAATTGCCTAAAACCCGCTTGGGAAAACTGAAAAGATACGAAATTAAGGCCGGATATTTACCCGCCGGCGGAGCTCCTGGAGCCGAAATAGGGCAGATAAAAAAAGATGCCGTTTCTGATGAGGGCCTTGCGCCCCGGGAACCGCTGACCGCAAAGATCTTAGAATTAGTCTCTCAGCAGTTAAAGACTAAGGTTAATCTCAACGACCATTTAGAGCTGGATTTAGGGATTGATTCCTTAAGCCGGGTAGAGTTAGCCATCGCCTTTGAGAAAAAATTCAATGTCAATATACCCGACGCGGATTTCTCGGAAATCTTCACCGTGAAAGAATTGATCGCCAAAATAGGCTCTCTTTTAAATACCGGCCAAGAAAAGCTTAAGCCTAATCTTCAGCCTGTCTGGAGCCAGATTATCCAAAAGGAGCCGAAACGGGAAATCTTAGATAAAATCGTCCTTCGTCCCGGTATCGCGGATAAGATAATTTCCTTCCTCCTGCTCAATTTAACGCTTTTAGCCTTAAAGATATTCTGGAAACTAAAAATAAAGGGCAGGGAAAATTTACCCCTGGATAAACCCTTCATCCTCTGTCCTAATCACGCCAGCTACTTAGACGGCTTTGTGGCGGCGGCCAGTGTGGGGATAAGGCGGGAGTTAAATCTATTTTTCTTGGGCTACAGCGTGTATTTCCAACACCCTTTGGTGAGATGGGCGGTAAAAATCGCCAGATTAATCGCCGTTGACCCGGCGGTTAATCTTACTGAGGCAATGCAGGCCTCTTCTTATGTCTTGCGTAACAACAAATCCCTGTGCGTATTTCCTGAGGGCGAGCGCTCCATAGACGACCAGATTAAACCTTTCAAAAAAGGCGCCGGCATATTGATCAAAGAAACTTCCGCCCTGGTAGTCCCCTGCTATATCCAGGGTTCACACCGTAGCTGGCCCAGGGGAAAAACCTTTCCCATTCCATCTCCGATTAAAATTATCTTTGGGAAACCTTACACCCGGGAAGAGCTAAAAGAAACAGGGGCGAAAAAAACGGATGGGGATGAATACGAGGCAATCGCGGCTGGGTTAAGAGAGAAGGTTATGGAGCTTAACGCCTTAACCTAAACGCACCTTGATCAGATTTTCTTTATTATTCAAATCTTCTCTTTTAAGGATATAGCGGTTATTCTTAGAGAGAATTTGTTTTTTATCTCCCACATAGACATCTTGGACGCGGTAAACATCCTTAGAAACTTCTCTGGTAAAGACAACCTCAACCGGATTATCCCGCAGGCTTAATTTTACCTTGATTTCCTTACTAATGAAGTTACTCCGGGTAAGCTTGGGCTCTAAACAGATATTACCGAAATTGAACTTTATCCCCAAAACCTCTTCTAATAAGGTATAGATATACCAACTGGCTGAGCCGGTAAGATACAGATAAAGTCCTCTTCCCTCATTATTAAAATATTCCGGGATAAGCGGATAAATCTTTCCTCTATCGTTTAGCGCCATCTTGTAAATGGAATCAAAGGCCTCAAAGCCTTCACTAATAAAGCCTCTACCATATAAAGCATTGGCCAGCATTACTACCATATGGCTGAAAAAAGCCCCGTTTTCTTTGTCGCCGTAGGAAAAGCCGAAGGCCCTTCCTAAATCCAGATTATGGTGAGAATTAAAATTGGTATTCAGGCGAAATCCCCCTAATTGTTTATCCTGGAGATATTTTTTTATTGAGGCCCAGGCCCGCTTAATCTGCCGGCTATCCGCTCCCCCGCTCATTATGGCAAAGACCTGGGAGGGAAGAAGCATCCGGATATTCTGCCCGGCAGTCTTTCCCTCTACCCGGTTTCCCTTATTATCATAATAACCGTTAAAAAAACCCTCCTTAAGCCATTCTTTTTCTCTCAGCCATTTAAATAAATGCCCTGATTTTGCCTTTAAATCCGCGATCAAATCTTCCAGGATGATTTCTTTTTTATCTCCACTTACGTTTTTTACCCGGCTCAGATACTCATCTAATCTTTTATGCTTATAGGAATAATCGTTATATTGGGTTGAGTTTCCAGCGGCATCCAGAAGAAAAGTCAACTCCGCTAAAATATTTACTTTTCCAACCTTTTCCTTCAGCTTTTCCAGGAATCCGCAAAGGTCAGCTAAGTTATGGGCATACATAAAGCTAAAGGTTACGCTCTCCCCGTGGTCCGGGGCCATATCCAAACCGTCATTCCAGTCGGCATTCTCTAAGCGGATAATATTGTGCCGGCCCACGTTAAAAAACTGCACTAAGTTCTGAACCAGAATATGTTCTAAGATACTCCCGCGGTAAACCTCGCCATCTTTGGTATGTAAGATATAGCTCTGGTGATGAAAATCCCGGTTTACCTCCCGGGCCCTCCTTAGCTGATGGTCCTGGAAATAGACATCCTCTTCCAAAAGGATATCTATATCCGCGGTCTTATTCAGATACAGCCGTAAAGTCAGATAGGGCCAGATTCCGTGATCCATCCACACCCGGCTGATGCGGTTGCGGTCCGAGATGAATTCTCCGTCTTTGGTAATAATAGTGGCGTTAGAGCCGTCAACGCGCACTCCTTTAAAATTATTCAGGATAAAACTTCTGGCCCCTGGCCCGGCTTGAGTCAAAAGCAAGGTTAAGGCGTCCTGCCAGAGGTCGCGCCAGCCCCGGCCGCCTTTACCGTAATCAAAATGGGGCAGAAAAGAACAGCCGAACAGCTTTCTTAAGGTGGGCTGAAGCTTTACCCAGAGCAGCCAGTTATTGTAATTTTTATCCTGGAAATCAAACTCTAAAGCCGAAAGATGCTTCAACCAATACTTTTTAGTCTCCTCCAGGCTTTTTTGAATTTTCTCAGGGCGGTCAAATCTAATAAAGGTATTTTGAATATTTTCCTGAGCGGTATCTATACCGATAAAGAGAAAATATTCCGCGGTATTATTCTTTTTTAAGGTTTTTTCTTTAAAACGAAACGCGGCGCAGGATTCTTTACCGTCAAATTCGGGAAGCTTTTTAGAGGCAGGCTTAACCTTTTTTTCTATGGCGTCCGGACCGGTTACATCCGACTCTCCGAAAAAATAATCCAGAGTGGGAAATTGCCCGACGGGCGCTATTTTTTGGCCTTCAAAGCCCAAGGCATAATAAATAACCTCATTGACCTTATGCCCTTTTTCATCAAAAACCATGGTCGGCTTAAGCAGGATGCCGTAGGTATCCAGATAGACCCGGTTCAATAAAGAGCTGACATGCCGGTGGTCCCGCAGGCATTTTTCCGAACGGCCATAAAGCGGAATAAAGGAAGTTGGCGTAATCTTTATCTCTTTATTCCCCTTATTCCTGACGCTGATTCGGGTAATCTCCGTCGCGCAATCATAAGGGATAAAGGTAAGGATTTCTATTTCTAAGGCTCCTATCCTCTTGATAATTTTATGATACAGCAGCCCGGCCTCTAAAGTATCCTGGTAAGCGCAAGACAGCCTTAGGGAGCGGCCGCCGGTTTTAAGAAAGAATTCCCGCCGGCAGAGGAGATTGCTCCTTAAGTCCTCAATACTTACCGGAGCCATTAAAAAATGTTCGTTATCTTTCTTGACATCCCCGGACAGATTCGGGCTGATTGAGCTCAAAAGACTGCCATCCTGATTAGTCAGCGGGAAATAAAGATTATATTTATGGGGGTCTTTAACTCTAAATGTCCCCTGATTATCAATAAAGCGGTAAATCATTCTTATAAGCTCCCTCTTTTATAGCAATTCACTCGAAACAATATCGCAGAACAAAAATCCCTTCTTGGTAAGTGAAACTCTTTTTATTTTACCGTCTTTTTTCTCGTAGTCAATGAGTTCCTTTTCCTGTAAGCCGATTATTGAAGCTTTTTCCAGCCTTAAGAAATCAAATCCTGTCTTCTCTTTAAACCACTCAAGGTTTATCCCTTCCTTAGTTCTGATTTTAAGCGCGGCTGTTTCTTTGGCTTTCTGGACATCATAAAGTTTTTCTCGAGACTTAATAACACTGCTTCCCTTTTTAATTCTCGCGATATACTCTTTGACATCGGGAATATTCTTCTTTCTTACGCCGTCAATATAGGAAACTGCCGATGGGCCTAAGCCGATATAGGGCTCATTTTGCCAATAGCCGCAATTATGCCGGCAGATATAACCGCCGCGGGCAAAATTGGAGACCTCATAACGTTTAAATCCGCGGCCTTCCAGAAAATCAACCGCGTATTCATACATTCCGGCCACCGCCTCGTCTTCTAAAGGTTTAATCAAGCCCTTCTTGAGCATTTTAGATAAAGCCGTGCCTTTCTCATAGGTTAAAGAATAAGCCGATATATGCGTAACCGGCAAACTGACTGCTTTTTGCAATTCCTTTTTCCAATCCGGCAATCTTTCATCCCAGAGGCCAAAAATCAAATCAATGCTGATATTCTTAAATCCACTGCTTTGGGCCAGATAAACCGCCTCTTGGGCTTTGCGGCAGTTATGAATCCGGCCTAACTTTTTTAGCTTCTGATCGTCAAAAGATTGCAGGCCCACGCTTAAGCGATTTACCCCATTCACCAGAAATAACTCCGCTGATTTTTTACTAAAGCTTTCCGGATTAACCTCAATAGTAAATTCAATTCCCGGAGTAAAGATTTTCTTAAGGCTTTTGAGCAGTGGACCCAGCAAATTTATTCCTAATACCGAAGGCGTCCCGCCCCCGATATAAATACTGGAAACCGGCGCGCCTATCTCTCTGATCTGCTTAATCAGCACCTGGATATAATCCGAGGCTAACTTTTCTTGAGAAACCGCGCTGTAAAAATCACAATACAGGCATTTCTTTGCGCAAAAAGGGATATGGATATATAAGGAAGGCGCCATTACGCGATAATCTTCAAAACCTCTTTTATCGGCTGGCCTTTATAGATGCCTAATCTTCGGGCGGAACTGGTGCAGGAATGGACCGAAGTCTTTAACGCTTCTTCAATGGTGGATATTCCGGTGATTTTTATTGCCGCATCCTTAAACCTTTCCGCCGCCTTCAGATTTAAATACCCGCACATCACATAGCCGCGGCTTCCCCTTAAAAGAATAAGGTTTTTACTCTGCAGGCTTAGTAAAAATGCCTCAATGTATTTTCCGCCTATTTTAATCTTTGGACACTTTATCATAAGTTTATCTCTGCTTCTATCTTCTTGATTAAATTGTCCGCTTCCCTAGCTAAGGAAGCGGAGCCTAATTTGGCGGTTTCCAACTCCCGGGTTAGGGATTTCAGACTGCCTAAAAATCTCTTCAACAATGAAAGCCTCTTTTCCTGGCGCGCCTCTTCAGGCTCCAGCTCCCGGCGCTCTCGGATAAGATTAGTTAAATCTTTTCTGACCTCCTGGACATCTTTGCCTTTCTCAAATATCGCTTTCTTCAGGCCGGCGTAGTCCTGAGCGTCCAAATCTTTTTTATTCTTGGCCTGGCGCAATAAATCCACCGATTCATAGCCGGGCACCAAGGCCGCATCCTGGGATTCGGCATAATCGCTTTTTAAATACTGCGGCTCTTCTTTTTCCAGAAAACAATAGCTCTTTAAAAGCTTCATCGCTGTCTGCTTGCGGATGCCGATTTCCTTGGCCGCGTAGGCATCTATGGTGTTATAGCCCCATTCTTTATATAACTTATCCTTCCATACCGTATATAAAGCCCGGCCTAATTCTATCCAAGAAGTCTTAAAATCCTTGGCGCTCTTTAAAACATGCCGGCGGAAAGAGTCCGGATCAGCCTCTTGCATCCTTTGCTCAAGATTATCCAAGGATTTAGTCTTATAAGTGCTCATTATTCTCCTATTGTGGCGCGTCTAATGCTTCTTTACATTTGGAACGTGCAGCGTTGTCATTCCCGCGAAAGCGGGAATCCAGAAGTAGAAATATTTCTGACGCGCTACACTATAATATCTTTAATAGATTTAATCCGGTCTTCGGATCAATATCCTTTTGAGCCTTAATGCCTTTTAATTCAAACACCACCGCCTCAATCACTAAAAAGACCTTGGAGTCTTTGCGCACACAACCGGTTAAGGTTTTATTCTTCTTCCCCATTGCCGTATGCACGTGAATCTGGGGGCCTTTTTTATTGGTAAAAAGCGTCCCGATTCCCATTGCCTCCCAGGCATCCTTAAAAGCCACCCAATTCGGCTCCGGAGGAATAACCGGCCTTTTCGGCCCGGTAACTAAATCCCCTTTTTTAAGCGCGCCTAGAAATACAAACGTAGCCGCTTTTACGCGCTCTTTTCTGGCTAAGGCCTCAAGCTCTTTGATAATGATATCATCGTCTTCAAACTTAAGCAAAAATACCCTGCCGATTGTGCCTTTAGTGTATTTCATATCCGGGTTATTTCCCTGGGTTTTCTTCCACGAATTTCTTAATCTCCTCAATATTTTCCAGAATCAACTTGGCCTTGCTTACCCCAAAAGAAAAAGGGTATTTATCGTCCTCTGTTCTCTTAATCACAATAATCGGATTTCCCTTGTATTCGCTTTTTTCTATCATTTTTTACCCTTTCTTATTTTTTATATACCGGAGATGAGCTTATTTTCCCTGAATACCCGGTATAAAAGCTCAGCCATGACCCCCAGGGCTTTGGCGTTCTTATGCGACTCGTTATATTGGTAATTGATGGAAACCTCCTGCGGCGTCATTCCTAAACGGTTAAATTCCTCTATCGCGTCCACCCAGATAATATTCTTATCCGTTATATCCTTTATCATCTGATGTAGATGGCCGTAAGGATAATTCTCCTTAAAATCCTTCACTGCCAGGCTGGAGGCGGGAAAAATATTGACCACCAACTTTATCCGGCGCTCCTCAAGCATAGCAGCCATCTCCAAAATCGTATCTTTTAAATGAACAAAGGATACTCCGCTGTGCAGATAATTGAAATGATCCGGCTCAGTCTTAATCTTCAGCCTTTTGCGCTCTCTTCTTATCAGGCCTTTTTTCACCCGGTAAATAATATAGCGGTATAAGGCGCTATTTCGGGAAAAGAAATTATCCCCAAAGTAATACTCCCCCGGTTCCGGGTCATTCAAAACATAATTCAAAACCACCAAATCCGGATGATGCATGAAGCCCTTATCCTTTAAAACCTCAAACTCCTGATACGTATTATACCCCTCCACCCCGGTATTGAGCACCTCAAATTTTAATCCGTTGGATTTCTCATTCAACAGCTTCTCCAACTGGCGGCTAAGGCTGTCCTTTTCAGGCAGTAATATTGAAAATAACTCCGAATCGCCCAACATCAAAATACGATAGGTATCCTGGGGTTTTTCAATGGTTATTTCCGGGCCGCGCAAACCGGCGGAATTTATCTTGACACTGCCGGATTCGGCATTAGGAATAAGCTCATAGCGGATAAAGGGATTCTTGCTTCGTTGATAAAACGGCCGGCGCACCGAAGGAGACATTTCCCAAAACAACCTCAAGCCCATCTCACTCAAAAACAAAAAAGAGGCAACCGCCAAAAAGGAAATAAAAATTTTTCTCATTGATTTCTTTTATCAGCTCACACTGCCGCCGCGACGCGATGAATGACCTCGGATAGATATGACTGATACGGTATACCCTTGGTGTGGGCAAGTTTCTTGATCCGGTTAATGTCTTTGCTATTAACCCGTATCGTCAGGGTCATATCTTTTTTTCGTGCCGCGACCGCGTCCGCGACAGCGCGAAGTTCCTTTCCGCTCACCGGAACGAACTCATCGCGCTCAATAGCTTCTAAAATCTCTTTCTCCCCGGCATCCAATTTAATACTACGCATAAGACTCCCTCTTTAAATTGTGAAGCATAAGATAAATCCTAGCGCATAAGCTGAAAATACGGTTAAAGACTATAAACTTATTTGATTATATAAACCCAAATGCCAGAACCTATATCCTATAGCATCTTCGCTTACATTAAATTTGTTTGCTAAAATAGAATAAAGAGTAGGTTTTGTGTTTACCTGTCTACTCTTAGATTCAGTAATAAGCCTTAGACATTCTCTTCTGAATATCTCGGCCGGCATCAATACAGCTTCCGCCAAACGCTTAGCGTCCATATCCATTCGCGTATGTTCAGATTCTGTTATCTTATCAAAGGTATTCAGATATTCTTGAGGAGTCTCAACATCCTTGAATAAATCCTTATGCAGTAAAAGATGGGCAACTTCTTCCGCTACAGTAAATCTATATCGTTTCTCAAAGCTCTCCTCATCCATAATATATTGCTCAATATAGATTTTCTTTAAAGACAAGGCTAAATATCCGTGTAACCCATACCTCTGCTCCAAACAGGAAAAAGGCAAAATTCTAATATCCAAATCGGCCTCAACTATAGTATCAATTTCAACGGGCAACGAATCAAATGGCCGATGGAATTTCATTAGGAAGGCGTCAGCAAAAGTTTCTAATTCCTGAGGGGAATAAAATCGGATGTGCGGAGCAGGCATGATTAAAGCTTTCTGATATCGTCTATTAACTTTTCTATATCTTTGCGGGTTAACTTCTTGTTCTTTATGGTCCGCGCCATTACCGGCAGTTCTTCAATTAAATCCTTTTCGCAGAAATAATCCTTAACATCTGCCGGCAGTTCCCCTGGCTTAGCCGAAAGGTTAAATAATTGCTCATACTCCATGGACCCCTCTTTCAACTTCAAAGCCTTAGCTATCCTTTTTATCAACTCTTCGCTCCGGGGCACATTATGCGTGCCGCTTTCAACATGGCAGAGATTGGAAGGCAAGATCCCGACTGCTTTAGCAAATTCCCTTAGACTTATCCTTCTTTCTAAACGCAATTTTCTTAAATATTCACCGAAGTTTTCCTTCTTCATCTCGTACACCCCCTTCCAGGCTATATTATTGTAAGTTACTTACAACTCATATTGTAAAGTATATACAATTTTTAGCCTAAAGTCAATACTATTTTTGATTCATTACTTATTGTTATACTGATAAAACAGCTCCTTTAAAAAATGCGCGCCTCGCCTTCCATAGGTATTACATATATTATTCGCATCTGATTTAACTTCCGGATTAATCATGGGGGTCCTCATGGGGGTCAGGTCTATTTTTTAAGCATTCTCTCCATCCCCCTCATGATTCTACTGACAGAAGTAAAATGAATTCCTAAATAGTCAGCTACTTCCCTTTGAGTATACCCACAGCTATCTACCGCCTCAATTATTTTCTCATTTCTTTCTCGCTTGTCTTTAAGTATATCGGCAATAAAAATGTCCTTCAGAGGCGGTCTATTCATAAACCGCTGGCTCTT